>OJQB01000083.1_pt1 | contig 36757 bp, 27 predicted proteins | sample 1598601 | NCBI WGS metagenome assembly OJQB01 (sample SAMN03922496, study PRJEB24848) | human gut metagenome | isolation source: stool sample | host: Homo sapiens | place: Germany | collected 2011-11 | reverse complement strand
GGAAGATTGAACAACTACATAAGATTTTATTTGTGAAAAAGAAAAATACCGCCCATGCAGCGCAGCGATGATTTTGTCGGGTGAATCGGCGGCAAAATAGATCGGGTGTGTTGCGGGGCGGTAAAAATCTTCATGGAGAATAAATCCTCGCCGCTCTGTACTTTTCTACAAATTTGGTGGGATTTGCGATAAAGGGTATCATGGATTGCGGTGAGCGTCAAGATGGTTTTGCAAGTTTTATTGCAGTAAAACAGTGATAGTAGGACTTATATTCTGGGAAATTTGATGGAAACCGGTGCTTGTATGCACGGTTTTATCGCAGCAGTGTCGAGGAGAGCGCGAACAGTGTCGAAAGCGCGGGATTTAATTACCAAAAAGACTGTCACAATGAAATAAAAACTGTGCAGGGTGTATACTGCAAGCACAAGGAGGGATGCATATGAGAACTGTAATCCTAGCGTCACACGGACATTTGGCATCCGGCATGAAGAACACGGTGGAGATGATCCTGGGAGAACAGGAGGCGCTCAAGGCGTTCGATGCCTACACAACGCCGGAGTGCAATGTCCATGACACACTGGAGGCGATGCTCCGTCAGGCAGACGGAGAATGCGTCATCGTTACGGATGTGCTGGGTGGCAGCGTGAATAAGGAAGCTGTCGCCTTTGCGGCACAGCCGGGTGTGCGCGTGATCACCGGAATGAATTTGACGCTGGTCGCAACTCTGCTGACCGAGGATGAGCTGCCGCTGGACGAGCTGGTAAAAACCAGCATCGCAGAGGCGCAGGCATCCATTCAGCAGCCGGAGTTCGTCAGTGAAGAAGAAGATTTCTGATAAGGAGGAAAAAATTTATGATCCAACTGCTGCGCGTTGACCATCGTCTGCTGCATGGTCAGGTGGTTTTCAGCTGGTGTGGCCAGCTGAACCCCAACTGCATCCTGATCGCGAACGATGCTGCCGCTACCGATGATGTACGCAAGGCTGCGCTGCGTCTGGGCAAGCCCAACAATGCCAAACTCGTCATCAAGACGGTGGATGATTCCATCGCCGCCATCAATGAAGGCAAGACGGACAAGTACAGCCTGATGATCGTGACCGGCAATGTCAAGGATGCGGTGCGTCTGGCGCGGGAGACCACCCAGATCAAGAGCATCAATCTGGGCGGCACAAAGTCTGCGCCGGACCGCCACGCACTGTCCCATACGGTCTATGTATCGGACGAAGAGGAAAAGCTGCTGCACGAGGCCGCTGCGGAGGGCATTGAGGTGTTCATCCAGGCAGTGCCCAGTGATGCCAAGAAAATATTGACCTGATCCATCAAGAACAGGAGGAAAACAACATGCTTGTAAAGACATTATTGATCGCACTGGTTTCCTTTATCGGTTTTCTGGAATGCGGCGTCGGCAACTCCATGATCCAGCGCCCCATCGTGATGGGCCCGCTGGTCGGTCTGGTGCTGGGCGATGTGAACGCGGGTCTGGCCGTGGGTGCTACGCTGGAGCTGGCCTTCATGGGCAACGTGACCATCGGCGCAGCGCTGCCGCCGGAGATTACCGCAGGCGGCATTCTGGGTACGGCGCTGGCCATTGTTTCCGGAAATGGCACAGAGGCTGCCCTTGCACTGGCACTGCCCATTGCAACGGTGGCTCTGCTGATCAAGAACACCTTCTATCTGACCGCCCGCAGCTGGTTTTTGCATAAGTCTGATAAATATGCGGCTGAAGGCAACGCCGCCGGCGTGAATGCCATGCACATGATCAGCTTCCTTTCCTACGATATCGTCATGTCTCTGGTCATCGCCATCTGCTTCTACTGCGGCAGCGACGCGGTGCAGAGCTTCCTGGCCATCATCCCCGCATTCATCATCCGCGGCATTTCCGTGGCCGCCGGCATCCTGCCTGCACTGGGCTTTGCTATGCTGGGCAAGATCCTCATCAGCCCCAAGGTTGCTCCGTATTTCCTGCTGGGCTTCCTGCTGGCTGCATACCTCAATGTTCCCGTGCTGGGCATTGCACTGCTGGGCGTGATCATTGTGGCTCTGATGCTGGTCAACGACCAGAACAAGCCGAATAATACTGCTGTGGTTGACGGAGGTGCTGACGATGACTTCTAATAACGAGAAAAAGCTGCTCACCAAGAGCGATATCAACAGGGTTTTCTGGAGATCCTTTACGGTCAATGCATCCTTTAACTACGAGCGTCAGATGAGTCAGGGTGCGCAGTATGCGCTGTCCCCGATTCTACAGAAGCTGTATCCGGACAAGAAGGAGCTGGGCGAGGCACTGCAGCGTCACGCCGAGTTCTTCAACACCACGCCCATGCTCTGCCCCTTTATCTTCGGCATTACAGCGGCCATGGAGGAGGAGAACGCCACACAGGAGGACTTTGACCCCAACACCATCAACTCGGTCAAGGCTGGTCTGATGGGCCCTCTGGCCGGTATCGGCGACTCGGTATTCTGGGGCACCCTGCGTCCTCTGGCCGGCGGCATCGCCTGCTCGCTGGCACTTACGGGCAACCTGTTTGCGCCGTTCCTGTTCCTGCTGCTGTTCAACATCCCCAACGTGCTGGTGCGCTACTTCGGCTGCCACTGGGGCTACAACTCCGGCATGAAGGCACTGAACCGCTTTGAGGAGCTGGGCCTGACCGAAAAGATCTTTACCGCAGCGGCCATTATCGGTCTGCTGGTCATCGGCGGCATGTCGGCCTCCATGGTCAGCATCAACCCGGTCGTTGCCATTGGCAGCGGCGACAACGCCATCAAGCTGATCGATGTCATCAACGGCATCATGCCCAAGGTGCTCTCGCTGCTTACCACATTGGGCGTCTACAGGCTGCTCAAGAAGGGCACGAAGCCCAACACGATCCTGCTTGGCATCATCGTAGTCAGTGTGCTGCTCACTGCCATCGGTATTTTCTGAGCAGAACTTTTCAAGACGGCGATTTTATAGTAAAATGGAAAGCGGATGGGAGCGTGGGCTGACATCCGCTTTCCCACTTATCAGGAGGCTGCAATGAACTGTACCGAAGAATTTATTGCGAAAATGAAGCAGAAGGATATCGTCATCAACTTTGTGCAGGCATGGCGCAATGATACGCTGGAGGAAAGCTATGCCCGTCTGGATAAGCCTACGCGCCTGCACGCTTATTCGGTAAGCAAGAGCGTTACCTCCATCGGTGTGGGGCTTGCCGTGCAGGAGGGGCTGCTGCGACTGGACGACCGGGTGCTCAGGTTCTATCCGGAGTATGACCCCGCAGAGCTTGCACCGAACCTGCGCCGCATGACCGTGCGAGACCTGCTGATGATGGGCTGCGGCTCCAAGGATAAAATGTTCTTCTGGAATGATGCGCAGCGGCTGCAGTGCAGGGACTGGCAGGATTATTTCCTGCGCAATGAGTTCCCCTATGAGCCGGGCACCCGGTTCGAGTACAACAATTTCAACAGCTATATGTGCAGCTGCATCGTGGAGCGCGCTGCGGGATGCACCCTAAAGGACTACATGACGCCCCGCTTTTTTGATAAGCTGGGCATCGGCAACCCGGACTGGCTCACCTGCCCCATGGGACATTCTGCCGGAGCGAACGGCCTGTTTTTGAGCATTGACGAGATGTCCCGCATCGGGCAGTTCCTGCTGCACGACGGTTGCTGGAACGGCGAGCAGCTTCTGGACCCCGCATATTTGCATGAGGCAGAAAAAAACCAGTACCCGGTCAATGCCCCCAAGCACGGCTACGGCTATTTCTTCTGGACGAACCCGGACGACGAATCCTACCGCGCAGACGGTATGTATGGTCAGTACATCGTGGTGGTGCCCAAGAGCAAAGCGGTGGTCACGGTGCAGGCGCTGGACAGTAAAAAATTCTTCGACGATGTGTGGTCGGAGCTGGTAGTCCCCTTTCTGAACAAGGGCTGAGCGTAAAAAACAACAGGAGCAAAGGTGACAATGGCAAATCTGCAGAAGCTGAATCCGACCCAGCAGGAGCTGTACAACTATCTGGAACAGCAGACCGGACAGGTGAACTTTGAGGTGCTGCAACCGTTTACCACGCAGGAAATGGGTGCGGTGCTGCACATCAGCCGCAACACGGTGAGCCAGTACCTGAACGAGTTTTTCAAAGAGGGCTGGATGGTCAAGATCAATACCCGGCCGGTCTATTATTTCCTGCGGGAGACGCTGAGCCGGAAATTCAACGTTCAGACGCTGGATGCTGAATATGAGGATCTGCAGTTTCTGCAGCAGGATCTGAACCATGGCCGCCGTGCGGACAGCTGCTTTGCGGGAGTCATCGGCTATCACCTCAGCCTGAAATCCGCCGTGGAAAAATGCCGTGTGGCGGTGGAGTATCCGCCCACCGGCCTGCCGCTGGTGCTGGCGGGCGAAAAAGGCACCGGCAAGCGTCTGCTGGCCGGCAAGACCTGGGAGTATGCAAAGGAAAAGCAGGTCGTGCCGGCAGAGAGCCGTTTTGCCGAGCTGGACTGCGCCATGTGGAGCGCAGCAGAGCCGGGCGGCACCGGCTTTGCCGCTTCGTTCAAACGCAGGCTGGAGGCTGGCACCGGCAGCGATTTTTTGTACCTGCACGGCTTTGACCAGCTGGAGAGCAGTGTGCAGGCCGAGGCGGTGCGCTTTTTAACGGCAGTGCTGCCGGAGCTGGGCGCGAAGTATCCGCGCCTGATCTTCGGTGTGCAGACGGTGCCGCCCTCGCTCAAGAACAGTGTGCCGGTGCAGGCAGAGCTTCTGCCGCTGCGCAGCCGGTCGCTGCTGGAGAAAAAGCGGCTCATCTATCGTTTTCTGATGCAGGAGGAGCAGCGCATCGGCCGCAGGGTGCAGGTGACGGGTCAGGCATACCAGATGCTGATGCAGTATCCGTATGAGCGGAACGTGGGTCAGCTGGAGCAGGTCATCCGTACCAGCTGCACCAATGCATACTCCCGCAGCCGGGACGGCGACATCTGCATCGGTCTGCCGGTGCTGCCGGATGCCGTGTTTGAGAGCTGCCTGTTGCTGCCGGAGGCCGGTGCACAGAACCGTGCGCTGACACTGGACGACCTGCGGGAGGACTGCGGCTTTGAAAGGGAGCATCATCTGCTGGAGGAGATCCGAGAGCAGGGGCGGCTGTATTTACAGGGCAGTCTGGAATGTGCCGGATTCTGCACCCGCATGGTGCACCGGCTGGAGGAGTACAACAACTATATCCTGTTCCAGAACAAGATCGCAGATGAGCGCATCAAGGGCATCGAACAGGGAATGCTGCGCATCTCGGAGCGCATCCATGAGCTGTACGGTGTCGGCTTCCCCAACAGCTTTATCCTGATGCTGGCGCGGTGGGTGTATTTCGGCAATGTGTTCGATGATGCCTTGCCGGAGGACAGCGCCGAGATGCAGCAGTTGGTGGCAGACCTGACCGAGGCTGTCCGGCGGGATGCGCCCTACAGTTTTGCGGTGGCAAGTGATCTGCTGCTGATGGTGCAGAACACCACCGATGTGCATTTCTCGTCCATCGGCATCCTGATGATCAGCGCTTTTGTGGAGGTGCTGCACCGCCCCGGCAACAAGCTGCCAGTGCAGGCGTTCATCATCTGCCACGGTTACGCTACGGCCAGCAGCATTGCAGACGTGTGCAACAAGATGCTGCATAAGTATCTGTTCAACGCCATCGATATGCCCTATGATGTGCCGGTCAGCGAGATCGTCAGTCAGGTCAAAAAGATCCTTTATTTCAACGAGAACCGCGATGTGCTGATCCTGGTAGACCTCGGCTCACTGGAAAACATCACCGAGCTTCTGGACGACCTGCCGAATGTCAACCTCGGGATCATCAACAATGTTTCCACAGCGATGGCACTTTCGGTGGGCAGCCATATTCTGGACGGGATGCCGCTGGCAGAGGTTCTGGAAAATGCCAAAAATGCTTCGCAGATCCGCTATAAGATCTTGGAAAAAGCCCGCAAAGAGGATGTGATCCTGTTTGTGAGCGAGAGCGGCAGCAACGTCGCTGCAAAGGTGAGCGAGCTGTTCATGCACAGCCTGAATCATCTGAACACGAAGGTAAACGCGCGCTTTTTGTGCTACGATGTGCAGACCTATGAGCAGCTGCGTCAGAATGGCCACTGGGACACCTGCAACGTGTTGTTTGCAGCGTCCACCATGGAGCTTGGCCCGGCGGATTTCCCGGTGGTGGCCGTGGAGGACATCATCACCCAGCGCGGACTGGATAAGATCAAGAGCGGCCTCAGCGGTTATCTGACCGAGGAAGAGTTCGAGCACTTCAAGCAGAATCTGGTCAATCAGTTCTCGCTGGAAAACGTGGTGGAATCGCTCACCATCCTGAATGCATCGCGGGTGCTTTCGCTGGTAGCAGATATGCTGGAGGAGATGCAGCGGGCGCTTGGCTCCCACTTCCAGCCCAAGACCGTGGTGGGTCTGAACCTGCACATCAGCTGCCTGATCGAGCGGCTGGTGAAAAAAGAGGAGATCAAGAGCTACCGTGATCTGGAACGCTTCTGTGAAGAGCACCGGGACTTTGTGGCACTGGCGCGGCGCTGCTTTGCCAACATTGCCGAGCAGTACCGCATCAACCTGCCGGACAGTGAGATCGGCTATATTTACGATTATATTTCCCACGATTACAGCGATGAAAGTCCTTGGAAAAATGAGTTTTGAACCAATAGGAGGAAATTCAAATGGATTACAATAAAGCAGCTCTGGAAATGCACGAGACCCACAAGGGAAAGGTGGGCATCGTGAGTAAGGTGGAGGTCGCCACCCGTGACGACCTGTCCACCGCCTACACCCCCGGTGTGGCCGAGCCCTGCCGCAAGATCAAGGAAAACCCTGACGATGTATATAAGTACACCTTCAAGGGCAACATGGTAGCCGTTGTCTCCAACGGCACCGCCGTGCTGGGTCTGGGCGATATCGGCCCGGAAGCCGGTCTGCCGGTCATGGAGGGCAAGGCCGTGCTGTTCAAGGAGTTCGGCGGCGTGGACGCCTTCCCTATCTGCATCGACGCCCACGATGCTGCCAGTGTCATCGCCGCCTGCAAGGCCATTGCGCCCACCTTTGGCGGCATCAATCTGGAGGACATCAAGAGCCCCGAGTGCTTCGAGATCGAGGAGACCTTGGAGCGGGAGCTGGACATCCCGGTGTTCCACGATGACCAGCACGGCACTGCTATCGTGGTCACTGCTGCCCTCATCAACGCTCTGCGTGTGGTGGGCAAGAAGATGGAGGATGTGCACATCGTGCTGAACGGCCCCGGTGCTGCCGGCACTGCCATCATCAAGATGCTCATGACCGCCGGTGCGAAGGATATCATTGCAGTGGATCAGTTCGGCACCCTGTACAAGGGCTGCAACAGCGCCGAAGCCCACAAGAACTGGCTGGGCGAGGTGACCAACCCCCGCCAGATCAAGGGCGGCCTGAAGGAAGCGCTGGAGGGCGCAGACGTGTTCATCGGTGTGTCCCGCCCCGGCATCCTGACCACCGAACTGTGCAAGACCATGAACAAGGACGCCATCGTCTTTGCCATGGCAAACCCCACCCCGGAGATCATGCCGGATGAAGCCAAGGCAGGCGGCGTGCGGGTGATGGCTACCGGCCGCAGCGACTTCCCCAATCAGGTCAACAACGTGTTGTGCTTCCCCGGCCTGTTCAAGGGCGCGCTCAGCGTCCGCGCCCGGGATATCAACAATGAGATGAAGCTGGCTGCTGCCTACGCCATTGCAGACCTCATCACCGATGCCGACCGCAGCGAGGAGAACATCATCCCCGGTGCGTTCGACCCCCGCGTGGCCGAGGCTGTGGCAAATGCCGTGGCAAAGGCTGCCCGCGAGACCGGCGTGGCGAAGAGCTAACAAACAAGATAAGGAGCCGGACGACACAACGGATATTTTTAATAATGCTTTCGCAGGAAAGAACGATCATGGACGACCTTAAAATCGTATTTAGTGATGTAGATGGAACGCTGCTTGATTCTCGTCAGGAGATCACGCCAAGGACGCTTCGGGCCTTGAAGCTCCTGCAAAAAAAGGAGATCCCATTCGTTATTATCTCGGCGCGCAGTCCTTCTGGCATCGAACCCATTGTGAGGAAATACGGCCTGCGGTGTAGTATTGTTTCCTATAGTGGAAGCCTGATACTGAACGAGGAGCGACAGATCATCTATCACCGCGGGATGAGCCGAGCAGAAGCAGCAAAAATCCTTGACTTTACGGCGCAGCAGCACTTTGATATGGCATGGGGTGCATACTCGTTTGACCAGTGGGTCACACCGGACCGTACGGATCCGCGCATTGAACGGGAAGAGCGAATCGTTAAGGCGACCGCCCAGCAGGGCGTGATCGCGGATATGATCGCCGATGAAGTGCATAAGCTGTTGTTCATCTGTGCTCCCGCTTGGACAGACACCATAGAAGCCACATTGAAGGCTCAGTTTCCGCAATACGAAATTGTCAAATCATCGAATGCTCTGCTGGAAATCATGCCCGGAGGAACGACCAAGGGAGAAGCCGTGAAAAGGATCTGCGCCCTGCGGGATATCTCCCCGAAGGATGCTGTTGCCTTTGGGGATAACTACAATGATGTGGAAATGCTGGAGCTTGTTGGTCACGGCTATCTGATGAGCAATGCACCGGAGCTGCTGAAGAAGCATCTGCCCAGGCATACTACCGATCGTGACCATGATGGTATAGCTGAGGCGCTTGCAGCGCATGGGATATGCTAATAATACAGTTGGCATCATGTAGACGACCAGCTTTTCATGGTCAGGGGCAACTCCATTACAGAGGCCGGAACCGCTGGGTATGAGCCGTATTCTGAGGTGATGGCCTCGCTGATTGCACAGGTGCTGGGTCTGCCGGACTACAACGCTTGGGAAATCGTCAAGCGCACCAATGCCTGCCTGATGGAAGCCCCCTATTGGCTGCGATTCAGCGAGGATGAAACCTTTGAGGACACCACGTGCGGCCGAGCCAGAAGGATCATGAATGAAAATCAGAAAACCAGCTGATGTTATATGCTGTCCCTCAAGGTCTACGAAACGGTGAAAACCGATGTGGCCTATGTGCAGGATAAGACGGTCAGCCAGATTCAAGCAAAGGATCGGATTCTCGAATATCTGAAGCATAAGCCGTCGATTACGAATCAGAAAGCTCAAGAGCTGTGTGGGTTTAATAAGAATCAAACCTATTATATCCTGCACCAGATGTGCAAGGACGGAATCTTGCAGCCTGATGGCGTAGGCCGAGGAACGAAGTACAAAAGCGTGAAGTGAAAATTTACGCTGACTTTTACGCTGAAAGTTTGATTTACGCTGAATTTGCGCTGAAAAACGCGCGCCGCGCGATTAGCATTTTTGCCGCGCGTTTTCTGCGGCTCAATTCTCCGGCCTGCCGTGGTCGCAGCCGAGAGAAAGATAACGCTTCATCTCCCCTCTCAGCACCATCTGTGCATACTCCAAGGGCTTATTATACAGCAGCCAGTCCAGCTCTGCCCGCTGTGCCGGGGTGTTGCCGTACTCATCCTCGACGGCGATGCAGTCGATGGCAAGGGTGGTGCCATCCTCGAACCGGGCTTCCACCCGGTTGCTGTCCGTGTTGTAGCGGCAGGGAAGTAGTTTGTTCATGGTGAACCTCATTTCTATATCAAACGGTGTCTGTTCGGATGTCCTAAACCCTGCCATAGAACCGATGTGTCATGTAAGATTGTTGTTTGGATAAAACTGGGAATTTTTGTGCTGCTGATGCCTCAAAAATCCAGCAGGAAAGTCGCTCATTTTGAGACCATCTTGGCGGGCTGATTTTAGCTCTGCACACTTTTGCACATTTTCTGCACATCGCAAGGATGGATAACAGGTGCAAAGGCGTGCAAGCAATGCAAAGGATGCAACAGAATAACAACGGCAAAATAACGGTGATTCGATTAAAATGACGTTTTAACGTCAAATGATGAAATGGACAAAATGTGCCATTCGGTTCCTACGAATCAGTAGGCCGGGGGTTCGAGTCCCTTCCATCGCACCAAATAATGAAAATCCGAACCTTTTCTCAATAGGAGAAGGGTTCGGATTTTTTGTTTCTTCGGAAAGCAAAATGCCGCGGTTGCGCAGCAATGAAAGCCCCAGTGGGGCTTTTGAGCGACCGAACGGTCTTGCGTTAGCAAGATGGAGGGGCCTCTGCCCCGACAAGTGACCATAAAAGAAAAATACCGCCCATGCAGCGCAGCGATGATTTTGTCGGGTGAATCGGCGGCAAAATGAATCGGGTGTGTTGCGGGACGGTAAATTCTTTCGTGGACTTTTCCTCACGGAAGTGGTGGGTCTCACGGTGATAACCAACCACTTTCTGTGCCTGTGTTCAAAATGAACACGACCACATTTTGTGGGTGGTTTCAAACCAATCCACAAAGACGGTGGGATTTACAGGAAAAATACCACTGTATGTGAAATTCGTCAAGAGGGTTTTGGAAAACCCCTATTCTCACACTCATCCACCCTATCATGTGGGAAACCACGGGCATGATCTTGTGATCATGCGTTCTCCCAAAATGCTGACCCCAAATGAATACGATGTGTTTTTCAGCTTTCTGGAAAACACGGTGATGAAAAACGCATACTGACAGTAAAACCGCTCCGAGCGTTCTGCCCGGAGCGGTTTTGCGTCAGCAGTATTTATGCAGAACGGTCATAGACGGAGGGAGAAGTCATGCGTCCTTGCATAGCTTGGTCAATTCTTCGATGGCGGCATCCTCGTCCGGGCCATCGGCGGCGATGGTCACGGTCTCGCCGCACTTCACGGCCAGACCCATTACGGCAAAGATCTTCTTCATGTCGGCGACTTTGCCGTTCTTAGTCATAGTGACTTTGCTCTCAAAGCCTTTGGCAGCTTTGCTCAGGATACCGGCGGGACGGGCGTGCAGACCTTCTTTGTCCTGAATGGTGATATCGATGCTCTTCATAAAAATCTCTCCTTTTTGGAATCGTTATTGTAAGTGCTCCAGCACATAGTTCATATCGGAAGTGGTCTTGAGCTGTTCCAGCGCATCCTCGTCTTCCAAAATCTCGCAGACATTGCCCAGCAGGTCAAGATGGTCGTTGCCGACACCGGCAATGCCGAACACGAGGTAGGCTTTTTCATCGCCGAAGTCCACGCCCTGCGGATATTGCAGCAGGACAACGCCGGACTTTTTAACGGTGCCCTTCTTCTGGCTTGTGCCGTGGGGAATGGCTACGCCCATGCCCATGTAGGTGCTCACCAGCTTTTCGCGCTCCACCATGGCATCGGCGTAACTGTCATCCACATAGCCCCGCTTTGCCAGCAGCGCACCGGCGGCACGGATGGCCTCCTCCTTGGTGACGGAGGGCAGACCCAGCTGGATGTCCTCCGCCTGGATCTTCATCACGGAACCGTTGGCTTTGGAAGCCTCGGTCACGGCAGCCGCCAGAGGGGCTACGGCTGCATTGCGCAGATCGGATACGATCTCCTCGTTGGCGGCAGCTTCGGCCTTGGCATCCAGTGCCGGGGAAGTGGAGGTCAGTGCGTTGTACAATGCGTCCAGATGCGGATCTGCAAGGAAGTTATCCAATGTAACAAGCTGTGCCTGCGGGGCGCACTTGGCGGCGCGGTCAGCCAGAACGCGCTGGCAGACCACTACGTCCGCGTCGGCGGGGATGGTATCCACGCTGGAGTTGGTCACGGTCAAGTCGGGGCGCTCCGCCTTAATGCGGTTGTGGAACTTGGTAGCACCCATGGCGCTGGAACCCATACCGGCATCGCAGGCAAAGACGATCTTGCGGATCTGGCCGACATTTACGGCAGTAGGCTCGGGGATCTCGCCCTTAGCCTGTGCCTTCATCTCCTTCATTTCGTTCTGGGCGTCGGTCAGGCTCTTGGTGTGACCGGAGGTCGCTTTCAGAATGACCGAGGACAGAACAAAGGAAACAGCACCGGCGATGACAACGCCCAGCAGAACGGTGAGAATGGAATCCCGGGGAGCCATTGCCATGTAGGCGATGATGGAACCGGGAGAAGCAGGACCGGACAGACCTGCACCGGTCATAGAGTAGAACAGGATGGCACAGAAGTTGCCCACGATGGGGGCGATGATGATCACGGGATTCATCAGGATGTAGGGGAAGTAGATCTCGTGGATGCCGCCCAGCAGGTGGATGATGACAGCACCGGGAGCGGACTGGCGGGTGGTGTCGTCCTTGCAGAAGAAGCAGTAGGCCAGCAGGACACCAAGACCGGGACCGGGGTTGGCTTCCAGCATATACATGATGGAACGACCGGTCTCAGCAGCCTGACTTGCACCGATGGGGCTGAAGATGCCGTGGTTGATGGCGTTGTTCAGGAACAATACCTTGGCAGGCTCAATAAAGATGGACACCAGCGGCAGCAGGCTGTGTGCCACAAGGAAGTCCACACCGGCGGTCAGCACAGTGAGGATGGCGGTCATGAACGGGCCGATGACGTAGTAGCCGAGGATGGCCAGCAGCATACCCAGAATGCCGATGGAGAAGTTGTTGATCAGCATCTCGAAACCGGCGGGGATATGGCCTTCCACCTTCTTATCGAACTGCTTGATGACCCAGCCGGCCAGAGGGCCCATGACCATGGCGCCCATCAGCATGGTGTAGTCCGAGCCGCAGATGCAGCCCACCACGGCGATGGCGGCGATGACACGGCCGCGGTCGCCTGCAATCATCTTGCCGCCCTGCCCTGCAATGAGGATGGGCAGCAGGTAGGTCAGCATCGGGGAGACCATGCTGGCCAGCTTTTCGTTGGGGAACCAGCCCGCTTCAATGAACAGAGCAGTGAGGAAGCCCCACGCGATGAATGCGCCGATATTCGGCATGACCATGCCGCTGAGGAACTTGCCAAAGCGGGAAACAGCGTTTTTCATTTGTAGCTCTCCTTTTTCACTTGAAAGGCAGGCGGTGCAGCTCCTGTGGCATGGGAGCTGCGGCCTGCGGACGGTTGTTCGGAGGAGCTTTCGTTTCGTTCTGGCACTATTCTAGCCGATACTGCGCCGGATTTCAATGGTGACAAGCGGTGGGGTTGTCACCGGAGGATGGTGACACCAGTGGGCTGATACGGCAACATTTCCAATGGATGCGCGGGTGATTTGTGCATATTTGCTGATGCGCCGGGATACAAGACGGGAACAAGGAAGCTTTTGTCACCGGGCAATGGTGACAAAAAACACACAACTTCTTTTCTGCGTTGGGGGCTGGCAGACGGGGTGGCACTATGCTACAATAGAAGCAATGGGTAACTTTTGGGAAAAGGAGAGAAGCAACATGGGTGCGGTGTATCGTGAGGAACTGTCGGCAAATGCACGGAAGCTGATCGAGCAGCTGCTCAGCCTTCCGCAGGGCTGGGTGACGGCGGCGGCGCTGGCTGAAAGCATCGGGGTCAGCCGCCGCACCGTGCTGCGGGAGCTGCCCGCTGTGGAGCAGTGGATGCAGGCTGCCGGGGCGCATTTTGTGCGGAATCCCGGCAAGGGTCTGCTGCTGGATGAAGCGCCGGAGCGGCGAGACGCACTGCGCACCCAGCTGAACAGCGGCGACAGGAAAGAACTTTCCCGCGCAGAGCGGCGGCAGCAGCTTTTGACAAGGCTGCTCAGCGAGCAGGAGCCCTGCAAAACAGCGGTACTGGCACGGGCGCTTGGCGTTTCGGAAAGCACGCTGTCTGCAGACTTGGATGAACTTGAGACCAAGCTACACCCCTACCGGGTGGAGATGTTCCGCCGCCCCGGCGTGGGGGTCTGGCTGCAGGGGGATGCTTCTTCCTACCGGAGGGTGGTGTCTGCCCTGTTGCGCAGCAGTATGCCGGAAAAGGAACTGGCAGAGGTGCTCTGCGGACGGATGCCGGAAAACGAGATCTTCTCGACCCTGCTGGATACAAAAACGGCCGAAAAGGTCTGGGCGGCTTTGCAGCAGTTTGAACAGGAAGAACAGCTCCATCTGCCGGATGCAGGCTTTCTGGCGCTGGCGATCCATTGCACCCTGACCATTCAGCAGCTGCGGCAGGGCGGCGACAAGGGCAGCGCCCCCAGAGGGCTGCGCCCGGCGGGCAATCATGCTGCCCGGCTGGTGGCGGCGCTGAACCGCGCCTTCGGGCTGACCCTGCCGCCTGAGGAAGCGCAGTATCTGGAACTTTATCTCGCTGCTTATCTGGGCGCAGAGGATCCTTGGGGCAGTGCGCAGGAGATGGAACTGCGGAATCTGGAAGCCGCCCTTATCCGGGAAATGGAAAAGGCGCTGCACACAGACCTTTCCGGTTACACCTCCCTGCGGGATGACCTGTACTGCCACCTGCGCCCCATGCTGCTGCGGGTGGAGCAGAACATTCGTACCGAAAACCCCCAGCTGGACACCATCCGCACCGCCTACCCCGGCCTGTGGAAAGCCACCCGCGCCGCCTGTGATGCGGTGCAGCAGCAATTCGTTCTGCCCGCCATCTCGGACGACGAAGCGGCCTACCTTGCCATGCACTTTGGCGCAGTGCTGGAACAGAATGCCATGTTCCGGCTGCGGCTGCGGGTGGTAGTGGCCTGTCCGCTGGGCATGGGTTCCAGCCGCTTTCTGGCTTCCCGGCTGGGAAACGAGTTTCCCTCTTTGCAGGTAGAGGGGTGCTGCTCGGTGCGGGAGCTGAACACTGCCGACCTGCGTCGGAGAAAAATCGACTTCATTATCTCCACCGTGCCGCTGGAACTGGATTACCCGGCGGTGTGCATCAGCCCTTCCCTGCTGGAGCCAGACCGTGCCGTGCTGAAGGACGCTATCACGCGGTACAGCCAGAACCGCGCAGAACCGGAACCGGCGGTGCAGCCCGTGCAGGATACAGCCTGTGCAGGCTCCAAGTTGCAGTATTATGCGCGCCTGACCCGGTCCATGACCGGGCTGCTGGAACATCTGACCATCCAGCCCGTCAAGGTTCCCGGCAGCCGCGCTGCCCTCATCCATGCAGCGGCGCAGCTGTTCTGCCCGCAGGAAGCGGACGCCCGGCTGGTGGAGCAGCAGCTTCGCCGCCGTGAAACGCTGGGCGATACCTACATCAAATCCCTGTATGCCCTGCTGCTCCATTGCAGGACAAGTGCGGTAAAGGACTGCCGCTTGGGCTATCTGCAGGCACAGCCGCCGGTCTATGAGCCGGGGCGCATCGTGCTGGGGGCACTGGTGCTGCTGGCCCCGGATGACGGGAACGGCGTCCCGGTGGAGGTCATGCAGAATGTCAGCGGGCAGCTGATCGAAACGCCCCGGCTGATGGAGGCACTGCGCACAAGCGTGTGCATCCGGATGTAGCCGAGCACCCCGCCATCATGGGTCACGAGTTCGCCGGTGATATCGTCAAGGTGGGCAAGGCGCATCAGGACAAGTTCAAGCCCGGCATGAAGTTCACCCTGCAGCCCGCCCTGAACTACAAGGGCACCATGTGGAGCCCCGGCTACTCCTACGAGTTCTTCGGCGGCGACGCCACCTACTGCATCATCCCTGCCGAGGTCATGGAACTGGGCTGCCTGCTGGAGTACAAGGGCCGTGCTTACTACGAGGCTTCTCTGGCCGAGCCTATGAGCTGCTCCATCGGTGCTTTCAACGCCGCCTACCACACCAAGATGGGTGTGTACCATCACGATATGGGCATCAAGAAGGGTGGCAAGCTGGCGATTCTGGCCGGTGCAGGCCCCATGGGCCTGGGTGCTCTGACCTACGCACTGCACCGTGATGTGCGCCCCGGCATGGTGGTGGTCACCGATATCAACGAGGATCGTCTGGCCCGTGCGGAGTCCCTCTTCCCCCCGAAGGAGGTCAAGGAGAAGGACGGCATCGACCTGTACTTCGTCAACACCGCCAACATGGCAGACCCCGCTGCCGAGCTGCGGGAGCTGACCGGCGGTACCGGCTTTGATGATGTGTTCTGCTACGCCCCCATCGCGCCGGTGGTGGAGCTGTCCAGTGCTGTGCTGGGTCGTGACGGCTGCCTGAACTTCTTTGCAGGCCCCACCGACAAGCAGTTCAGCGCCAAGATGAACTTCTACGATGTGCACTACAATTCTACCCATGTCATGGGCACCACCGGCGGTAATACCGCCGACATGATCGAGTCGCTGGAGCTGACCGCCGCTAAGCGCATCGATCCGGCTGTGATGGTCACCCACATCGGCGGTCTGAACGCCGCTGCCGAGACCACCCTCAACCTGCCCAAGATCCCCGGCGGCAAAAAGCTGATCTACACCCACCTGACCATGCCCCTCATCGCCCTGACCGATCTGCGTGCCAAGGGCGAACAGGACAACGACCCCCGCTATACCGCACTGGCTGACATCGTGGATGCCCACAACGGCCTGTGGTGCCCGGAAGCAGAGGAATATCTGCTGGCAAACTTCAACCCGGAGGACTAAGCAGAACGTGCCATGGGACAGGACAAACGCAGACAGGAGGAATCCCCCATGGAACAACGCCGCAATCAAATCGTGGAGTTGGTGAACCGCAAAGGCAGCATTAGCTTTGCCCAACTCAAGGAAGCTTTCCCTTCCGTTTCGGAGATGACCCTGCGCACCGACCTGAAAGCACTGGATGAAGCCCGCCGTGTGGTGCGGGTGCATGGCGGTGTCAAGTCGGTGGAGCAGGTGGTAGGTACAGACGACCTGCTGAGCCGCCGTTCCGCCCGCAATGCCGAAGCAAAGCAGATCATTGCCGAAAAAGCCGCTGCTCTGCTGCGCCCCAACACCACCCTGTTTCTGGATTCCGGCAGCACCGCCACAGCAGTGGCCCGGTGCATCCCGGATCAGCCCATGCTCATCTATACCAGCGGCCTGAGCTGCGCCATGGAGCTGGCAAAGCTGGAAAAGCCCCATGTGTCCCTGCCGGGCGGCAGCCTGAACCGGTTCAGCCTGAGCGTCTGCGGTGCACAGAGCATCCAGACGATGGAGGGCATCAACTTTGATCTGCTGCTGCTGGGCGTGACCAGTTACAGCCCGGAAACCGGTTTTACCTGCGGTGTGGAGGATGAAGCACGGCTCAAGCAGACCGTGCTCCGCCGCTGTGAGCAGAAAGCCGTGTTGCTGGATTCCTCCAAGATCGGACTGAAAAGTACATTCCACATCTGCGAGCTGTCCGATATTGATATTGTGATCTCGGACGGAAAGCTGCCCGTAGAATTTTTACAGGCCTGCCGGAACGCAGGCGTAACGGTACTATAAAAGGAGTATTATTATGAAGATCATCCGCGCAAAAGATTATCAGGATATGTCCCGCAAAGCGGCCAACATCATCTCCGCACAGGTCATCATGAAGCCGGACTGTGTACTGGGTCTTGCCACCGGCGGCACCCCGGTGGGCACTTATGCCCAACTGGTGGACTGGTACAACAAAGGCGATTTGGATTTCTCCGAGGTCACTACTGTCAATCTGGATGAGTACCGCGGCCTGCCCAAGGAGCACCCCCAGAGCTACTGGTATTTCATGAACGAGAACCTGTTCAGCAAGGTGAATATCGACCCGGCCAAGACCAACCTGCCGGACGGCACCAATCTGGACACTGCCGCCGAGTGTGCCCGTTACAACGGTATCATCCACAAGCTGGGCGGCATCGACCTGCAGCTGCTGGGCATCGGCCCCAATGGTCATATCGGCTTCAATGAGCCGGGCGAAGCCTTTGAGCTGGAGACCCACTGCATCGACCTTGCGCCCACTACCATCGAAGCCAACAAGCGCTTCTTTGACGGCAACGAGGCCCTTGTCCCCAAACAGGCATACACCATGGGCATCAAGACCATCATGCAGGCACGCAAGGTGCTGGTGGTAGCCAACGGTAAAGCCAAGGCACAGGCCGTCAAGGACGCCGTGACCGGCCCTGTGACCCCTGCCTGCCCCGGCAGCATCCTGCAGCTGCATCCGGACTGCATCCTTGTGGCAGACGAGGAAGCACTGAGCCTGCTGTAAACTCCCAAAGCCAACTTCTTCATTTACCATAACTTTGCTCAAGATCCAACCAAAGCACGGAAAGGGCCGGACTCGTTGCACGGGTTCGGCCCTTTCTGTCAGAAATAAGATTTATCTTGCAATCTTACGCAAAGAGCAACTCCAAAAGAGCCGTCATGGAGATGGTGGGTTCGCCTGCTGCGGGATTTACGCTGAAAATACGCTGAAAAGAGGTCACCCCGATCGGTGGCCTCTTTTTTGCTGCCGCGAACTGTCTGGCTGCGGCAGCGGATAACAGCAATGTCCATTGCGCTTTGTTTTGCCCGGATGCGCACCCGCAGAAAGCTCGCCCTCGTCAAACTGCCCAAAATACGCCCTGAAAAGTTTACTTGACGCAATTCTCAAATCAATATATAATTGGGTCGGAAACCAATTACAGAAAAGGATGATTCCCAATGGCGCGCAGATACGACAGCAAAGAAGCAAAACGGCGGATACTGACCGCCTGTGTCCGGCTTTTTCTGGAAAAAGGCTACACGAACACCAAGGTGGCAGAAATTTTAAAGGAAGCAGATGTTTCTGCCGGGTCGTTCCAGAATATTTTCCGCACAAAGGACGGTGTGCTGACCGAGCTGATCGGCATGATGTTCAGCAGGCAGTTCGGCGCGGTAAGGCCGCTGGCGGCAAACGCCCCCTCGCCGGTGTACCTCTACGCGGTGGAAACGGCTTTGCAGCTGGCGATGACCGAGCTGAGCGAGAACCTGCGGGATATCTATGTGGAAGCATACACCTTCCCCGCTACGGCGGAGATCATCCACCGCAGCACCACGGCCGAGCTGCAGGCGGCGTTCAGCGCGTATCTGCCCGGGTGCGCCGAGTGCGATTTCTACGAGATGGAGCTGGGCACGGCTGGCATGATGCGCGGCTACATGGCACGGCGGTGCGACCCCTACTTTACGCTGGAGCGCAAAATACGGCGGTTCCTGAGCATGAGCCTGAGTGCGCTGCAGGTCCCCGCGCAGGAGCGCGAGCAGGTCATCGCTTTTGTGGCGGAGATCGATATGCTTGCCGAGGCGCGGAAGGTGGTAGATGCCGTGCTTGCATCGCTGTCCGTGCAGTTTGATCTGAAAGGATAACAAGGTTTGATGACAAGGAGGGAGTAACATGAAAAAATGGCTGATCTGGTGTTTGACGGTGCTGGCAATGGTGTGCCTGATACCGGGGATCGTGTTAAACGTTAAAGCGGCAGATTATTATATCTATACGTACTGCTTCGTCTGTACGAAACAAACAATCTGTGAGATTCTCGGATACATAAAAGCTGATTCAAACAATCATAGGGTCCATATAAAATGCACAATCTGCGGCAGGGAGAACGAGATCATTTATGGAAATCTTTCGAGGCATACCGGCGGCACCCAAACCCCCACCTGCATCACAGGAAAAATCTGTGAAAAATGCGGCGCGGAATACGGCATTCTCGGTCACGACTGGGGCGCGTGGACGCCTAACGGCAACGGCACGCACACCGGCAGCTGCACGCGCTGCTCCGAAGTTAAGACCGCAAGCTGTACCGGTGGCACAGCAACCTGCACCGCCAAAGCGGTCTGTGAGGTGTGTGGTGGGGAATACGGCGAAAAAGACCCCGATAACCATGCTCTGGTGCATCCCCGTGCAAAAGCCCCCACCTGTACGGAAATCGGCTGGGACGCTTACGACCTCTGCGTCCGCTGCGGCTATACCACCCGCAAAGAGCTGCCCGCACTGAACCATGCTCTGGAGCGTCACGTAGCGCAAGCCCCCACCTGCACAGAAAAGGGCTGGGCTTACGATACCTGTTCCCGCTTGGGCTGCAGCTATACCACCCGCACAGAGCTGCCCGCACTGAACCATGATTTGAAGCAATACGCAGCAAAAGCCCCTACCTGTACGGCAATCGGCTGGGATGCTTACGAAGCCTGCTCCCGCTGCGACCATACCACCCGCAAAGAGCTGCCCGCGTTGAACCATGCTCTGGAGCAGCACGCAGCAAAAGCTCCTACCTGTACGGAACCCGGCTGGGATGCTTACGAAACCTGCTCCCGCTGCGACTATACCACCCGCAAAGAGCTGTCCGCACTGAACCATGATTTGAAGCAGCACGCAGCAAAAGCCGCCACCTGTACGGAAAAGGGCTGGGATGCTTACGACACCTGCTCCCGCTGCGACTATACCACCCGCACAGAGCTGCCCGCACTGAACCATGACTATCAGGCTGTTACCGTAGAGCCTACCTGTGAAACAGACGGCTATACTGTTTTTACCTGCTCCCGCTGCAAAGACAGCTACACCGCAGACCCGACCGATCAGCTGGGACACCAGTTCGGTGCATGGTCCCCGAACGGAACCGGCTCTCAGAGCGCCGATTGTCTGCGAGATGGCTGTGCGCACACTGGCAGCACGGATTGCCGGAAGTTCACCTTCCACACTGCGGAAGGTGAAACGCTGATCTTCTGCCCCGTGTGCGGGCAGGCAGAAAACGCCGCGCAGCTGGAAAAGATCGAAGCCGCAACGGCGTGGACTATCAGCGGCAGCCTTTCTGCGGAGGATGTGACCGCACGGACGAATGGAGAATACCTGAGTGTGGCCTTTGAAACCGCAGGCAGCCTGACGCAGCCCACCGGTCGGGTAAGGCTCGCGCTGCCCGCCGGATTGCTGGAAGGCAAAACGCTTGTGCGCATTGCCCCGGACGGCACACAGACGGAGATGCCTTTTGAAACAGAGCGCGGAACGATCATCTTTACGCTGGATTTTGCAAACAGCGCGCTGCCCGTAATGCTCTTCCGGCTGGTACCCCAGACCACCGCCCTCTGAACGCTTTTACAGCGGCACAAACAATAAAACGCAAAATGCCCGCTCACCGTGGTTTTCCACAGGTGGGCGGGCATTCTTTTGTGCCTTTTTGGCATAAAAATACCCCCGGAGGATGCAGCGTTTTTTACGCTGTCTACTCTGGGGGCAGGATAGCAAGCGCTGCGCGGCAGCTCCCGGAAGCGGACACTGTCTTGCTGAAAAAGCACTTCCTAGCGCTGCTCCTCCGGCGGGCAGCAGCTCTCCCGGGGGATGAGCTTGTGCGGCACGATGATCTTTGTGGCCAGAAGGTTCGGGTTCTCGATGTGGTTGATGGTCTGGCTGGCAGCCTCCATGCCCAGCTGGTAGGGGTTCACGTCCACGGTGGTCAGCTGTGGGCTGCCCTGCCCTTTGTTGCGGAGTGCCCCTTGGCAAACCGGACGGGATTGCGCTATAATAGAGCCGTAACAGTTCCACAAAGGTGTGGTAAGGGAGGTGCGGTCATGATCCGGGTGGCGATCGTAGAGGACGACGCGGAGGTGCAGGGGGTATTGCAGGAGTATGTCCGGCGGTATACCCGGCAGTACGGGACAGAGTTTGAAGTGACGGTCTTTGCGGACGGGGTGGATATTCTGGAGGATTACCGCGCGGTCTACGATATTATTTTTCTGGATGTGGAGATGAAGCATCTGGACGGCATGACCACGGCAGAGCGCATCCGGCAGATGGATGCAGACGTCATCCTGATCTTCATCACCAATATGGCGCAGTATGCCATCCGGGGCTACTCGGTGGGAGCGCTGGACTATGTGCTGAAGCCGGTGCCCTACTTTGCCTTTTCGCAGCAGCTGCTCAAGGCGGTTGCCCGGCTGGAAAAGCGGGCAAAGCACTACCTGACCGTGCCGGTGGAGGGCGGGCTGCGCCGCCTGGACACCGCAAGCATCTATTACTTGGAAAGCGAGGGGCACCGGGTGCACTTTTACACCGATGAGGGCGATTTTTCCGCCCCCGGCGCCCTCAAGACCTTTGAGGAAAAGCTGGCAGACTGCCCCTTTGCCCGGTGCAACAGCGGCTACCTTGTCAATCTGGCACAGGTGCGGGAGCTGCGGCAGAGCACCGTACAGGTGGGCCCCTGCGAGCTGCAGGTCAGCCGCCCCAAGCGTAAGGCTTTTCTTGCCGCACTGACCGACTACATCGGAGGTGAAGGCTCATGACCGCGCTGCCGGATATCCCACGGCTGTACACCGCCCTTGCCGAGTGTCTGGCGGTGTTGCTGTTCACCCCGGCGCTTGCGCCCCGCTTTTCCAGAGCGGTCACCGGGGGTATCACCCTGCTGTGGGCGGCGGTGCTGTCGGCCTTTCTGGGGCTGACGGGCAACGTGCCCGGCGGGCTCTGGATCCCCTGCATGGTAACGGCCATCGGGCTTTCTTACTTATATTTATGGGGTGTGTGGAGCATCACCCTGCTGGAAGCCGGGTATCACTGCGCCCGGGCGTTTATTCTGGCAGAGCTTGCCGCCAGCGTGGAGTGGCAGCTGCACTGCGCCCTCTGGCCCGCCCGCGGCCCATGGGAGCCCCTTTCTTTGCTGCTGCTGGCGCTGGTGTATGGGACGCTGTTCGGCATCATGTGCTATCTGCAGCACCGCCGTCCCCAGCCCGCCGGGCACTTACAGATCGGCGGCAGCGCCGCCCTGACGGCGGTCATGCTGGCGCTGACCGCCTTTGCGGTGAGCAATCTGGGCTTTTTGCCCGGCAGCGAGATCAACATGAGCATTTTTTCCATCCGCACCCTGGTGGATTTTTCCGGCGTGCTGATCTTATCTGTGCAGCACGAGCAGCTGCAGGAGAACGCTTTGCACAGCGAGCTTGCCGCCATGGACGAGGTGTTGCACCGCCAGTACGAGCAGTACAAGCGCAGCAAGGAGGGCATCAACCTCATCAACCGGCGGTACCATGAGCTGAAAGTCCAGCTCGCCCGCATCCGGGAGGAGCAGGATCAGACCAAGCAGAACGCCGCCATTGCCGCCATGGAGCAGAACATCCGCCAGTACGAGGCCGAGAACAAGACCGGCAACCCGGTGCTGGATACCCTGCTCACCGCCAAGACCATGGAATGCCAGCAGGAGAATATCACCATCACCAGCGTAGCGGACGGCAGGATGCTGGGCTTTCTCACCATCCGGGAGCTGTGCACCATCGTGGGCGTGGCGCTGGACAATGCCATTGCCGCCGTCCGCGCCGAGCCGGACCCCGAAAAGCGGCTCATCAAGGTGGCGGTGTACAGTCAGGGCGGTTTTGCCATGCTGCGGTTCGAGCATTATACAGAGGCCGCCCCGGCACTGGATGCGGACGGTCTGCCGCAGCAGGGGTCGGACCTGAAAAGCGTCCGCACCACCGTCGGGCAGCACGGCGGCAGCATGACGCTGCACTGGGAAAACAACTGGTGCACCCTGCGGATCTTATTTCCGCTGCCCCAAAAGCAATAATATTTTTACGGCAGGTATCCCCTGCCGTTTTTTGTATTTAGCAAGGTGCACAAATGCAATGCGGTGATATTTGTGTATTAGCACAATAAAATTTGAAACCTTATTGTAACTTTTGCAAATTGTGTACCCAAAACGACAGATTGTGAACAAACTGAAAATTCTCCGTCAAGTTCTGGTATCATAAAATCAAGCTGGCAGGGGTGTCCCCTGCCGTTGTCCGATTCGACAAAACAAGGAGGAGAAAACTATGTTGTCCATCAATATGGATGACGTCATCAAGGTTCTCAACTCGATCAAATCGCAGTTGATCGGCTTTGGTGTCGTAGCAGTTCTGCTGATCGCAGTCATGATCGCCTGCCGTAAGCAGAGCAAGTCCAAAAAGTATCTGATCCGCTGGCAGGCGGGTCTGGGCATGGTGCTGGCGCTGGCTATCACCGTGAACCTGATCCTGACCGGCCCCATGTACTCCATGGTCACCCTTGCCACCGGCGGCGGCAAGGTCAGCGAGGAGAACGTGGCATCCGCTACCCAGCTGTGCGAGAACATTGCCGATGAGGGCATTGTTCTGCTGGATAACGACGGCACCCTGCCCATGGCCAAGAACAGCAAGCTGAACGTCTTTGGCTGGGCTTCCACCAACCCCTGCTACGGCGGCACTGGTTCCGGTGCACTGTCCGATGCTTATCCCACCGTCACCCTGCTGGAGGGCCTGAAGAATGCCGGCTTTGAGCTGAACACCGAGCTGAGCGACTTCTACACCTCCTACCGTGCAGACCGCCCGGAGGTGGGCATGTTCTCTCAGGACTGGACCCTGCCGGAGCCGGAGGCTGCACAGTACACCGACGAGATGATGAACAACGCCAAGGCTTTCTCTGATACCGCCATGGTCGTCATCACCCGCGTGGGCGGCGAAGGTGCTGACCTGCCCACCGATGTGTCTCAGGTCACCTACGACGCAGGCCACAGCTACAACGACTTTGAGCCCGGCGACCACTACCTGCAGCTGTCCAAGACCGAGAAGGACATGATCGATCTGGTCTGCAAGAACTTTGATAAGGTCGTTGTGGTCTACAACGGCGCCAACGCCATGGAGCTGGGCTGGGTCAAGGATTACAGCCAGATCAAGAGCGTTGTCTGGTGCGCAGGCACCGGTCAGAGCGGCTTCAACGCACTGGGCTCCATCCTCTGCGGTGATGTGAACCCCTCCGGCCGTACCATTGATACCTTTGTGTACGACCTGACCCAGACCCCCACCGCGAACAACTTTGGCAACTTCACCTACACCAACATGGACGAGTTCAAGGCCAGTTCCTTTGGTGCTGATACCATCCCCGCCTTTGTCAACTATGTTGAGGGCATCTATGTGGGCTACAAGTTCTACGAGACTGCTGCCGCAGAGGGCCTCATCGACTACGACAAGACTGTGGTGTATCCCTTCGGCCGTGGCCTGAGCTACACCACCTTCACCCAGACCCTGAACAGCGTTACCGAGGCTGACGGCACCATCACTGTGGATGTCACCGTCACCAACACCGGTTCTGCCTCCGGTAAGGAAGTCGTGGAGGTCTACTATAATCCTCCGTACACCAACGGCGGCATCGAGAAGGCTTCTGCAAACCTGATCGGCTTTGCAAAGACTTCCGAGCTGGCTCCCGGTGCTTCCGAGAACGTCACCGTTACCTTCAAGGCCGAGGATATGGCCTCCTACGATACCTACGGCAAGGGCTGCTATGTGCTGGAAAAGGGCGATTACGTCATCAGCATCAACGCCGATTCCCACACCGTTCTGGACTCCAAGGTCTACAACGTGGCTTCCGACATCGTCTACGACGCTTCCAACAAGCGTGAGAGCGATGTGGAGGTCGCCGACAACAAGTTCGACTTTGCCGAGGGCAATGTGACCTACCTGTCCCGCGCCGACGGCTTTGCGAACTACGCCGAGGCTACCGCTGCTCCCGCAGACTTTGAACTGCCGGCAGAGGCTAAGGCAACCTTCTACAACAACTCCAACTGGAACCCCGAGGACTTCAACAACGCCGACGATGTGGCTCCCACCACCGGTGCCAAGAACGGCCTGAAGCTGAAGGACATGGTGGGCGTGGATTACAACGACGCCCAGTGGGATACCTTCCTCGATCAGCTGACCGTATCCGATATGGACAGCCTGATCGCTCTGGGCGGCTACCAGTCCGTTGCCGTTTCCTCTATTGGTAAGGTTCAGGCCATCGACTGCGACGGCCCCGCCTCCATCAACAACAACTTCACCCAGCAGGGCTCCATCGGCTTCCCCTCCGCTGTGATGATCGCAGCTACCTGGAACACCGATCTGGCACACGACTTCGGCACCTCCATCGGCAAGATGGCGGACGACATGGACGTTTCCGGCTGGTACGCACCGGCTATGAACATCCACCGCTCCGCTTTCGCAGGCCGTAACTTCGAGTACTACTCTGAGGACGGCGTGCTGTCCGGCGCAATGGCTGCCAATGCCATCATGGGCTCTCAGGAGCAGGGCGTCTACGCCTTCATGAAGCACTTTGCTCTGAACGATCAGGAGACCAACCGCTGCGGTATGCTCTGCACTTGGTCCAACGAGCAGGCCATCCGCGAGATCTACCTCAAGCCCTTCGAGATCTCCGTCAAGGATGCAGACTGCCACGCGGTCATGTCTTCCTTCAACTACATCGGCACCCGCTGGACTGGCGGCTGCAAGGAGCTGCTGAAGAACGTCCTGCGCGGCGAGTGGGGCTTCGTGGGCTTCGTCGAGACAGACTACTTCGGCGTCTCCGGCTACATGACTGCTGACCAGTGCGTCCGCAACGGCAACGACCTGATGCTCTGCACCACCGGCAACGACTTCAACACCGTGACCGTGCTGACCAACAGCAGCAAGCAGGCCCTGCGCGAGTCCGCAAAGAACATCCTCTACACCGTGGTCAACAGCCGTGCATACGCAGAGGAGAACCTGAACCCCGGTATGGCAAAGTGGCAGATCGTCCTGATCGGTGCCGATGTTCTGGTGGCTCTGCTGTTCGTGACGCTGGAAGTCAAGACCCTCAAGGGCTACAAAAAGCGCAAGGAAGAGGAAGTCAACGCCTGATCTAGGGCAAGACGCTCTGAACGTTTGCAGCACCTGAACTGAAACCAGACCAAAGGCCCGCTGCGTAAAAACAGCGGGCCTTTTCTGGATTTGAAAAGGCAAAGAGGAAAATGCCATGAAACACACAGATATCATCAACAGCCTGAGCCTGGAACAAAAATGCGCCCTGCTGAGCGGCGGCACGGTGTTCACCACCCGGGCGCTGCCGGGCAAGGGCATCCCGGCCATTACCCTGTCGGACGGCCCCAACGGCGTGCGCAAGCAGGCGGGCGCTGCTGACCATCTGGGCCTGAACCCCAGTGTGCCCGCCACCTGCTTCCCCACCTCGGCCACCGTTGCCAACAGCTGGGACCCGGAGCTTGGCGAGGCTGTGGGCGCAGCCATGGGCGAAGAGGCAGCGGCACAGGGCGTGTCGGTGCTGCTGGGCCCCGGCCTGAACATCAAGCGCAGCCCCCTGTGCGGCCGCAACTTCGAGTATTTCTCGGAGGACCCCTACCTTGCCGGTAAGATGGCGGCGGCCTACGTCCGCGGCATCCAGAAAAACGGCATTGCCGCCTGCCCCAAGCACTTTGCCGTGAACAGTCAGGAGCTGCGCCGTATGGCGTCGGATTCCATCGTGGACGAGCGCACCCTGCGGGAGATCTACCTGACCGGCTTCGAGATGGTGGTCAAAGAGGCGCAGCCCAAGACCATCATGTCCGCCTATAACCTTGTCAACGGCACCTACGCCAACGAGAACGCCCACCTGCTCATGGACATCCTGCGCAGGGACTGGGGCTTTGACGGTGCAGTGGTCACCGACTGGGGCGGCAGCAACGACCACGCCCTCGGCGTAAAGAACGGCTCTACGCTGGAAATGCCCGCCCCCGGCGGGGACGCCATCCGGGAGCTGATGAAGGCAGTGCAGACCGGCAAGATCACCGAAGCAGACGTGGACGCCCGGCTGGAGGAACTGCTGGAACTGGTGTTCACCACCAAGGCGGCGGTGGACGCCGCACCCGGCAAGTTCGATGCCGACGCCCACCACGCATTGGCACGCCGGGCTGCTGCCCAGAGCATCGTGCTGCTGAAGAACGAAAACAGCCTGCTGCCCCTTGCAAAGGGGGAGAAGGTGGCGGTCATCGGCGACTTTGCCCAGACGCCTCGCTATCAGGGTGCAGGCTCCAGCGCCGTCAACTCCATCAAGGTGGATTCCTTCTTGGACTGCCTTGCCGAAAGCGGCCTGAACAGCGTCGGCTACGCCAAGGGCTTTGACCGGCAGGGCAAGCCCGACGAGGCGCTGAAGGCCGAGGCGGTGCTGCTGGCAAAGAACGCCGATGTGGTGCTGCTGTGCATGGGTCTGGACGAGATCAAGGAGAGCGAGGGCATCGACCGCGCCGACATGAAGCTGGCAGAGAACCAGCTGGAGCTGCTGGCGGCTGTGGCGGCGGCAAACCCCAACGTGGTGGTGCTGCTGAGTGCAGGCTCCTCGCTGGAAAGCGATTGGGTCAAGGACTGCAAGGCGCTGGTCTACGGCTGTCTGGGCGGTCAGGCCGGTGCGGGCGCACTGGTCGAGGTGCTCACCGGCGCGCAGAACCCCTGCGGTAAGCTGGCTGAGACTTGGGCGCGCAGCTACGCCGACACTCCCGCAAAGGATCATTTCGGCGGCGACGGCCCCACTGTGGAGTACCGCGAGGGTCTGTATGTGGGCTACCGCTACTACGACACCGCCGGTGTGCCCACCGCCTTCCCCTTCGGCTACGGCCTGAGCTATACCAGCTTTGCGTACAGTGACCTGAAAGCAGACGAAACCGGCGTGACCCTGACTGTCACCAACACCGGCAGCTGTGCAGGTGCCGAGGTGGTGCAGCTGTATGTGGCAAAGCCGGATGCAAAAGTTTTCCGCCCCGCCAAGGAGCTGAAGGGCTTTACCAAGGTGCAGCTGGAAGCCGGAGAGAGCAAGACCGTCACCATCCCGCTGGACGATAAGGCGTTCCGCTACTGGAACGTCAAGACCGACCGCTGGGAGGTGGAGGGCGGCAGCTATCAGCTGCTGGTGGGCGCTTCCAGCGCCGATATCCGTCTGACTGCCGCTGTTACGGTGGAGAGCACTGGCGCACCCGACCCCTACGCGGGCAAAAATCTGGAGCATTACCGCACTGCGCAGGTGCAGAACGTGCCGGACGCGGAGTTTGAGGCGCTGCTTGGTCGTCCCATCCCGGAGAACAAGGTGCACATCGACCGCAACATGACGCTGGGCGAGATGGGGCACGGACGCAGCCCCATCGGCTGGCTGGCGGCTGCCGTGCTGGGCACCCTGCTGCGCCGCAGCATCAAAAAGGGCAAGCCCGACCTGAACATCCTGTTCCAGTACAATATGCCTCTGCGGGCGCTGGCCAAAATGACCAACGGCGCTATCAGCATGGGCATGGTGGACGGCATCGTGATGGAGCTGCAGGGCTTCTGGATCATCGGTCTTGTGCGGGTGATTTTTGAGGCTGTGAAGAACCTCGTGCTGAACAGCCGCATGGAAGAGCGCTTGAAAAACAGCTGAAAGGAAGCAGGCTATGAATTTCTGGAATAACTTCGCGGCAAAGCACCCCGCCGCTGCCAAGTGGGTGCGCGAGGGCGGCCTGTTCGTCATCGTGTCCAACCTCATCACGGTGTTCAAGTACCTGCTGCTGCAATTTCTGCCCAAGGCATTTGCCAGCCTGCCGGTGGTGGATTTCGGCTGGCCGGGTATCGACATTACCCTGTTCGGCGAGACCTTCAAGTGGAACATCCTCGGCTACGATGCCGCCCACGGCGGTCTGCCCTACTTCTGCGCCTACATGATCGCCATGGTCATCGGCGAGTGCATCAACTTCCCCATCCAGCGCAATTTTGTGTTCCGCAGCAAGGGCAATCTGGCAAAACAGATCGGCTGGTATGTGCTGGCCTTCTGCATCATCACCTGCATCGTCAACTCCATCAACTGCATCTGGGTGGCGGTGGCCGGTCTGCTGGTACCGGACTTCATTTACAACATCGGCACCACCGTGCTCAACGGCGGCATCTCCATGGTGATCTTCTTCTTTGTGAATAAGATCATCTTCCCGGAGGGCGAAAAAGCCGCCAAATAATAAGCTATTCTCCTTCATTTTCTTCTTCTCATCATAAGCCAGAAGGGCTGCTCCGTTCTCCGGGGCAGCCCTTTTGGTTTGAAGGAGAGAACCCCCTCAGTCATCGCGCAGCGATGACTGAGGGGGTGCCTGCCGCAGCCATCTTATTTTTGTTTTTCTGCACAAAATGTTCTGCGGGCAGGGTTTTCCTCTTGACAAGCGGGCAAATGTTTCGTACTATATTTAGTAGTATGGAATCAAAGACGCTGTACGCAGGTTTCAGTGTGACCCTGTACCCGTTTCAGGCAAAGCGTGCCTGTTTGATATAAAATGGAACCGTAAAGAGAAAAGCCGTATGCTTTTGCCCGTGCCGCCGGTTTAGGGTGGTGCGTATGGTTTTGGTGTCACTTTTTGCATTGAAAGCTCTTTCTATATCATTGCCCGTGTCCTGCTGCGCAGCGTCTCCTGCTTTTAATTTTGCATTGAATTGAAACAAAGGAGAGTGAACGCAATGACCGCGATCGGAGTGATCGTGGCCTTGATCGTTGCTGTTGTCGGTGTGGCTGCGGGCTATTTTATTGGTTACAACAACCGTAAAAAGACTGCCGAAGCCCAGATCGGCAGCGCCGAGGCCGAGGCTACCCGGCTGGTGAACGAGGCGATCAAGACCGCTGACCAGAAGCGCAAGGAAGCGGTTCTGGAAGCAAAGGACGAGGCTTTCCGTCTGAAAGCCGAGGTCGATGCCCAGAAGGCAGAGGCCGACAAGGAGATCAAGCAGCGCCGTGCGGAGATCAGCCGTCAGGAGAACCGCATCGACCAGAAGGAGACAGCGCTGGACCGCAAGACCGAGGCGCTGGAAAAGAAGGAAGAAGAGCTGAAAAAGCGTGCTGCCGAGGCCGAGGAGCGTCTGGCAGAGATCGACGCTCTGCGCGCCAAGGAGATGGAGCGTCTGGAAACGCTGGCCGGTCTGAGCCAGGAGGACGCCCGCGAAGTGCTGCTGCATAAGGTGGACGAGGAGTTGACCCACGAAAAGGCCGTGCGCGTTGCCGCCTACGAGACCGACCTGAAGGAAAACTGCGATAACATCGCCCGCAACCTCATCGGACAGGCCGTCAGCCGCTGTGCTGCCGACCATTGCAGCGAGACCACCGTCAGTGTGGTGCCGTTGCCCAGCGATGAGATGAAGGGCCGCATCATTGGCCGCGAGGGCCGCAACATCCGCGCACTGGAGACCGCTACCGGCGTGGATCTCATCATCGACGATACCCCGGAGGCCATTACCCTGTCCTCCTTCGACCAGACCCGCCGCGAGGTGGCCCGCATGACGCTGGAGCGCCTGATCGGCGATGGCCGTATCCACCCTGCCCGCATCGAGGAGACGGTGGAAAAGTGCCGCCACGATCTGGAACTGCAGATGAAGCGCGAGGGCGAGCGCGCGGTGATGGAGCTGGGCATCCACGGCCTGCACCCCGACCTGATCAAGCTGATCGGCCGGCTGAAGTACCGCACCAGCTTTGGCCAGAATGCCCTGACCCACAGCATGGAAGTGGCTTGGGTGGCCGGTCTGCTGGCAGGCGAGATGGGCGTGAACGTCACCATGGCGCGCCGCGCCGGTCTGCTGCATGATATCGGCAAGGCACTGGATCACGAGATCGAGGGCAGCCACGTCCAGATCGGCGTGGACATCTGCCGCAAGTACAAGGAGAACACCCAGATCATCCACGCCATTGAGGCACACCACGGCGATGTGGAGCCCAAGACCCCGCTGGCCTTCATCATTCAGGCTGCCGACGCCATCAGCGCCGCCCGCCCGGGTGCCCGCCGCGAGAACGTGGAAAGCTACGTCAAGCGTCTGGAAAATCTGGAGGAGATCTCCTCCAGCTTCGAGGGCGTGGAGCAGGCCTTTGCCGTACAGGCAGGCCGCGAGGTGCGCATTCTGGTCAAGCCCGACGTCATCAGCGATGATCAGGTCATCCTGCTGGCACGCGCTATCGCCAAAAAGATCGAGGATACGCTGGATTACCCCGGCCAGATCAAGGTCAACGTTATCCGCGAGAGCCGCGCTGTGGAGTACGCAAAATAAACCCTTTTCTGCAGGCTGCCGTGTTTTTTGCACGGCAGCCTGTTTTTTTGCGCCAAAATGATTGCATTTCCTGTTAAAAAAAGGTATCATGGATGCAGAAGAAAGCAAAAAGCAACGACCCCGGAACAGAAAGGAGCATCGTTCTATGAAAAACTGGAAGAAATTACTGGCCTGTCTGCTGGTCAGCCTGATGGCACTGACCGTGTTCACCGCCTGCGATGCCAGCGTAGGTGCGCCCATGGGGCCTAAGCCCTCGGACGCCGCAAGCGCAAAGGCGCTGTGCGATAGATTCAAAAAGACCTACAGCGTGGAGTTGAGCGAAAAGGCTTACAGCATTGCAAACTGGGTCGCCGGTACTTCGGTGTCCTGCGACACTAGCAAAGATAAGACCGAGTTCTACCGCGTCGTTAAAGCAAATAATGAAGCAAGAGCCTCTTTGAAAGAGGAAAAATATGCCACCGCGTTTGAAAACCTGAGCATGGGGGCTTTTGGTCCGGATAATTTTGTTCCGGGCTTTGAAATCGAGACCGAGTGGTCGTTGAAGGATGATACCATCCGCTTTACCCTGCCGAAGGACGGCAGCGTGACCGAGACCATGACCAAGGCGGCAGAGGGTAAGACCAAGCTGGGCGTTGCCTATGTGGTGGACAAAGGCGTAAGCTACGCCGTGGTGCTGTTTGGGTAAATTTCATTACAGCAAAAAGCAGCCGCTGCACGAGAAAGTGCAGCGGCTGCTTTGTTTGTGCTGGGATACGATCAGCCCTTCAGGAAAGCCGGCAGGGGCTTGCCCTCCTTGAGCCACTGGTGATACTCGGCGGTGGCGGCAAATTCCACGTCACCGGCAGAGTTCAGCGCGGTCTCTACCGAGTCCTGCACCACGCCGATGATGAAGCCTACGCCCACCATCTGCATGGCAATGTCGTTGGAGATGCCGAACAGCGAGCAGGCCATGGGGATCAGCAGTAGGGAGCCGCCGGCCACGCCGGAAGCGCCGCAGGCACCCAGAGCGCTCATGGCGCTCAGCACGATGGCGGCGGGCAAAGACACCTGAATGCCCAGCGTATTGGCCGCGGCCAGCGTCATGATGGTAATGGTGATGGCGGCACCGTCCATGTTGATGGTAGCGCCCAACGGGATGGACACGGAGTACATATCCTTGTCCAGATCCAGCTTTTCACACAGGGACATATTCACTGGGATGTTGGCTGCAGAGCTGCGGGTGAAGAAAGCGGTCAGACCGGATTCCTTCAGGCAGCGGAATACCAGCGGGTACGGGTTGCAGCGCAGGTAGATGAACATGATGAAGGGGGAAACAATCAGCGCCATGAACAGCATGGTGCCCACCAGCAGCGCCAGCAGCTTGCCGTACTGGGTAAAGATGGCCAGACCGTTGCCGGAAACGTTGGTGTACACCAGACCCATGATGCCGAAGGGGGCCAGATTGATGATCCAGCGCACGATCTGGGAAACGGCGTCGGCGGTGTTTGCCAGAAAGACCTTGGTGCTCTCTGCGCCGATGTTCTTCATGGCAATGCCGAACATACAGGCCCAGAACAGAATGCCGATGTAGTTGCCGTTCATCAGGGCGCTGACGGGGTTGGCCACAAAGTTGGTCAGCAGGGTGCTCAGCACCTCACCCAAGCCCTGCGGGATCACATCGGACTGTGCCGCATCGGCCAGTACCACCTTGACCGGGAACATAAAGCTGGTGATGACCGCAATGGCTGCCGCCAGAAAGGTGGTGAGCATATACAGCCAGATCACGGTGCCAAAGCGGCGGTCCAGCTTGGACGAGCCCTGTGCCAGCGCGCTTGCCACAATGACGAACACCAGCACCGGGGCAATGCCCTTCAGCGCACCGACGAACAGGCTGCCCAGCTCGCCGACCCAACCCGCGCCCGGCGCAACAAGCGCCAGCACCGAACCGACTGCCAGGCCGATCAGGATGCGCAGGATCAGGCTGGTCTGGTTGTATTTTGCTACAACCGCTTTCAAGGTTTTCATATCGTAACACTCCTCTTACACTGTACGCCTAGTGCGTACATTTTCCTGTTTCTTGTGCGAGAACAGTTGTCATTATAGCATATACGGCAAAAAAGAGAAAGTGTTTTCAGGCATTTTGACGCCTCAAATCACGTTTTTTGTAAGCTTTTGCAAAATTGCCCTGAAAACTGTACTTGTAAAAAATACAGTTTTGCGGTTTTGACGAGGAACAGAACCCTCTCAGGGAAGTGCCCCTTCGGTCTGCATCCCCGGCTCCCCTGCCATACCAAATTTATATACAATGCAACTTTTACTTGCCAAACTATTGCCTTTTACTGGAAAGTATTGTATACTCATCACGTTAGAAGCAAGTGTTGCTTGCCAAAATGTTCACATATTTGAAAAGAAACACTTGTCAATACAGACGAGAAAGAGAGGACACCCCTATGAACGAGGCCGTAACCAAGCGCTTTCTGCTTCACTTCCGCCTGATGCTGCTGGTCTGGATCCTGATTGCAAATGCCGTCATCCACCTGACCGGCATGGAGTACAGCTGGCTGATCTTCCTGAGCAACATCATGATGTTCACGCTGGAGGGCGATGTGAAGGATCGCCTTGTCACCGTGGAGCTGGGCGGCCTTGTGGGTCTGGTGCTCACTGTGGCGGCGCTGCTGTCCATTAGTGCCCTGACCCCTGTTCTGGGCGATTTCCTCGGCTTTATCCTGCCGCTGGCCGTGGTGCTGTTCATCCTCATCATCCTGCACCCCTACGCACCCAAGGTGCTGAACAACGTGGGCTTTGCCTACCTGACCGTGGCCTGCATTGATATCCCTGCCCTGACCACCCATCTGCCGCAGTTCTTTATCACCTTCATCGTGGGCTCTGTGCTCTTTAACGGTGTCTGCGTGCTGCTGATGAAGCCCGCAAAGGCGCTGGCTGTGCGCAGCGTGGAGAAGCAGGGCGCATAAAAAAGTATATTTCCGCCGTTATCTCTTGATTTTTTTGCTCTGGCGTGCTACAATCAGCGTAGTTTCATCCTGTCCAAAACATTGATGCGGACAAACTGAAGCCCCGCTTTTCATGCCGCAGAGAGGGCTGCCCCGGGTTTCCGGGTGCTGCAAGCAGCCTGCCATGACCCCGGCTTCTACCACCGCAGAGTGCAGAGGCGAACCTCTGCCGGGCGTGCCCGTTACAGCACTGCGAGGGGCGCGTTTCCCCGCCGGGGAGCGCGCAATTCGGGTGGAACCGTGGAACGCAGACATTTGATCGGCGCTTCATCCCGTGAGTTTTACGGGGTGAAGCGCTTTTTATTTTTGTTCAATACCACATTGTCAAAGGAGAATCTACCATGAAGATCATCTACAAGGACGGTCATGTGGACGAGTGCCCGCAGGATCAGGAACTGCACGTTATCCGTCACACCGCTGCTCACGTTATGGCACAGGCCATCAAGCGCCTGTATCCGCAGGCTGATTTTGCCTTCGGCCCTGCCACCGAGAACGGCTTCTACTACGACGTCGATCTGGGCGACCAGAAGCTGAGCGACGAGGATCTGGCCAACATCGAAAAAGAGATGCGCAAGATCGTCAAGGAGAACCTGCCCATCAAGCCCTTCATCCTGCCCCGCGCCGAGGCCGTGAAGCTGATGGAAGAGCGCAAAGAGAACTACAAGATCGAGCACATGGCTGATCTGGCCGATGAGACCGAGTTCAGCTTCTTCCAGCAGGGCGAGTACGTGGATATGTGCATCGGACCCCACCTGACCTACACCAAGGCACTGAAGGCTTTCAAGATCACCCAGCAGTCCGGCGCATACTGGAAGAACGACAAGGAAAACAAGATGCTGACCCGTATCAACGGCGTGGCTTTCCGCAATCAGGAGGAGCTGGACGCATGGGAGAAGGAGCAGCAGGAGGCCCGCGAGCGCGATCACCGCAAGATCGGCAAGGAGATGGGCCTGTTCATGACCGATGATCTGGTGGGCCGCGGCCTGCCCATGTTCCTGCCCGCAGGCTACACCGTCTGGCAGGAGCTGGAGAACTATATCAAGGAGAAGGAGCGTGCACGCGGCTACCTGCACGTTATGACTCCCTGCATCGGCACTGTGAACCTGTATAAGACCTCCGGTCACTGGGATCACTACCGTGAGAACATGTTCCCCGCCATGGAGATGGAGGGCGAGAGCTATGTTCTGCGCCCGATGAACTGCCCCCACCACATGATGATCTACGCAAACCGTCCCCATTCTTACCGTGACCTGCCCATGCGCATCGGCGAGATCGCCCACGATTTCCGTTACGAGTCCTCTGGCACCCTGAAGGGCATCGAGCGCGGCCGTCACTTCTGCCAGAACGACGCCCACCTGTTCTGCACCCCGGAGCAGATCAAGAGCGAGGTCGCAAACGTGTGCGACCTGATCTTTGAGGTGTACAAGGACTTCAACATCACCGATTACCGCTGCGTGCTGAGCCTGCGTGATCCTGCCGATAAGAAGAAGTACCACGATGACGATGCCATGTGGAACCATGCAGAGCAGGCTCTGCGCGAGGTGCTGACCGAGCTGGGCATCCACTTCACCGAGGAGATCGGCGAGGCCGCCTTCTACGGCCCGAAGCTGGACGTGAACGTGAAGCCCGCCGTGGGTGCCGAGTACACCCTGTCCACCTGCCAGCTGGACTTCTGCCTGCCCGCAAAGTTCCACCTGACCTATGTGGACAAGGACGGCACCGAAAAGACCCCCGTGGTGCTGCACCGCGCCATCCTGGGCTCTCTGGACCGCTTCATGGCTTACCTGATCGAAGAGACCAAGGGCAAGTTCCCCACCTGGCTGGCTCCCACGCAGGTCAAGGTGCTGCCCGTGTCCGAAAAGACGCTGGAGTACGCACAGGACGTGACCGAGAAGCTGTCTGACGCCGGTATCCGCGTTGTGCTGGATGACGACAACCAGAAGATCGGCTACAAGATCCGTGCCGCACAGCAGGTGGACCGCGTGCCCTATATGCTGGTGCTGGGCGCCAAGGAAGCCGAGGCCGGCAACATCTCCGTGCGCGACCGCAAGGGCGAGACCACCGAGATGAGCCTTGAGGACTTCATCGCCAAGGTCACCACCGAGATCCGCACCCGCAGCCTGTAAGGTATAAATGATAAGTGCCCCGGAAACGCCGACAGGCGTTTCCGGGGCACTTTTTTTCACAGCAAAAGCCCCGCTCCCTTGTGTGAACTGCCCCCCATTCGTTAGACAGTATGGTATACTGTTTAGGAAATGGGGTGT
>OJQB01000003.1_pt1 | contig 268354 bp, 229 predicted proteins | sample 1598601 | NCBI WGS metagenome assembly OJQB01 (sample SAMN03922496, study PRJEB24848) | human gut metagenome | isolation source: stool sample | host: Homo sapiens | place: Germany | collected 2011-11 | reverse complement strand
CGTGTCTTGAACATTTAAAACCAAAATTTTTGGTTGGAATGACAGCAACTCCATGGCGTGGCGATGGACAATCTGTTATTGACATATTTGGAGAGCCTATAGCAACCGTTTCGTTAATTGATGGTATGTCGCAAGGGTATCTGTCACAAGTAGATTACCGATTGTTTTGCGATAACATCAATTGGAAAATGGTTCATGATATGTCAAAATCGAAACTCTCTATTAAGGATTTAAACAAAAAACTCTTTTTGCCTCAACGCGACGAAGCAATTATCTCGCAAATAAAAAAAGTGGCAAAAGAAGTATCAAACCCTCGAATTGTTGTTTTTTCACCATCTATAGAGCACGGAAGAATTTTTGCTGATAAGCTCGCTTCGGAAGGAATATCATGCATTTCTCTTTCTGGCGCTGATAAACTTGAAAGGCGTAGAAGGCTATTGGATTTTACGGCCGGAAAGTATCAAGCTGCCACAGCGGTTGATCTTCTCAATGAAGGCATCGATGTTCCCGACATTAATATACTCGTATTTCTTCGTGCAACTCATTCTCGACGTATTTTTGTCCAACAATTAGGACGCGGTTTGAGGCTTCATGAAAGCAAAACAAAAGTGATTGTTCTTGATTTTGTTTCAGATATTAGACGTATCGCTGATGTTATCCGTTTAGATAACGAAGGAAGAATAAAAGGTAAAGAAACAGAGATTCTATATCTTACCGAGGGATTGGTGAAATTTAATGATATAAAATCACAAGAATTTATGCTGGCATGGCTTGCCGATGTAGCAGATATAGGTGATTGTGATGATACAGAAAAACTATCATTTCCGGAGGTATTATAATGGCATCAAAAGTTCCTACACATATTGCGAACGAAATAAAAAAGAAAACTTTTACAATATTAGACGAACGCAATTATTTACAACAGAGCAGAAAAGAAAATGGCCAATTAATGGCGGATCTTGTCTCTATGCCAGAAATTGGCGGTGTGTTAGCCGATTATATGCCCAAATCTGCAATTAAGACCTACATAAAAGATGCAATTATAAATGCATATGCAAAGGCCGCATACTTGAAAGCACTTTCCGTGAATATTGTAGAAGAAAAGATTTCTCAAAAAGAGGGAGTCAAGGTTAATTGGGTTGAGGGAAAATGTTCGGATAAACTTTTGTTTTTACGAGCTGAAAATGGGGTGTTATTTGTTGCTGGTATTGGAACAGTGTCAAAATGGGAAACATCCTTGAGAAAAGCGTTAGAGTTTATCGAAAAAGCCCCCAAGCTACCTCCACAAGATTGCGAATTAAAAATTTATTTAATTCTATTATCGTTAGAGAAACATATGCCCCAGAGCGAGTTGGATCACATTGTCAATTCATTGAAATTTATTAATGTTAATGTTGAAGTCATCTCACAATAAAGAGAGGAAATAGGAATTATGGCACAAATAGATATTAATAGAATTGAAAAACTTAATAAGGAGAGAAACACTATACACGACAAAGCTTATACGACATATTCTTCGTTTGATAGTTACGGTAGACACTACGTTCAAATCGATACGTATGGCCGTAGTGATAGAGAACAACCTAGGAAAATAAGTCAGTCAATTCAGCTTGATAAGGAAACCGCTTCTTACTTGGTTGACTTGCTTAAGAGAGAGTTTGATCTCTGATATAGCCAACGCCGTTGATATACGCATATAGAAAAACAATCATGCTACATATAATATCTTTTTCGTCTAGCAGATGAGGAAATCCTAAAAATAAAAATAGAATAACAAAGAAAAATCCAATGTTATGTTATTCAAGAATGGAGGTTTTTATGAAACCTGGAAAAGCTTTTGAAATTCTAGTTAAACAGATACTTCTGGCCATAGGCTTTTCAGAGGTGCATTCGGATGGCTTATATATTTTTGACGGTGCACCTGGACAGATGATCCAAGGTTTGGGCGAAGCACACAACGCAGATGTTCTGTTAGAACCTCCTGTTCAAACTCCGTTTTATTCTTCAACGAGACTGCTTGTCGAGTGCAAAGATTATCAGCGACGAATAGGGTTAAATACTGTTCGTAGTATCTTGGGTTTAAGAGAAGATATAAATCATTTTGAAATATTAGATATTAATGAATTGACTGCGCGCAGAGCAAATCGAAGATCTGCAATAACATATAACTATATTCGTTATTCTTATCAAGTAGCTATTGCATCGTTAAGTGGATTCACGGGTCCGGCTCAAAAATTCGCGGCGACTCACCGTATTCCATTGATTGAGTTTAACAAATTACCATTTTGGGAAGCATTTCTCGAAGTGATGCAGAGAAGTCGCCCGGAATTTTCAATAGCTCGCTGCTATGATAATTTGAGAAGTGAATACTCAGATGTCGAAATTGAAGAAGATATAATTCAATTGGCAAATAGTATCGGCGAAAACATGGCTGTTGCAATCACCAATTCAGGGCAAATGCTATTTTTGTACAGAACATCTGGTAATAGGACAGATTTTCAAAACGAATATTCAATATATTGGCAAAATAGCAAGGGGCCTTGGGAACTTCGCACTGGCGATAGTCGGTTTGTTTTTCAGTTGCCTACGGACATTGCAAAAATATGGCTAAGCAATTCTTCAAATGAAATCGAGATGCGCAAGGAAGCTATTAACTGTAAACAAAACTACCTATCCAGTATGGTTGTTTATTATAGAGAATACGGACGACCAATGATTAAAATGATATCAATTAACCAGAGTGCATTACGAGAGGCCAAGCAAAGGTTAAGAGATTAATTCTATATTTATATTTGATGCTCATATTTACATAACCTAATTAGAAAGTGTTTCTATGATTAAAGAATTAATACACGATCCGATATTCCTTGCGAGAAAGTCGGAAGTTGCGACAAAGGAAAATTTACAAGTTGCACAGGACTTGCTTGATACACTGGTGGTGCATAAGAATCATTGTGTCGGTATGGCAGCGAATATGATTGGTGTAAAAAAACGCATCATCGCGTTTCTCGACGAGAGTGGACGAGCACCTACATATACCGTGATGCTCAATCCCGAGATTGTCAAAAAAGACGGTGCGTATAACACCGAGGAGGGATGTCTGTCTCTTCTCGGTGGTCTGCGTCCGTGTAAACGTTATAAATCTATCAAGGTTAAGTATCAGACCTTGGAACTGCAGACTCGCATCAAGACATACACCGGCTGGACAGCACAGATCATTCAGCACGAAGTGGATCATTGCAATGGAATTTTAATATAAAAGGAGGTCTATTGATGGACGCATTCGACAACAATATTTTAACCATAAATGAAAGTATTTGCAAAAATATCGATGCGCTCAGCGAGAGTGACAGAGGACTTCTTTCACAAAATATCCTAGATAAATTGCGAAATTTTGTTGAAGCGATAAACCTTAAAATATACAGTGTAAATCATGCTACCAATTTGAATTGTTACGATGATATTGTTAAGGCAAATGATTATGTCTGTTCTAGAGGTGAACTGTCTTTTCTTTCTAGATTTCATGGGTGTTTGAAAATTTCTGTATCTCACTACACATTAGATGATGATAGTTCGGTAAGACTAATGCTAAAGTATTACGACTATCTTTTAAGAGTACGGGAATACTTACATGAAGAATTCGGTATAAATGTTTTAGGTAATCTTGAAAAATATCCGATTGACGATAAATCCGAATTGTCTGAGTACTATGAAAATATAGCAAAAAGAATTATCGGAACACCAAAAAAGAATTATACACCACAGGGTCGATTCTATATTCAAAAAGAACGTCCGTTTTTCGTTGATGGTAAGACATATTATGAGTTGACTTTGATTCCCGCAGATAATTATTCTGGTAAATTCAATCGTTTTACTGTGTTTTCGGACGTAGAAGTCTCGAATTTTTATGCAATAAAAATATCCGTAATAGATACTGAAGTAACAGTATTGGACAGAAGTATGCCCATAAAAATACTTGACTCGTATCGCGTTGCAATTAGGCAATGCGAATTAAATGCTCTGGCATATATTCTTGGATATAGCGATAAAATTCGTGTATCAGCAAATGAATATTTGTATTTGATGGATTACCTAACTTCGTCTGGGAAAAATTTAGTTGAGGTAATTGATCTAAGTCAACCATATTATGATCAATTAAAACACTCAATATTGAGTGTTGTTAATACCCGGCACATATTTAGCCTGTTAGATACATGTAGAGATATATCACAAAAAAGAACACCCGGGGTTAATCTAGTTAGATATTTGTTATACAGGCTTAGGTTTTTGGAGTTGAGGGATCAACAGGATGGAAGAACCAACAATCTGTTATCCAACTTGTATTTAAGGAACGAGAGCATTCCTTTTGAAAGAATGCCGTTTGTTTCTTCGTTGTATGGTCACAATACAAGATTGTCAGATGTATTTGCTTGTGTAAGTATCACAGGCCGAGAGCATGAGTTGTTAGCACGGATTGTTAGAATAAATACCGAACAGAACTCTAAACTTTATACTTCACGTAAGGATATATATGGCTTTGAAAATATAGAAGAGTTAGCAAACCGGTATAACAATGCTCTTTATAAAAAGCATAAACCAATCAGAAGCTTAATTGTAGAAAAAAACAATATTTTTATAAATGGCTATGAAAGTGATACCGTCGAAATAATACGCAAATTGAAAGCATTCACCGGATCGGGATTGTTTGGATACGATAAAACAATTAACTCTTGGCTTTGCGAGAACCCAAATGTCATAGATAGTCAAGAAAAACTTGATATAATAAAGAAACTCTTTACTGATTCAAATTTAGCTATCGTTTATGGTGCTGCAGGTACCGGAAAGACAACCTTATTAAAGCATATAAGTAATGTATTTGCTGATGAACATAAACTGTTTTTGGCAAATACCAATCCCGCTTTGGAGAATTTACGTAGAAGAATTAAAGTTCAAAACTCTTCATTCAATACTGTTGCTAAACAGAATTATTCGTATAGCAACATATACGATATAGTTTTTGTGGACGAATGTAGTACAATTAGCAATAGTGATATGTTAAAACTCCTTTCTAGAATACAATGCAAGCTTCTGGTGCTGGTGGGTGATGTATATCAGATAGAAGCTGTTAAGTTCGGGAATTGGTTTAGTTTGGCGAAAAGTTTCATTCCACAAAAAGCTATTCATGAATTGCAAGTCCCAAGAAGAACAGAGGATGCCGATTTGTTAGAGCTGTGGTCAAAGGTGCGTTGTGTTGATCCGCATATTTCGGAATTCATGGTAAAAAAAGGATACTCATCAAAGTTAAACGATAGTATCTTTGATAGGGATGTCGAAGATCAGATTATCCTCTGCCTTAATTATGACGGATTATACGGAATAAACAATATAAATCGTTTTTTACAATATGATAATCCTAATCCGGCTGTAGAATGGGGTGTTTGGACATATAAGGTCAACGACCCAATTATTTTTAACGAATATAACAAGTTTTATCCTACGTTATACAACAATTTAAAAGGCTGGATTAGACGTATCAACAAAACCGATACGTATATTGAGTTTGATATTGAAATAGATATGGTTCTTAATGCGTTTGGCGCCAGAGCTGCAGGTATTGAACTTTTGGATTGCGAATCGGAAAATCACTCTTTGATACGGTTTAGGATTAATCACTACCAAGATAATGATGAATCCGAAAAAACTGAGGACGAAGTGGTTCCTTTCCAGGTTGCATATGCGGTATCCATACACAAGGCACAGGGATTAGAGTATCAATCGGTCAAAGTAGTAGTTACCAATGGACTCGAAGAATTGATTACGCACAATGTTTTTTATACTGCAATAACAAGAGCATGTTCCGTTTTAAAAGTGTATTGGAAACCTGAGACAGGCGAACGAGTAATTAAGCAACTTGTGCCCATATCAAACAATAAGGATGCTAATATTATTGCGTCTAAATACAAAGATTTAGTAATTAATCTAAAGCTGAAATAATCTAGAGAAATCTCTGGACTTCCGCGCCAACCTGTGGTACTGTTGTGTACTGCAAAGGAGGTGCGGATATGGCACAGATGAGTTTAGAAGAACTGTACTGCGGAGAAGGCGTGGGAGAAAAGTACGGCATTATGGGAGAAGTTATGAAAGACTTCTTCGAAAATGGGCGTCCTTCGGAATACGACGAGCGTACTTGGCTTGAAATGCTGCTTGTCAAGCACGCGCTGATTGCGGCAGAGAAAATGAAAAATGAGGGCGACACGGTGTCGGGTATGACCGATGACATGTCGTCCTCTTCTTATGTGAGGTGGAATAAGCATGACAACACTTGAAGATCTGTATTACGGAAACATCGCTCCGTACGAGCGGTACATAAGGCACGGCTCAAGGGAAGAAAAAATTCTGAAACTGCTCTGCCGAAATGAGGAAAGTCTTACTAGAAATCTGAATAATCGGCAAAAAGAAATATTTAATAAGTTCACCGATTGCCAAAAGGAACTGAGCGACATCACAACTCGTCGGGTCTTTGCCGACGGGTTCAGCTTGGCAGTGCAGATCATGGTTGAAGTTATGAGCCGCACAGAAACGGAAGAGGAAATGTAATTCTTCTCTGCCGTGGGCGTGGTAAAACACCGTGCCCTTTATCTTTTGCAAAAATCGTGTAAAATAGGGTTGACTCTGACGCAGCGTTATAGTGTATACTTCAATTCGTGAGGTGAAGATATGAAATTACAGATCAAAGAATTTGCCGTGCTTACCGGCGTCAGCGTGCGAACTCTGCATTACTATGACGAGATCGGATTACTCAAGCCGAGTTTTGTGGACGAGCAAAACGGTTACCGTTTTTATGACGAAACATCGCTGGAACGAATGCAGGAAATTTTGTTTTACCGTGAGTTGGATTTTTCGCTGAAAAGCATCGGGGAGATTCTTGCCTCGCCGAACTACGATAAGCAAAAAGCGTTTGCCGAGCAGAAACGGTTACTGACCATCAAGAAAGAACGGTTGGAACGGCTGATTGCAGCTCTGGAACAAGCGGAAAAGGGAGGAATCACAATGAGTGCTTTTGACAACAGCGAATACGAAACCGCCCGTCAGCAGTACGAGGATGAGGCAAAACAGCGTTGGGGCGGCACCGATGCCTACAAGGAGAGTCTGGCAAAGACTGCCGGATACTCCAAAGAACAATGGAGCGATGCGCTCGGCGGTATGAATGGAACCTTTGCTGAGTTTGCGGATTGCAAGAATTGCGGAGAGAGTGTCAACAGCGATACTGCGCAAAGACTTGTGAAGAAGTTGCAGAACTATATTACCGAACATTTTTATCACTGCACCGATGAAATCTTAGCGGGTCTCGGTCAGATGTACGTAGGCGATGGGCGGTTCAAAAACAACATCGACAAATGCGGCGAAGGTACCGCGAAATTTGTTTCCGAAGCCATCAAAATCTATTGCACGAAATAATACCAAACGCCATCGGAAATTCCGTTGGCGTTGAGCCTTTTACGGATTAAAACCTGCACCGCAGAAAACAAAGAAAACAGTATTCCCAAAAACGGCTGAAATATTCACTGAACCGCTCAAAACTTTGACAAAACTTTTACTGTGTGTTATACTGCAGACAGTTAAGGACAACTAAATAAGTGAAAATCCAATTTTGAGTTTCGGACTCGCACTTACATAATCGTCGATGCAATTATGCGTCGTGATTTGAAGTGTGGGTCTTTTTGTTTTGATCCGCCGAAAGCTGTTTGGAGGGTTAAATATGAAAACACCGATCTACAAAAGCTATGAAGATCTGCCGCTGTACTTAAATGCCGAAATAATATCCAAAGCGCTCGGCATAGCTATCTCCTCAGCATATGAACTGATGTAGGAAAAAGATTTTCTGACATTCAAGGTAGGCGGCCGCAAGCTTGTTGAAAAAGAAAAGTTCCGCAGGTGGGTGGACGAATATTCGGGAGGCGGTAAATGAAATACAATCGCTATCCGAAACGGGACGCACTAAAGGATTATTTCCCCGTGCCGAATGAAATATTTTGTTTGGGTCTCAGCACCGGTGAGATCGCAGTGTATGCGTATCTGATGTACCGCGATGCCGACCTCACCGAGGATTCGAATATGACGCTCGGGGAATGGCTCGACCGATGGATAAATGAATATATGATCTTCACGATTCGTGAAAGCACGCTTGATTCTTACAAAGCGATGATTAAAAATCAAATCAAACCGTATCTCGGAGACAGACCTTTGTCGGCGCTGACCACGCAGGAGCTTCAAAAATTCTATAACACCGTCAAAAAGAATGGTCGGGTGAAACCTGACAAGCTGCACGGCACAGAGCTTGCCGACCGCATGGTGCGCGGATGTCATTCCGTATGCCGCAAAGGATTGGAAAAAGCCGTTAAGGAAGGGCTTATAAGAGTAAATTCTACAATCGGCTGTAAACTGCCGCCGAAAAAAGCGCGGGAGATGTAGGTGCTGACGCAAAATGAGATTCTGCGGTTTCTGCATCAGGCAAAGGAAGAAGGCTATTATGAACTCTTTCTGCTGGAGCTCGGCACGGGAATGCGGCGCGGTGAAATATTGGCGCTCAAATGGAGCGACCTCAACTTCGCAACAGGAGAGCTTCGCATTGAACGGCAGGTATATATCATCGAGGCAGAGGTGATCATATCAGCGCCGAAAACAAAAGCCTCGATACGCACTGTTATTCTGCCACCGTCACTCTTGAAAACCCTTGTGGCGTATAAGGAAACGGTGGATTCGGAATGGACGTTCCCGTCACCGACGGATAACGGCAGACCGAGAAATCCGTCATCGGTTAGAAAACGGTTACAACTGATCTTGGAACGGGCAGGCTGTAAAAAGGTGCGCTTTCACGATTTGCGTCACACATTTGCGACCATGGCGCTGGAGCACGGTATGGATGTGAAAACTCTTTCGGCAACTATAGGCCATGTGTCATCAGCAACCACGCTTGATATTTACAGCCAAATTACCGATACTATGCAAAGGCAGGCGGCGGTGCATATTGACCGCAAAATCGGCGGCACAGACGTCCGTATGCCGACGATGAAGCGGGAAGAAAGGGAAAATACCGCCCCGGTCAAATTCACGCCGTACAAGCCGAAAATACGCAAACCCGGTACGGGCTGTGTCACGATGATAAACGACCACCTGTATGAGGGACGGTACACTCCGACCAACGCCTACGGCAAGCGGGAAAGCCACAATATCTACGCGAAAACAAGAGAAGAATGTGAAAAAAAGCTGGCAGAAATGATTGCAGAGGTTAAGGCGCAAATCAAGGCGGAAAAAGAGAAAATGACAGGGTGACCGCAAAAGTCACCCTGTCAAAATTTGAGATGCTGTAGACAAAGAAAAAGAATATTGCTTAAATTTTCCACACATTCAACGCTTTAGTTGCTAAATCATCAGCACGATTTTTAATGCTATTTTCATCCCAAGAATCAAGCTCAAGATATTCTGATAGTGTTTCAATACCCTCGGCGTATTTTTTGAGACCGCCTTTATCTTTTTTACCAGATTTTTTAGTTTGCCAGTCTGCATCACGGATTGAGGCATTAAGTGATTGTGTAATAATAGTTAAGTTGCCAAGTGTAAGTAACTTCCGATCTCTGGTTTCAACAGTGCAATCCTTCGAAAGTTGCCAAGAATTTTGCCACTTTTTCGGCATCATATGTTCTAGACTATATTTACTAATACCTAGAAGTTGAGTAGAATATTTGCTACGGTCACGAATCTTAGATTCAATTAAATACAAAACGCCTAATGCATATTTATTAGTTAAGCACGACTCATGGAAAGCATCCAAGACTTCTTTATCCGAAGGCATACGATTGATTTTGTCTTCTTGTCCTGAAATGTATTCCGCTAATGCATCTTTTGATAACACTTTGTTTAATATCAGGCGATCGGTAAATAACTGATTATAGTTCTTTGTTGTTTGGCGAGTAATTAATCTTCGCATTATATATGACTCAATATACGAATACAAGTCACTTCGTGCATTTACGTCACTAATATTATGTTCTGCGAAAAGCACATAAGGAATAAGTGTTGTGGTATCAAGAGCAAACATCACAGCATTAATTCTTTCAATACCTGCTTCTGAAGTCAATTCATTATTAATGACATCTAAATTAATCGCATTTCGGAAAGTTGTTGCATATTCTTTTATTTCCTGAAATAATAACTGGTTATTTCCGCCTAAATATTTTTTTACAAACATCTTGTATGAATCAAATAGTTTATCGACTTTTGAAAAGATGATCTTGTCATCTGATGAAACGGGAATATCTGTATTTTGTATTTTTATTTGTAAAAAAGCATAAAAAAACAGATCAATAAATGTTCTCTTTATTCTACCGGTTGTTATCTCCTGATCCCAATAATGTCTTGTTTCCTCATCCTTTTCGAAGATTTCTTGCCAGTATGTTTTATAGTCCGAAATATTATTTCGACTAAAAAAATAATTTTTTAAAAGTTCGGCTGTTGTAAGTCTAACGCCTAATGAATTAATAGTGTCGAATATTTGCTGTTCGTCCTCATCAACACTTAAATCGATACCAACAAAAAGGATAGAATTGCATATTGTATCAAAATCAACTTTATTTGTGTCAAGATGCTTAACAAAAAATTGATAGGCGCGATATATATTGTTTCCATCTGACATTGGAAGAATTTCTTCTAATGCCATGATATCATTATACGCTTTTATATCATTAAAGTTGTGTTTTAAAACCATACTATCATCATCAAGTCGAAAACGCTTATCGAATTTTTTAAGTGTGTCTGTTTTAAGACACAATACTTTCAGCAAAATACTAATGGTTGTAAGACGTTGCTGTCCGTCAATAACCGTTCTTATATCGCCAACAGAACTTCCTGTATTTGTAAGTTGCTGTTTCAAAATTACGGAACCCATAAAATATGGTGTATGCGTTTTGCATACGTTTTCGATATCGTCTAGCAGACGTTCCCATTGAGGCTCATCCCAAACATAGGCTCTTTGAAAAAAAGGTATTTCAAGAATACGACTGCCGTTGAAAATTTCATTAATTGTTTTTTTCCCTGCATCCATATTGACATCTTCCCAATATTTAATGTTTTTCTAGAACAAAATTTGCCCTGAATGTTAGTTAAAATAACAATCTACATTACAAGGCAAATTTCATTTTTTGGTCGGAGTGAAGGGACTCGAACCCCCGGCATCCTGCTCCCAAAGCAGGCGCGCTACCAACTGCGCTACACCCCGATATATTTGATTTTTTACTTTGTCAATCCTGTGAATTTCAATACAACAATCCGCTGCGCTTCCCTCAAAAACATAGTCGCACTGCTCGCTTGGAGCGCGTCGCATTGCTCGTTGTTTTTTCACCTCAGAGCTTCGCCTGAATCGTCCGCAGGACGCGGCGAACCTCTTCGCCCAACTGCGCTACACCCCGATATATTTGATTTTTTTACTTTGTTATTCTTGCGAAACACAGCATAACAGTCCGCTGTTTGCACGAAAATGTATTGAATTCCGGCTGAATGCTTAGATATTATACATTTTTAACCCCTGTTTGTCAATGACGACTATTGCTATTTTGTTTTAACGGTTGTATTATAAATTCGGTGAATGAAATGAACAAAGAACTTACGCGCGAAATGATCAAATATTTAAACGGAGACGTAAAACGCATCAACCATATGCTTAAGGTGCGTGCTTTTTCCGAACTGATTGCCGACGGAGAAAAAACAGACGGAAAAATAAAGGATATTTTACTTTCTGCTGCCGCGGTGCACGATATCGGAATACATATCTGTGAGAAAAAATACGGCAGTACGGCAGGCACTTATCAGGAAAAGGAGGGACCGAGTGAAGCTCGTAAGCTTATGACCTCTCTCGGCTTTTCTAAGGACGATATTGAACGTGTGTGTTATCTTGTGGCGCATCACCACACATATACCGATGATATGTCACCGGATTACAGAATTTTGATTGAAGCGGATTTTATCGTAAACGCATATGAGGATTCGCTCGACAAAAAAGCCGTAAGTGCGGCAAGAAAAAATATTTTCAGAACGGAAACAGGCAAAAAGCTGTTGGACGAAATGTATTTGGAGAAGCATTGTGAAGAATAGTATCGGATTTATTTGCCCTGTGTGCAAAAAACCACTTGTAAAAAACGAAAAAAGTTATATTTGCGAAAACAGACATAATTTTGATATTGCAAAGAGCGGTTATGTCAATTTGCTGACGGGCAGCAGTCGAAAAAATCACGGTGATAATCGCCTTATGACGGATTCGCGCAGAGAATTTTTGTCTAAAGGATATTATGAGCCGCTGAGACGTGCTCTGTGCGATACAGTACAGAAGTACGCCGCCCAAAAGGGAAATGTGCTTGACTGCGGCTGCGGCGAGGGGTATTACACAAAGGCTGTTGCCGATGTGTTGCCGCTTTCTTCGGTTTTCGGTACGGATATTTCCAAGGACGAGCTGACCGTTGCCGCAAAACGCGCCAAAAATGTCGATTTTGCGGTGGCGAGTTCTTTTTCTCTTCCCTTTGCGGATTCGAGCATTGATATTTTACTCGAAATTTTTTCGCCGTACTGCGGTGCCGAATTTAAAAGAGTATTGAAAAAAGATGCTGCTTTTATAATGGTGATACCACTTGAAAATCATCTGTGGGAGTTAAAGTGCGCCGCATATGATACACCTTATAAAAATGAGGTTTCGGACACATACCTTGACGGCTTTGATTTTACAGACAGAATCGACGTAAAATACAAATTCGATTTAAATTCAGGCGAGGATATATCTTCTCTTTTTAAAATGACTCCTTACTATTACAAAACCGGAGTTAAAGAACAAAAGAGGGTAGAGGAGCTGGAAAAGCTTTCGGTTAGTGCCGAATTCGGTATACTTGTCTACCGCAAAATATGATGTTGCAGTTTTTTAAAATATAAAGTATAATAATGCTTGTAATAAAAACAGGGGTGTGAATGTCTTGGAAAAAAACAAGGTTAAAGTAACTATTGCCGGAGTTGACTATGCTCTCACGACTGAGGAGACTCCCGAATATACTACTATGCTCGCTGCCGAAATCGACGAAAAGATGAAAGAGCTTCGCGCTGCAAATCCGTTTATTTCAACGAATCAGGCGGCTGTTTTGATAGCGCTTGATTATGCCAACAGTGCTAAAAAGGCAGAGCAGAGCGCCGATAATCTCCGTGCCCAGATAAAGGATTATCTTGAGGATGCGTCTCAGTCGAAGTCCGAAAGAGACTTCTATAAGCGCGAGATAGACCGCCTTAAAACAGAGCAAAAAGCCGGAGCGGCGCAGATAAATCTGTTCTCTTCCGAAAAAGAGCCGGATTCCGCTAAATGATAAAGCCCGAGATATTGGCTCCCGCAGGCAGCTTTGAAGCATTAACTGCCGCGGTAAGAAGCGGAGCGGACGCCGTGTATTTCGGCACTGGCAACTTTAACGCGCGCAGAAACGCCTCGAATTTTTCGGGGGACGATTTGCAGCGCGCGGTGGATTTTTGCCACGAAAGAAATGTTAAAGTTCATATAACCTTAAATACTCTTGTTAAAGACAGCGAAATGTCGGAGCTTAAGGAAAGCGTCAGGCGTATCTGCAAAAGCGGTGCAGATGCGCTTATTTTGCAGGACCTCGGCGTTTTGCGCGTCGTAAAGGATATTTGTCCCGATATAGAGTTGCACGCCTCCACCCAAATGTCGGTGGGAACGTTGGACGGCATACGTACTCTTGCCGATTTAGGATTCTCAAGAGCTGTTTTGCCTCGCGAATTATCAAAAGGCGAGATTAAATATCTGTGCGAAAACTCGCCGATTGAGCTCGAAATGTTCGTCCACGGGGCGCTTTGTATGTGCGTTTCCGGGCAATGTCTCTTGAGTGCGTTTTTAGGGTCGCGAAGCGGCAACCGTGGTCTGTGCGCTCAGCCCTGCCGGCTTCCTTTTGCGGCGGAAAACGGAACGGGACATGATTTGAGCTTAAAGGATTTATCGCTTATCGAGTACGCACCGATATTGTCTAAAACGGGAATATCGTCATTTAAGATAGAAGGCAGAATGAAACGCCCCGAGTATGTTGCAGCCGCTGTTACGGCTCTGAAAAATTCGCTGTCGGGGGAGTATTCAAGCGAGAATTCAGAAGATCTTTGCTCCCTGTTTTCACGCTCCGGATTTACAAAGGGATATTACGAAAATGCTCTGGGCAGAAATATGTTCGGTTTCCGCGAAAAGGAAAATGTAACCTCTGCTACTGTCTCGCTTCTCAAAAAATATGAACGTATTTACGAAAAAGAGCGTGCGGTTTACAGGGTGCATTTTGTTCTCTCTGTGAAATCCGATAAGAAAATCAGCCTTACGGCTTCCGCAAATGATTTAAGCGTTACTGTTTTATCCGAAAGCTTGCCGCAAAAAGCCGTAAACAGACCTTTTACCAAAGAAGAGGCTCTTTTGAGGCTTAAAAAATGCGGCGGAACCGTATTTTCATTCGGCGATGCCGACATCTGTATAGACGACGGCTTGAGTGTGTCGGCGGCAGAAATGAATGCGCTCCGCAGGGAGGCTCTGCTTCGCCTTGCCGACAGGCTTAAAGAACGAGCACCGTACCGCATAAACAAAGCTAATATTATTTTTCAAAATCGCAAGCCGAATAAAAAGCCGCAGACGTATATTTCGTTCCGCGATACATCCGCCATACCCCAAAATGTGGAATGTGATAAGCTCTTTATTCCGCTGTCTTCAAAGCCGGAGCTTTTTGAAAAGTATTCCGCAGGTGCAGTTTTGCCGAGGGGTATATTCGGTAATTTTGACGAGATTGTCGAGAGGCTTATAAAAAGCGGCGCAAGGTATGCCCTTTGCAATACGCTCGATTCGGTTGCAGCGGCAAAAAAGGCGGGTGTTCAGATAATAGGCGGACCGTTTTTAAATATTTTTAACTCGGTTTCTCTGTCCGAAATTCAAAAGCTCGGAGCGGCGGAGTGCGTGCTCTCATATGAAATGACTTTGAAACAGCTGACTGCGCTTGAGGGAGAATGTCGGCGCGGTGTTTGCGTCTACGGCAGAGTACCGCTTATGCTCACAAGAAATTGTCCGGTAAAAAACGGGAAAAGCTGTCGCGAGTGCGGCGGAAAATCCTTTTTACGCGACAGAAAGGGCATTGAATTTCCGGTTCGCTGTACAAATGGATTTTCCGAACTGTTCAATTCAAGACCCATATATATGGCAGACAGAATGAGCGAAGTCAAAAACGCGGATTTTGTGCTTTTGGAGTTTACAACCGAGGATAAAGAACAGATAAGCTCGGTACTCAAGGCGTATCAAAACTGTTCTTCGCCCGAAATTGAATTTACACGCGGACTTTTGTACCGCGGCGTGGAATAAACGCAAAGAATTTTTTATGTGTAAAAATTAAAACGGAGCTGTAAGACTTTGCGTTTTACAGCCCCGTTTATTTTATGCTTTTTTACTTGTACTTTTCGCACAGATATTCCATAGCTTTTTTGTATCCGTCAAATCCGAGCCCTATAAAGTGCGCCTCGCACGCCATACCGGCGTATGAAATATGTCTGAATTTCTCGCGTTCGTTAACGTCCGAAATGTGTACCTCGCAAGCCGGTATGGAAACGGCTTTCAGCGCGTCGAGTATTGCAACGCTTGTGTGGGTGTATGCCGCCGGATTTATGACTATACCGTCGAATTTACCTAATGCGTCCTGTATTTTGTCTACTATATCGCCCTCGTGGTTCGATTGATAGCATTCAACCTCGGCGTGAAGCTCTGCGCCCCAGACGTTTATCTGATTTATGAGGGCCTCGTAATTTCTGTCGCCGTAAATCGCAGGCTCTCTTATGCCGAGCATATTGATGTTCGGGCCGTTAATTACAAGTATTTTCATTCTGCAGCTCCTTTAAAACATTGTTCGAAACATTTTCTATCGTGTCATTTCCGTCCGCCTCAATATCACAGAATTTTCTGTAAAGCGGAAGTCTTTTTTTGAACATCTCGTTAAGGTCGTTGCTCTGCGACAGCGGCCTGCCGTCTGTCGGCAGATAAGAGGTGTTGCGGTTTAAAAAGATTATCGTTCCGTTTTGTTTCAGAGCGTCGAAGTTATCATCGTTTACAACGACTCCGCCGCCTGTTGAAATTACCTTGCCGCTGAGCTTGCCAGCCGCAAGCACCGCCTCGTGCTCATATTTTCTGAAGAGCTTTTCACCGCCGTTTGCAAATATGTCGGGAATGGGTTTGCCGACGTTCTTTACTATCATTTCATCCGTGTCTATAAAGTCGCGGTTCAAGGCCTCGGCGATCCTTTTTCCGACAGTCGTTTTGCCGGAACCGGGCATACCTATTAAAATAATATTCTTCATCTCAAGTGAGAGCTTATGATATATATCGTCATTTTTACTGTCGGGTATTTTTGTATTCAAAAACAACTCGGCAGCTCTTTTGGCCTGAGCAACAAGCATTGAAAGACCACTCAGCGCTTTGATATTTCGCTTTTCGGCGTCAAGTATCAGCTTGGTCTTTTGCGGATTATACACTATATCCAGAACACCGGAAAGATTTTTAAATCCGTCAAGCGATAAAGCCAATTTCAGATTGTTCGGATACATTCCCACGGGCGTTGTGTTTACGATTATGTCCGCGTCAAAATGTCTGTCGATATTTTCGTAATTGTTTTCTCCTGAGCGTGAAATATTGACAATTTCGCGCGCTTTTTTATCCTTCAGCACCGCTATCACCGTTAAAGATGCGCCGCCGGAACCCAAAACGAGACATTTTTTGTTTTCTGCCGATATTCCGGAAACATCAATTAAATATGAAAACCCGTCGTAATCCGTGTTATATCCCGTGAGCGTGCCGTCCTTTTCGGCAACTATCGTGTTAACGCTCCCTATTTTCTCGGCTGAGGGCGAAAGACGGTCGAGATAGGGGATGACGGCTTTTTTATACGGAATTGTAACATTTATGCCATCCCAATTTCTGTTTTTAAAAAAGTCGTCAAGCTCATTCTTTTGCTTCTCAAACAATCTGTATTCATAATCGCCGAGCAGAGCATGTATCTGCGGCGAAAAGCTGTGACCTAATTTTTCACCCAAAAGTCCGTACATATAAGTCTCCGTTTCAATCAGTATTTAATAAGAAGCGACAGAGTACCCGCCACTATCAGCACAAGTCCCAGAAAAGCTTTTTTTGAAAGCTTTTCTTTTAATATTATATATGAAAAGGCTACGGTTACAACGATGCTCAATTTGTCTATCGGTGCAATGATGCTTGCGGGGCCGTTTTTCAGGGCTCCGTAATAGCAAAGCCATGAGCCGCCTGTGGTGAACCCCGAAAGGACCAAAAACAGCCAGCTCTTTTTATCAATGCCCCTAATTTCTCTCTGCTTCTTTTCCGCAAAGACCAAAATCCACGCCATCAGAAGAACAACCACGGTTCTTATCGCCGTGCCGAGATTTGATTCAACGTCCTCTATGCCGATTTTTCCGAAAATCGATGTTAAGGCCGCAAAAACAGCGGAGAACATGGCATATACAAGCGAAGCTCCACTCCTTTTGTCGGCGGAGGAATTATCTGTTTTTTTCTTTTCTATCATAAGAAATGTTCCTGAGCCGATAAGAACCATACCTATTATTTTAACTGCGGTCAGCTTTTCTCTGAGAAAAATCAGGGCAAGTATCATTGTAAGTACCGTACTTGACTTATCGATTGGAGTTACCTTGTTTACGTCGCCGAGACGCAAAGCCTTAAAATAGCAAAGCCAAGAAGCCCCTGTGGACAGTCCCGATAAAATCAAAAATATAAACGTTTTGACGCTTATATCCTTTATTTCGGATGCTGATCCGACAATAAAAACCATCAGCCACGAAAACAACAGCACAACTATTGTGCGCAGAGCCGTGGCAAGATTTGAGTTGACGTTCCGTAAGCCGATTTTAGCAAGAATTGCCGTTATTCCGGCAAATCCGGCAGATAAAAATGCTAAAACGAGCCACATAAAAACACCTCTTATAAGCAGCTGTATAATTATTTGCCTGATTTTTCATTGTAAAAAAATCGCAGCGTTACGGTTTCGGTGTCATCAACGCTTGTTGCATCTGTTTTATAAGCCTTGTAACTTACAAGACAGCCGCCGTCGGTCCATACAACGTCTATATCTCCGTTCTCGTCTGCCATATCAACGACTTTTTTTCCGTTTCCGCGAGCGGACATAAGAAAAGGGGAGTATCGTCTGTAAACGGTCATATTCCATTCACCCGAGCCCGGTTCGCTGTCTATTATAATAGTATGGCGCTTGTCATCCGATGTGGCTTTTTTTACGGTATCGGTGTATAATATTCCGTCAATTGTAATACCGGCAAGGCAAAGCATTATGCAAATTATTATCGAAAGCACTCTTAAAAAAATCCGTGCTCCTTTGCTTTTAAAACGGCCTCGGTGATTTTTAACAACAAGAAAGCATAAGACCGTGAAGCTGACGGCACATACTATAATAAGTATACCGATATAAGAAATAAGCCGCTTAGAGCCTATAAAAAGCGATGCGGAAAAGACCTCAAGAAGCAGGTCCGAGAGCATAAGTAAAAACGACGCCGTTCCGATTCCGAAAAATACTTTTTCCTCTGTTCGCATAAGTGCCTCCTTTGATTTTTATATACATTATATAGTTGTCAGCCTTTGCCGTCAACACAAAATCGGCGGAAACACCGCATCAAATCGGTTTTTTAAAACATTGACGCCGCAAAGTGTGGAATTATTAAAAAAACACCAAAATTACGGAAAAATATTCTCTTTTTATAGTTGACAACCGCAAAAACATATAGTAAAATGTCATTAAAGAATGAGTGACAACTCAAATAATTGAAATAAGAGGGATTTAATTATGAAAAAGTTCTTAGCAGTGTTGCTTTCCTTAGTGATGGCATTTTCATTCTGCCTCCCGGCTTTTGCTGAAGACACTACTGCAGGCGGCGGAATCGGCGACATACTCGGCGGTATCACTCTTCCCGATGTTGATATAGGCGGAGCTGTCGATACCATTAAGCAGCTTGTCGGCATCATCATCAACAGCAACGGCAAGATGGATGAGGCTGTTATCGCAGAGATCATTACTCTTATCGGTAAGATTGCCGTAAGTGGAAAAATTGATGTTGAGACTGTCCTTAAAATACTTAACGCTCTTACCAAGGGCGGCAATTCCGGCGGAAGCACTCCGAACCCCGACGCTCCGGCAGGCGGCTCCGTAAGAAGTGCTCTTGACGCACTTACCGATGACCAGAGAGATTATATCAACGGTCTTATTGATATATATCTCACTACTGATTTTGATAACAATGATTATAAAGATAAAGACGGAAACGATGCTTACAACCCGGCAAAGGTTACTGCTCTTATCAATGCTATGAGCAAAATGGATTATGCCGACATCCAGAAGGTTCTTGATGAGCTTCATTCTTCCAAGAATGCTAAGGGCGAAGACATCAATCCCGCTTTGTCAGATGAGGCTTATGAGGTTCTTACAGCCGAGGTTGTTCGTCAGGAAGAGGTTTCCAAGAACAATGCAGCAACTGCAGGCCCGACAGAGGCTACCACAAGTGCTATCGACGGCGTTAAGGGCTTCATCGGTAAAGCTTTTGAGACAATTAAGGGCCTCTTCGGCGGCGGAAACAAAGGCGGAGATTCACCCACAACAACCAAGAAGTCAACAACTTCTAAGGGCGGCTCTTCAACCACAAAAGGTAAGATTCCGCAGACCGGTGACGTTGCTCTCTTCTCGGTAGCAGGCGTAGCTGTGGCAGCGGGTATTGCTCTTGTTCTCACAAAGAAGAAAAAAGAGGATAAATAATTAACCCTGTAATTATTACAAGCGGCTTTGTAAAGGCAAAGCCGCTTGATTTTTTTTTCCTGATGTATTAAAATATAAATGTCTCAAGATTTAAAAGCAATATGAAAGGAACTGCACATTTTGTGCTTTTGCTTAATTTATGATACTGACGATCGATATCGGTAATACTAATATTACCTTCGGAGTGTTTGACGGCGATAAGCTGAGCTTTGTTTCGCGACTTGCTACCGAGCGTAACAGAACTGACGATCAGTTTGCCGTTGAATTTCTTGCCGTGTTTAAAATGCATGATTTGGAGCCGGCTGAAATTACCGGAGCTGTTTTAAGCTCTGTTGTTCCTGAGCTTACCGGGAAAATTAAAACAGCGGTTAATAAGGTGTGCGGCATTGAGTCTGTTATAATAGCCCCCGGCGTAAAAACAGGGCTTAATATTTTAATAGATAATCCGGCAGAGCTCGGTGCCGACCTTGTAGCAGGTGCGGTAGGAGCTATGGCGAGATATGAAATGCCCGCATTTGTCATTGACCTCGGCACAGCCACAAAAATATATGCAGTTGATGAGCATGGCGGCTATCACGGCGGCACAATAGCACCGGGTGTTGAAATCTCTATGAAAGCACTTTCGGGGCAGGCTTCTCTCTTACCGTCATTTTCACTTGCTTCTCCGCCGCATGCCTGTGCCACTAATACGATAGAGTGTTTGCAGTCGGGCATCATTTTCGGCACCGCAGATATGATTGACGGTATGCTTGACCGTTTTGCAAAACAGCTCGGAGAGCCGAAAACCATTGTTGCAACAGGTGGGCTTTCCTCCTATGTAATAGGATATTGCCGTCACAATATAATTCATGATGACAATCTTCTTTTATACGGGCTTAAAGCCATTTACGATAAAAACAGTAATTAACCGTAATTAAAAATTAAATATCGTATCCAGTTTTTACATAGTTTATTATTTTGCGTTGCATCCGCTCTGCGGAGCAGCAGCAAGGAGGATTATATATGTCAAAAACCACAAACAAGGCAAGGATGCAAAAAACCGTTCGCTTAGTCGAGCTGGCTCTCCTTACCGCAATCATCGCCGTTATGACCTTCACGCCGATAGGCTATCTGAAGCTCGGGCCGCTTGAACTGACACTTATTATGGTACCTGTTATCATAGGCGCAGTTACTTTAGGGCCTGCCGCAGGAGCCTTTTTGGGGCTCGTTTTCGGTGCATCGAGCTTTATTCAATGCTTTTCTCTGAGCGCATTCGGCGCGATACTTATTTCTATAAGCGTATTTAAAACGCTTGTTGTTTGCGTAGTTCCTCGCGTACTTGCAGGTTGGCTCACGGGTCTCATTTTTAACGCCGTGACAAAAAAGACAAAAAAAGACGGTGCCAATTACCTTGTCGCGAGTATCTGCGGCTCGGCTTTTAATACTATCTTTTTCCTTGGATTTTTAGCTTTGTTGTTTATAAATACAACCTTTACGCCCGAGCAGTCAGCCGCTCTCGGCGGAGCTGAAAATATTCTCACCACCGTTATAGGTATAGCGGCGGGAATCAACGCTCCCATTGAGCTTGTTGTGTGCGCCGTTCTCGGTTCTGCGATAGGTAAAGGCCTGTCTGTCGGACTCAAAAAAATCTAAGCAAAAATAAAGCGCTTTTAAGGATAACCCTTAAAGGCGCTTTCTCTCTCTTATAGATTATATTCTTGCTACGCCGGATTTTACGGCTGCGTCATAAACCGCTTTCGCAACGGTTTTCCCTATTCTGTCATCAAATGCTTTCGGTAAAATGTACTCGGCGGAAAGCTCATCATCAGAGACAAGCGAAGCTATCGCTCTTGCTGCGGCTACCTTCATTTCCTCGTTTATTTCGGAAGCTCGGCAGTCAAGTGCTCCGCGGAAGATTCCCGGGAATGCAAGTACATTGTTGATTTGGTTGGGATAATCGCTTCTGCCCGTGCCGACAACGGCGGCACCTGCGGCTTTTGCCTTATCGGGCAGTATTTCCGGAACAGGATTTGCCATGGGGAGTACGATGGGATTTTCAGCCATGGAGGCAACCATTTCTTCTGTTACGATTCCGGGAGCCGAAACGCCTATAAATATGTCTGCACCCTTAAATGCGTCGGCAAGTGAACCGCTCTTGTGCTCCTTATTCGTGATTTTCGCGATTTCCCTCTGTGCGGGATTCAGCTTTTCATCGCCGTCACAAATAATGCCGCGACTGTTGCACATAATTACGTTTTTGATTCCCTGACTTATGAGCAGCTTTGCAATGGCTATGCCTGCCGCGCCCGCACCGGAAAAGACGGCCGTACAGTCCTTGAGCTCTTTTTTAACGACTCTGAGCGCATTTATTATTGCTGCGGCAACAACTACCGCTGTGCCGTGCTGATCGTCATGAAAAATCGGAATATCTGTTTTTTCCTTGAGCTTGCGCTCTATTTCAAAGCATCTCGGAGCAGCAATGTCCTCAAGATTTATTCCGCCGAAGCTGCCGGCAAGAAGAGAAATGCAGTTTACAATCTCGTCAACATCCTTTGAACGCACACAGAGCGGTATGGCGTCAACGTCTCCGAATTCCTTAAAGAGAACGCATTTGCCCTCCATTACGGGCATACCGGCTTCGGGTCCTATGTCTCCGAGTCCGAGAACCGCCGTTCCGTCCGTTACAACGGCCACGGTATTCCAACGTCTTGTAAGCTCATAAGACTTGCTTATGTCCTTTTGTATTTCAAGGCACGGCTGTGCTACACCGGGTGTGTAGGCGAGCGATAGCGCGTCCTTACTGTCTGCTTTGGCGCGTGTTTTGATTTCTATTTTTCCGTGCCATTCATAATGTTTTTTGAGAGATTCCTTAGCGTAATCCATTTTTTTCAGGCCTTTCCGGCTACAGCTTTAATTAAGGCGGATGTCTTATGTAGCCTGATAAGACATTCGCGGCAGAATTATTCGGACTTTTTACGGCAAGTTAATACAACGGTGGCGATGCATATAAAAGCACCGGCAAGAACGCAGATGAAATATGCGGTAAAGAATTCCCTGTTAAAGAAGAATCCTAAAAGTGCCGTAAATATTGCAACAAAAATCAAATATATGCCGAATATTCTGCACAGCTTTTTTGTATCGAAATTATTCCTCAGCTCATTGTCGGGCGAGGCGCTTCCGACGACAAAATTCTCCGCTTTGCCGCTCACCATCGGAATTCCAAGTCCCAAAAAGAGCAAACCTATTGCTATTGAAATTACCTTCATTACCCATCAACCTCTACTTTTGTATACGCATTAAAAATATATTTTAACATTTTTGCTTTTTGTTGTAAATGTGCAATCTAAATAAAAACCATGGAATTTGGGCTGAGTATATTCATCTTGCAGCACAGTAGTGGCATTTTATCTCGGATTCTGATATTTTAAGCAAGCGAAAGCCCGGCACAAAGCATCGGCCGAAAAAACAATTGTAAAATCGTACAAAAACCGCCGCGCCGAACCGCTTAATTTGTTTATGGCTATAAATGTTAAAATAATAACAATTTACCATTGACAAACATTTAACAATAAGCTATGATTTTATCAGTAAGTAATTACTGATAGTGAGGTCAAAGATATGCGAGAGCAGGCTTTGCCTGTCCGTGAAATATCAAGGCAGGCACTTTATAGATTACCTTTTTATTTGTCATATCTCAAAAAGGCGGAGGCTGACGGGGTATTGTATATATCCGCGCCGAAGGTGGCGGCAGACCTTGACCTTAATGAGGTTCAAGTAAGAAAGGACATTGCAAAGGTAAGCTCCTGTGCGGGGAAGCCTAAAATCGGGTATGAGACCGCGAAGCTTATAAAGGATTTGGAAAAATTCCTCGGCTACGACAACACAACCGATGCCGTTGTAGTAGGAGTCGGAAGTCTCGGCAGCTCGCTTTTACATTACGACGGATTTTCCGAATGCGGGTTTCGTATAGTTGCGGGATTTGACGCGGTAAACTTTGACGAAGAGCCGTTCAAAAAGGAAAAGCCCGTCTTTCCCATGCGAAAGCTCGGCGAGCTTTGCGAAAGACTCAAGGTGCATATGGCGGTTATAGCTGTGCCGGCGGACAGTGCTCAGGATGTTTGCGACGAGCTTGTCAAAAGCGGAATACTTGCAATTCTTAATTTCACTCCGGTTCATCTTACGGCAGGTCCGGGCATACTTATACAGAATATGAATATTGCTTCGGCTTTGGCGGTTCTTTCCTCTCATATCAGAAAAGAACTTTTGTAAATTTTGTAATATCTGAAAAGGAGATTATATACCTATGGAAACTCAAAACAAGCATGAGATTGTCGATTCGGTAGAAAAACTCGAAGCCCTTCTCGCAAGAGTCAGAGAGGCAGAAAAGATTTTTGCGACTTATTCTCAGGAGCAGGTCGATAAGATCTTTAAAGCGGCGGCTATCGCAGCAAACAAAGCGAGAATCCCGCTTGCCAAAATGGCTGTTGAAGAGACGGGAATGGGCGTAGTCGAAGATAAGATAATCAAAAACCACTATGCCGCAGAATATATCTACAATGCATATAAAAATACAAAGACTTGCGGTGTAATAGAGGAAGACAGCGCGTTTGGTATGAAAAAGGTTGCAGAGCCGATAGGCGTTGTTGCGGCGGTTATCCCCACCACCAACCCTACATCTACCGCAATTTTCAAGACTTTGATTTGTCTTAAAACCAGAAACGGCATTATTATAAGCCCACACCCGAGAGCGAAAAAGTCCACAATAGAGGCTGCAAAAATCGTTCTTGAAGCGGCAGTTAAAGCCGGTGCTCCGGAGGGCATAATAGGCTGGATAGACGTTCCGTCGCTTGATATGACAAATCTTCTTATGCAGGAGGCCGATATAATACTTGCTACTGGCGGCCCCGGAATGGTTAAAGCCGCATATTCGTCGGGCAAACCGGCTCTCGGCGTCGGTCCGGGCAATACCCCCGCAATTATTGATGATACCGCCGACATAGTTTTGGCTGTAAACTCCATAATCCATTCGAAAACCTTTGACAACGGTATGATTTGTGCTTCCGAGCAGTCGTGCATCGTACACGAAAAAATATATAAAAAGGTTAAGGACGAATTTTTATATCGCGGTTGCTATTTCCTTAAAAAGGATGAGCTTGATAAGGTAAGAAAGACAATTATCATAAACGGCGCGCTTAACGCAAAGATAGTCGGTCAGCCGGCATATAAGATAGCTGCACTCGCAGGCGTTACAATCCCCGAAACAACAAAGGTTTTGATAGGTGAGGTCGAGAGTGTTGACATTTCCGAGGAATTTGCTCACGAAAAGCTCTCTCCCGTGCTTGCCATGTATAAGGCTAAGGACTTTGAGGACGCACTTTCAAAGGCTGAGCATCTTATAGCCGACGGCGGCTACGGTCACACCTCATCCGTATATCTTAATGCTGTTACCGAAAAGGATAAGCTTGCCGAATTCTCCGAGAGAATGAAAACCTGTCGTATACTTGTTAATACACCTTCTTCACAGGGCGGTATCGGTGACCTTTACAACTTCAAGCTTGCTCCGTCGCTTACACTCGGCTGCGGTTCTTGGGGCGGCAACTCGGTTTCCGAGAATGTCGGCGTAAAGCATCTCATCAATATCAAAACTGTTGCAGAAAGAAGGGAAAATATGCTTTGGTTCCGCGCTCCGCAGAAAGTATATTTCAAAAAAGGCTGCCTTCCCGTTGCTCTCAATGAGCTTCGTGACGTTATGGGTAAGAAAAAGGCGTTTATAGTAACCGACTCGTTCCTTTATAATAACGGTTATACAAAGCCTGTTGAGGATAAGCTTGACGAGCTTGGTATTCAGCACACTTGTTTCTCGGAGGTTGCTCCCGACCCGACTCTCCAGTGCGCTCGCAAGGGTACCGATATGATGCGTCATTTTGAGCCCGATACAATTATCGCAATCGGCGGCGGTTCCGCAATGGATGCAGCAAAAATTATGTGGGTAATGTATGAGCATCCGGATGTTGACTTCTCTGATATGGCTATGGACTTTATGGATATCCGCAAGAGAGTTTATACATTCCCGAAGATGGGTGAGAAAGCATATTTCATAGCTGTACCCACCTCGGCAGGTACAGGCTCGGAGGTTACTCCTTTTGCGATAATCACAGATGCCGACACCGGCGTCAAATGGCCGCTTGCAGACTATGAGCTTATGCCCAATATGGCAATAGTCGATGCCGATATGATGATGAATGCTCCGAAAGGTCTGACTTCGGCTTCAGGTATCGACGCCGTTACACATTGCCTTGAGGCTTATGCTTCGGTAATGGCTACCGATTACACCGACGGTATTGCAATTCGCGCTCTTCAGATGATATTTGAATATCTTCCGAGAGCATATGATAACGGCCCCAATGACCCTGTGGCACGTGAAAAGATGGGCAATGCCGCTACTATGGCAGGTATGGCTTTTGCCAATGCCTTCCTCGGCGTATGCCACTCCATGGCGCATAAGCTCGGCGCATTCCACCATCTTCCTCACGGTATAGCCAACGCTCTTTTAATAGATTATGTTCTTCGCTTCAATGCCGCCGAGGTTCCTACGAAGATGGGTACCTTCCCGCAGTATGACCATCCGCACACACTTGAAAGATATTGTGAGGTTGCCGACGCTCTCGGTGTAAAGGGCAAGAATAACGAAGAGAAGCTTGACAATCTTATTAAGAAAATAGACGAGCTCAAGGACCGCATAGGAATTAAGAAGAGCATCAAGGAATACGGCGTTGATGAAAAATACTTCCTTGACACACTTGACCAAATGGTTGAACAGGCATTTAACGATCAGTGCACGGGTGCTAACCCCAGATATCCGCTTATGAGCGAAATCAAAGAGATGTACCTTAAAGCATATTACGGTAAATAAGGGAGGATTATTTTATGGAACTCAAAAAAGTTATTGCAGTCAGAACAGCAAAAACAGTTTACAGAGACGGTGACAAAGCCATTAAGGTTTTCGGTGACGAATACAAAAAATCCGATATTTTAAACGAGGCCTTGAATCAGGCACGTGTTGAAGAAACCGGCATTCCTATGCCGAAGCTCATAGAGGTTTGCAAGCTTGACGGCAAATGGGCAATTGTTTCAGATTATATCGAAGGCAAAACTCTTCAGCAGCTTATGGACGAAAATCCTGCTAAGACAGAGGAATATCTTGACCTCTTTGTTGATATTCAAATGAGCATTTTGGCTAAGACCTGCCCTATGCTCAACAAGCTCAAGGATAAAATGCAGAGTAAAATATCTCAGACCGACCTTGATGCAACAACACGTTATGACCTTCACACACGTCTTGCCGGTATGCATACCCATAACAAGGTTTGCCACGGTGATTTCAGACCGAGTAACATTATTATCGGCAATGACGGCGTGAATTACGTAATTGACTGGGCGCACGTAACACAGGGTAACGGAGCGGCCGATGCCGCAAGAACGTATCTTCTTTTCTGCCTCAGAGGCGATCAGAAGCTTGCCGATAAGTATCTCGATTTGTTTTGCAAAAAGACCGATACCGCAAAGCAGTATGTTCAGAAATGGCTTCCTATCGTAGCGGCTTCGCAGAGCGTTAAGGGGAACCCCGAAGAGAGGGATTTTCTCTTGAGATGGGCAGATGTAGTAGATTACGAATGATTCTTTTCGGCGATTTTCCGCGATAAATTCACTTTGCTCACCCTCTTGCGTACCTTAGTACGCGTCGGGGCACGCAAAGCAAATTTCTCATCGAATCTCGCTAAAGTTGTGCTTAAAACAAAAAAATAACTACAAACAGGTACGGCTTGAATATTTCTTTCCGTACCTGTTTGCGAAATAAGAATTTTCCGAAAAAACCTATATACTTTTTATTTAAGTTTTGGTAAAATGAATTAAAGTAAAATTCATATGCAAAGTTTTACGGGAAAGGGATTGTAATAATATGAAAGTAGTAGTTTGCATCGGCAGCTCCTGCCACCTTAAGGGTTCGCGTGAAGTCGTTGAAAAGCTTCAGAACCTCATAAACGACAATGACCTGAAAGACAAAGTCACTCTCAGCGGAAAGTTTTGTATGGGTAACTGCCAAAACGGCGTCAGCGTTACCGTAGACGGGGAGCTGTTCTCCGTTTCTCCCGATACCGTTGAGGAATTCTTTAAAACCAACGTGCTTGACAAACTGTCATAAAAATCTTGCGTCGCAAGGAAAAAGGTGTATAATATGGCGGGGTACATAAAGCTTAAAAAATCAAACTGTAAAAACTGCTATAAATGTATCAGGAATTGTCCTGTCAAATCTATCAGTTTTTCGGCCAATCAGGCGCAGATCGTTGAGGATGAGTGTATTCTCTGCGGTATGTGCTTTGTTGCGTGTCCGCAAAATGCCAAAATCATACGCGACGACGTCTATAAGGCAAAGGAATTGTTGTCCGGTAACAGCGAGGTCTATGTTAGCCTTGCGCCGTCGTTTATTGCCAATTACGACGTGTCGTTTACCGCGATGAAAAAAGCACTTATGTCGCTCGGCTTTGCCGGCGTTGAAGAAACGGCGGTCGGAGCCGCAATAGTAAAGGACGAGTACGACAGAATAGTTGACAGCGAAAAGCAGGATGTTGTCATTTCGACCTGTTGCCATACCGTAAATCTCTTGGTACAAAAGCATTTCCCCGATGTAATACCCTATCTTGCCAAAGTGGTATCCCCAATGCAAGCGCATTGTACGAAACTTAAAAAAGAGCATCCGGGGGCTAAAACAGTATTTATAGGTCCGTGCATATCAAAAAAGGCAGAGGCCGAGGAGTATCCCGGCACGGTTGACTGTGTGCTGACATTTGAAGAGCTTTCCGGTTGGCTTGCCGAAACCGATACTGTTTTGGCGCAGGAGCCTGATGATGACGGAGTTGAAAAGGGGAAAACGAGGTTTTTTCCGACCTCCGGCGGAATTCTCAAAACAATGCTTTGTGATAACGACGATTACACGTATATGTCGATTGACGGTATGTCGTCTTGCATCCATGCCGTAAAGGATATTGAAAAAGGTAATATACACCATTGCTTTATAGAGATGTCTGCGTGTCCGGGGAGCTGTATAGGCGGTCCGGCTATGGAGAAAAATCACCGCGCTCCGGTGCGTGATTATATAACCGTGCGTCGCTTTGCCGAAGACGCGGGCGACAATGATTTTAAATATGACGCCTTGAGCGAAAACGAGCTTTCAAAAAATCTTATTTATCTTGCTTCACCGCACAATATGGCAGGCAGCAGAGCGATAGAGGAGATACTTCGCAAAATGGGTAAGCAAAAGCCGGAGGATGAGCTTAACTGCGGTTCGTGCGGCTATAATACCTGTCGCGAAAAGGCTCAGGCGGTTTTTGAGGGCAAGGCAAATCTCGAGATGTGCCTTCCTTTCCTTAAGGATAAAGCAGAAAAATTTTCCGACAATATACTCAACAATACTCCCAACGGCATACTCATTTTAAATGAGGATATGGTGGTTCAGCAGATAAATGCCGCGGCAAGGGAGATTATGAACATTCGTTATGCTTCGGATGTTGTGGGTGAGCCGGTTGTGCGCATTTTGGAGCCTTTTGATTTTATAGATGTTCTTTCAAACGGCAGGGATATTCACGAAAAACGCGTATACCTCGCCGAATATAAAAAATACATTGAAGAAACAATAGTATACGACCATGTCTACCATATACTTATGTGCATTATGCGCGACGTTACCGCCGAGGAGACAGAAAAAGAGAAAAAGGCGGAGCTTAGCCGTCAAACAATAGAAATAACGGATAAGGTCGTCGAAAAGCAAATGCGCATAGTTCAGGAGATAGCTTCTCTGCTTGGCGAGACTACCGCCGAGACAAAGATAGCCCTCACTAAGCTTAAGGAGTCGTTGAAGGATGAATAATCTTTGCACGGACATAGGCCATATGAGTCTTACCAAGTACGGCGAGGAGCTGTGCGGCGATATGGTGGAGGTTATAGAGCATGGCGATGACGATTATGTTGTTGTGCTTGCGGACGGACTCGGCTCCGGTGTAAAAGCAAATATTCTCTCTACTTTGACTTCGAAAATAATATCCACCATGATTGCAAATAATATGCCGCTTGAAATGTGTGTTGATACAATAGCGAAAACACTGCCTATATGTTCGGTACGTCAGGTGGCATACAGCACTTTTACAATAGTGCGTGTAATAGACAACAAAGAGGCAGAAATAGCCCAATACGACAATCCGCATGTCATTCTGCTGCGCGACGGAAAAAATCTTGTGTATCCCGAGAGCGCAGTGGAAATCGACGGTAAGATGATATATAAATCGAAAATATCGTTAAAGCTTAACGATACGCTCATTTTTACGAGTGACGGAGCGGTTTATGCCGGTATTGGTGAAAATATGAATTTCGGCTGGCAGCGCGACCAGATAATCGAGTTTATGGAGGAATATTATCGCCCCGATTTTACGGCAAAAACGCTTTCATCATTACTGCTTGACCAGTGTGATAAACTATATGGCGGAAGGCCCGGCGACGATACAACCGTTTGCGTTGTCAAAATCCGCGAGAGAAAATCCGTGAATCTTCTCATGGGACCGCCGAGGGACCCTGCAGATGTCAATAAAATGATGTCGTTGTTTTTCGGCAAGACCGGCAAGCATATTGTATGCGGCGGAACAACTTCAACTCTTGCGGCGGATTTTTTGGGCAAAGAGGTTAAGACGGATTTAAAATATCTCGACCCCGAAATACCGCCCATCGCCGAAATTGACGGCGTCGATTTGACAACCGAGGGTGTAATTACGATGAGCCGAGTGCTTGAATACGCCAAGAGTTATCTAAATGACGATGATATTTACGCCGACTGGAGCGTCCGTGCGGACGGTGCGTCGCAGATAGCGCGCATACTTTTCCAGGAGGCGACTGATATAAATTTCTTTGTCGGAACTGCAATAAATCCGGCACATCAAAATCCAAATCTTCCCATAAACTTTAACATCAAGATGCAGCTTGTTACAGAGCTTTCGGAGTATCTGAAAAAAATGGGTAAACGAATCAAAGTAAGCTATTTTTAACAAAGGGTGAATTGAATGAGAAAATTTGATACGAAGGTACAGCTTTTAAAATACAAGGTCCTTCGTGAGGTCGCAAGAATAGCCTTTGACGAGGGAGAGTTTTCCCTTGCCAACAATTTCAATGATATTGCAAAGACCGTAACGAGTGACAAGGCAACTATGCGCTGCTGTATATACAAGGAGCGTGCAATAGTTGCCGAGCGCATAAAGCTCGCCTGCGGAGGCAACAGAGCAAATCCGAACATAATAGAGGTTATAGATATAGCCTGCGACGAATGTCCTGCCAGCGGTTATCAGGTATCACACGACTGCCGTGGCTGTATCGCACACCGCTGCGAGAGTGCCTGCCGCAAGGGAGCTATTTCCTTTGACGAAAATCAGAAAGCGCATATTGACAAAACAAAGTGCGTAAACTGTGGTCAGTGTGCCAAGGTTTGTCCGTACAGCGCAATTTCAAACTATACAAGACCGTGTGAAAAGGCGTGCAAAATAAAGGCTATTTCTATGGCAGACAGCGAAGAAAATCCAGCTCAGATTGATAACAATAAATGTATAAACTGCGGCGCCTGCTCTTATGCATGCCCGTTCGGCGCAATTATGGACAAGTCGTTTATACTTGATGCGATCAGGATTTTAAAAGACAGTAATAAAGGCGACGGTTTTAATGTGTATGCAGTTGTGGCTCCGTCGATAGCGAGTCAGTTTGTGTATGCGAAGCTCGGTCAGGTTGTGACCGCGATTAAAAAGCTCGGCTTTTACAGCGTGGTTGAAGCTGCTCTCGGTGCCGATATTGTAGCATACAGCGAATCAAAAGAGCTTGCCGAAAAAGGTTTTCTCACAAGCTCTTGCTGTCCGGCGTTTGTTGACTATGTAAAGAAGTTCTATCCGAAGCTTACCGAGAACATTTCACACAATCTGTCTCCCATGGCGGCGATTGCAAAATATATTAAAGAGACCGACGAGACCGCAAAGGTTATATTTATAGGCCCTTGTACGGCAAAAAAAGCCGAGGCGAAGCAGGAAAGAGTCGCACAGTATGTCGACTGCGTTCTCACCTTTGAGGAGCTTCAGGCTCTCATAGATTCGCGTAATATCGAGCTTACCGAGCTTCCTGAGGATGTTCTTGACAATGCTTCCTATTACGGCAGAATATTTGCACGAAGCGGCGGCGTTTCGGAGGCTGTCGGCCAGGCAATTAAGGAGCAGAATATAGATTTCACCGTTGATCCGCTTCCGTGTGACGGCATAGAAGAATGCAAAACGGCTCTTTTGAAAGCGTCGCGCGGAATCCTTAAAAATAACTTTATCGAGGGTATGGCGTGTGTCGGCGGATGTATCGGCGGCGCAGGCTGTCTTACCCATGAGGCAAAAGATAAAAACGAGATAGACAAATACGGTAAAGAAGCTCTTGAGAAGAGCATAGGCGACGCATTGAGTCAGCTTTAAGCATCGAGTTTCGGGAACGCAGGGAAAATTCCCTGCGTTCTTTTTTTGTATAAATATGATTTTTCTTCCAATAATTACCTTACGAAAGGATGAAAAACATATGAAATCAAAAACAGAAAAGCTTATTCGAAGATTTGAAATATCGTTAGCCGCAGCATTTGTCATAACGTCGATTTTCAGCTTTGTGTCATTTGCCGCGTCGTGCGGCGATGTAAGACGCGACGTTTTGCGTATGCATGTAATAGCTAATTCCGACAGCGACGAGGACCAAATACTGAAGCTTAAGGTGCGCGATGCCGTGCTCAATGAGGGCAAGGAGATATTTGACGGTTCTTTGACAAGTGCGAATGCCGAAAAGCTGCTTATTCCGCAAAAGGAGCGGCTTGAAGAGACGGCGCGCGAGGTAATACGTAAAAACGGCTTCGATTATGATGTAAGGCTCGAAATAGGCAAGGACTTTTTTTCGACGCGAACTTATGATGATCGTATAACTTTGCCTGCCGGTGAATATGAGGCCGTGCGCGTCATAATAGGAGAGGGGAAAGGCAAAAATTGGTGGTGCGTTATGTTTCCGCCTATGTGTCTGCCCGCAGCCGAGTCATCCGATGATGCGAAGCTTCAAGACATTTTGTCAGAGGATGAGCTTAAAGTTGTAGAAAGTAACCCAAAATTTGAACCTCGGTTTAAAATTATAGAGATTTATGAGAAATTAACGCAGAAAATGAAATAAGGCTTTTAATATCCTTTTATTTTTGTTATAATTACCACAATGGTAATTTCTGAGATAAAAGGATATTATTTATTGCGAAAGGGTTATTGGAAATGCTTAAATACAATATTATTCCCAAGCCGAATAACTATACTTCAAAGGACGGTACATATGTAATTTCTTCAAATACCGAGGTCCTTTGCTCACCCGAGTTTGTTTCTGCTGGTAGATATTTGACCGATTATCTCAAAACAAAGCCCGTAAAAGGCGAGGGTGCAATTAAATTTCAAAAGGTAGCCGGAATGGAAAACGAGGCTTACTCTATTTCGGTTTCCACAGACGGTATAATGATAAAGGCTTCGTCTTCTTCCGGTGCATTTTACGGGGCTGTCACGCTGAAAACTATAATAATGCAGGCCGAAAAAACAGACGGCAGGGCAGTTATAAACGGACTTTACATAAGCGACAAGCCTGCATTTAAATATCGCGGATTTATGCTTGACGAGTGCCGCCACTTCTTCGGCACGGAAGCCGTAAAAAAATTGCTTGACAATATGGCAATGCTGAAATTAAATAAGTTCCATTGGCATCTTTCCGATGATCAGGGTTTCAGAATAGAGAGTAAATTATTCCCGAAGCTCAACGAAATAGGCTCTAAACGTGAATATGCCGGGCTTGAGGGACTCGGCTTAAAGCACCGCAGCGGAGAATATTTTTATTACTATAAGCAGGATGAAATAAAGAATATTGTGGCGTACGCCGCAAAGCTTAATATAGAGGTTATTCCCGAAATCGATTTGCCGGGTCATGCTTCGGCTCTGCTTGCCGCATATCCGGAATTTGCCTGTAAGCCGCGTGAATTCAAGCCTACTTGCGAAAACGGTATATTTGACGCTGCAATTTGCCCGGGAAACGAAGATGCGTATGATTTCATTGACAAGCTGTTTTCCGAGATTTGTCCGCTCTTTACAAGCACACATTTCCATATAGGCGGAGACGAGGCCTCAAAGGGGCACAAGATATGGGATGATTGTCCTAAGTGCCGTGCGGCAAAAGAGAAAAACGGTCTTAAAAACTCAAAGGAGCTTCAGGGCTACTATATGACACGCATAGGCGAGATTCTTAAAAAATACGGCAAAACACCCATTGCCTGGAACGATTGCATCAATGACAGCTTTTCTCCTGATATTACGTGTCAGTATTGGCTGCCGTCAAATTCGGGCGAGGTCAAAAGGCAGTCATATAAGCGTGATATTATTCTTTCTCCCACAGCGTATTTTTACTTTGACTGCAAATATTCTGTTATATCGCTTAAAAAAGTGTATAAATATAATACCGTTAAATCCGGGTTCGGAAAATCCGGGCAGCGCGTAATAGGCATAGAAGCCGAAATGTGGACTGAATGGGTAGATTCGGAGCGTGCATTGGAGTTTTCCGTCTATCCGCGTATTTTGGCACTATCCGAGGTCGCGTGGACAAATCTTGAAAACAGAAGATACAAGGACTTTTTAAGAAGACTTGAGTGGTATAAAACTTATCTTCGCAAAAAAGGCATAAACTATTCAAGGGTAACCGGTAAAAGCGGCATTTCCGTGAGCAAAACAATATATCACATGGGTGAAGACGGCAAGGAATTCAAGCTCAGCGAAAAACGCAGAGAAGCGGAAAACTGAGTATTTTAAAGGGGAAAAAATTTGAGTATTACTAATTATCTGACCTTTGCAGGCGGTCTCGGCTTGCTTTTGTACGGTATTAAGCTGATGGGCGAGGGACTTGAGCTTGCAGCAGGGTCGCGTCTTAAGCATTTACTTGAAAAAATGACAAAAAACCGCTTTCTTGCGGTACTTGTCGGCTTTCTCATAACAACGCTTATACAAAGCTCCTCGGCAACCACGGTTATGGTTGTGGGCTTTGTTAATACGGGTCTTATGAATTTAACGCAGGCGATAGGCGTTATTATGGGTGCAAATATCGGTACCACAACCACAAGCGTTCTTGTTTCGCTGAATCTTACCGGGATAGCTCCGATAGCTATATTTATAGGCGCATTTATGATTCTTTTTGCCAAAAAGAATTCGCTGAAATATGTCGGGCAGGCACTCGCCGGTTTCGGCATGCTGTTTATGGGTATGGAGCTTATGCAAAACGCCATGGATCCGCTTAAGGATTCCGAGGTTTTCCGCAACTGGATTATAAATGCGGACAATCCTCTTGTAGGCATACTCATAGGCGCTGGAGTTACGGGCGTTATACAGAGCTCTGCGGCAAGCGTAGGCATACTTCAGGCTCTCGCATCGCAGGGGCTTGTGCCGCTTTCGTTCGCGGTATATATTATTTTCGGTCAGAATATAGGTACCTGTGTTACCGCGCTTCTTTCGACAATCGGAACAAAGACAAATTCAAAACGTACCGCGGTTATGCACATTCTATTTAATGTAATCGGCACGGTTGTTTTTGTTGTCATATCTACGTTCCTTCCGTTTACAAAGTGGATACAGGCTATGAGTGACAACGTGATGATGCAGATATCGCTCGTTCATATCATATTTAACGTAGTTAGCACCATAATAATGTTCCCGTTTGCCGGTGCCCTTGTAAAGCTTTCCTGCATTCTTGTTCCCGACAAAAAGGGTAAAGAGGATGACGGAATGCACCTTCAGTTTATTGACGAGAGAATGCTCAACACCCCTCCGCTTGCCGTAGTGCAGGTGGGTAAAGAGGTACTTCGTATGGCTGCTTTGGCAAGACGCAATTTCGATATTGCGTCAAGTGACCTTATAAACAAGGAAATTAAGCATTTTGACGAAGTAAATCACACCGAAAAGATTATCAATTATCTCAATCACAATATAACGCCCGTGCTGGTCAAGATAAACTCTCTTGATTTAAGCTATAAGGACGCTAAATATATCGGTCGACTGTTCCATGTTATAAACGACATAGAGCGCATAGGCGACCACGCGACAAACCTTGAGGAAGCCGCCTTGTCGCGTGTAAATGAAAATATAGAGCTTTCAGAGGAGGGTGAAAAAGAGTTAAAAACTATGCATAGTACCGTCATTTCGCTGATTGACGGCTCGGTAGATGCTTTTTCTGAGCAAAATCTGAGTGTACAAACGGCGGAAAGACTCAATTCCCTTGAGGCGCAGGTTGATAAAATGCAGGAGACTTTTGAGCAAGCTCATATTGACAGGCTCAACAGTCACGAATGTACAACTCGTGCGGGAATGCTGTTTATAAACACAATAACAGACTTCGAACGTGTGGCAGACCATGCAATTAACATAGCCTGGAGCGTTCAGAGCAAACCTAAAACAAAAATACCGGAAGTTTTACCGGTGACAGATACAGAAAATTAAGGAGTATATCTAATGTCAGATTATATTTTAAGCTGCTGCTCTACGGCAGATCTTTCACAGGAGCATTTTGATAAAATCGGAGTGCATTATGTTTGCTTTCACTTCAATATGGACGGTAAGGAGTATCCCGATGACCTCGGTAAATCAATGCCGTTCGCCGAGTTCTACAAGAGAATAGCCGACGGAGCCGAGCCTACCACTTCCCAGGTCAACGTCGGTCAATTTAAGGAGTATTTTTCAGAGTTCTTAAAGGACGGCAAGGATATTCTTCACGTCTCTCTTTCAACCGGACTTTCGGGCGTATATAATTCCGCCTGCATTGCGCGTGACGAGCTCCTCGAAGAGTACCCCGACAGAAAAATATATATAGTAGACTCTCTCGGTGCTTCCTCCGGCTACGGTCTTTTAATGGACACTTTGGCAGAGCTTAAAAACAGCGGCAAGAGCATAGAAGAGGTTCGTGATTTTGCCGAGGAGCGTAAGCTCAATGTTCATCATTGGTTCTTTTCTACCGATCTTACAAGCTATTATCGCGGCGGCAGAATAACAAAGACCGCGCAGATTTTCGGCACAATGCTCAACATATGTCCTCTCCTCAATATGGATAATAACGGCAAGCTTATACCGAGAACAAAGTACCGCGGTAAGAAAAAGGTTATTGAAGAGATAGTTAACCGTATGGTCGAGCACGCAGACGGCGGTCTTGATTACAGCGGCAAGTGCTATATTTCCGAATCCGCCTGCTATGATGACGCAAGAGCTGTTGCCGACCTTGTTGAGGCAAAATTCAAAAAGCTCAACGGCAAGGTTGAAATCAACAGCGTTGGCACCGTTATCGGCTCACATACGGGCCCCGGTACCGTTGCGCTCTTCTTCTTCGGCGACAAGAGAGCAGACTGATATAATTTAACCGCTTATTTCGGCGCAGTATATGGCAGTATTGTCTTATACCGCGCCGATTTTTGTTTTATATCGACAAGTTGCCGTATTCGTGTTAAAATACATATGAAGGTGAAAATATGCAAAAGATACTTATAATTGAAGACGATAAGGTCATAGCGAGAACCCTTAAAGAGCATCTTTGCAAATGGGATTATGATGCGGATTTTGTTGTTGACTTTAAAAATATAACCGAACAGGTAGTGTCGTTTGCGCCGCAGCTTATACTCCTTGATATATCTCTGCCGTATTTTAACGGATTTTACTGGTGCGGCGAAATACGCAAGTTTTCAAATGTGCCTATAATATTTATTTCCTCGGCAAGCGACAAAATGAATATAGTTATGGCTGTTAATATGGGCGGTGACGATTTTATATCCAAACCGTTCGATTTGAGCGTTCTCACTGCAAAGGTGCAGGCGGTAATGCGCCGCACGTATTCTTTTTCGGGGACAACGTCGGTTATCGAACACGGCGGTGCAATACTCAACCTCAATGACGCGACGATAGATTTTAACGGCAAAAAAACCGAGCTTACGAAAAATGAGTTTAAAATTTTGCAGTTGCTTATGGAGAATTCGGGCAAGGTTGTCCCGCGCGATATGATTATGGATAAGCTTTGGGAAAGCGACAGCTTTATTGACGACAACACACTCACGGTAAATATGACGCGGCTTCGCAAAAAGCTTGAAGATGCCGGGCTTTGCGACTTTATAGTTACCAAAAAGGGTCTCGGTTATATAGTCAGGTAGGTTTTATGAAAGATTGGTTTAAAGCACTTTTCGGATATACGGCGGGCAATATCTTGTCCGTATTATCGTTTGTATTTGCAGCGGCGGTATTTTATACGGTGTTCTGGCTTTACGGAGTGGAAACGGAGCCGGTGCTGTATGCGACGCTCATCTCCGCCGTAATTCTTTTGATTGTATTTGTTCTGCGATTTTCCTCGGTATACAAAAAGCATAAGAGACTTGAAAAAATTAAAAACGACGCAGAGTATGCCGTTCTTAAATTGCCGGATTATAACGACCCAATAAAAAAGGACCTTGCCGATATTGCCGAAAAGATGTCCGCACTCAAAACAGATGCCGAAACACGTATGAATCGCAAATACAGCGATTCGGCGGACTATTTTACTCTCTGGGCGCATCAGATAAAAACTCCCATAGCCGCTATGAGGCTGCTGTTGCAAACAGACTGTTCTCCGGAAAACGACGAGCTTGAAGAGCAGCTTTTTAAAATAGAGCAATATGTTGAAATGGTGCTTCAGTACATCCGTTCCGACAGCATCTCTTCCGACCTCGAAATCAAAAGCTATGATTTAGGCGGAATTGTCAGAGCGGCGGTTAAAAAATACAGAAAGCAGTTTCTGCGTAAAAAGACAAAGGTTATTGTGGGCGACATCAATTGCCGTGTGCTTACCGATGAGAAGTGGCTGTCGTTTGTAATTGAACAGATTATTTCCAATGCACTGAAATATACTTCGGATGGCGCGGTTGAAATATATATGGATAAGAGTGCCGAAAAGACGCTCGTTATTGCTGATACGGGCATAGGTATAAGACCCGAAGATTTACTGCGTATTTTTGAAAAGGGCTTTACGGGCTTCAACGGCAGAGAAGATAAAAAATCTACGGGAATAGGACTTTTTCTCTGCAAAAAGATACTTACAAAGCTCTCCCACACAATTACGGTGACCTCCGAGGTGGGAAAGGGGACTGCGGTCAAACTTTGTCTTGACACCGTCAGCCTCGGAGTGGAATAACGCTACCTTACATAAATGTAAGCTTAAAAGGGGAATTGTAAGCCTTTTCGATGGCTTGCGATTCTCCGTTTTGATATACTGAACGTGCAATAAACAAAGGGATACATTCGGTACGTAAAATCACGCCGAAAAAGAAAAGCTATTCGGTTATGATTTTTAGACAGACAAAATTCCCGTCACGCCTTGTACGGCTACAGCAAGGGTTAACCGTGTTTGTTTATGTAATATTTGTAGCAGAAAGGCTACGGTAATTATTATGCCGCTTTTAGAAGTAAACAATTTGAAAAAGGTTTATACGACCCGTTTCGGCGGAGCGCACGTTCAAGCTCTTTCTAATGTCAGTTTCTCCGTGGAAAAGGGTGAGTATGTTGCAATAATGGGAGAGTCGGGTTCCGGTAAGACAACCTTGCTTAATATTTTGGCGTCGCTTGATAAGCCTACGAGCGGAGAGGTGCTGTTGAACGGCAGAAGTCTATCAACAATAGGAGAGAGAGAAATTTCGGCGTTTAGGCGCGATAATCTCGGATTTGTATTTCAGGATTTTAATCTTTTGGACACATTCTCTTTAAAGGACAATATCTTCCTTCCTCTTGTGCTTTCAGGCAAGCCGTACGATGAAATGGCAAAGAGACTGAAGCCTCTTGCCGAAAAGTTAGGAATTACCGATATACTCTCAAAGTTTCCATATGAGGTTTCGGGCGGACAAAAACAGCGTGCCGCCGTCGCAAGAGCTCTCATAACAAATCCGCAGATTGTATTGGCTGATGAGCCCACCGGTGCGCTTGACTCAAAAGCTTCCGATGCTCTTTTAAAGCTGTTCGGCGATTTTAACGAGGAGGGTCAGACCATTTTGATGGTTACTCACTCCACAAAGGCGGCGTCCTGCGCCAACAGGATTATGTTCATAAAGGACGGCGAGGTGTTCAATCAGATTTATCGCGGAAGTATGGATAACGACGAGATGTTCCAGAAGATTTCGGACACTCTGACCGCAATGGCAACGAGAGGTGAGAGCAATGAATAATTTTTTCTATTCAAAGCTTGCCGTTCAAAATCTTAAAAATAATCGTAAAACATATGTGCCGTATATTTTGACATGTATATTTACAACGGCTATGTTTTTTGTGGTCGGTACAATAGCAAACATAAAATGGGCAGATAGCGACGCTCTGCATTCCCTCTTGACGTTTGCCCTTGCAACAGTCGGTATTTTCTCTGCCATATTTTTATTTTACACAAACAGCTTCCTTATTAAACAACGTAAAAAGGAATTCGGATTATACAACATTCTCGGTATGGAAAAACGCCATATAGCGAAAATACTCTTTATTGAAACTGCCTATACCTATATTTTCGGAACTGCGGCAGGCATCGCCATAGGTGCGCTTTTTTCAAAGCTGACCTTTTTGCTGCTGCTTAAAATACTGAAATTCGGCGGAAATATTGATTTTAGATTTTATCAGTCAACAGTTGACATTACTGCTTTGGTATTCGGCGCAATAGCTCTTTTGAATCTTGCACATAATCTTTTATGCATCAGCCTATCAAATCCCGTTGAACTTTTAAAAGGTGGAAATAAGGGCGAAAAAGAGCCGAAGGCAAAGGTGCTTACGGCTGTTTTAGGTGCAGTCTGTCTTGCTTCAGGTTATACCATAGCTCTCGTTGTAAAATCACCGATAACGGCGATGGGCGCGTTCTTTGCGGCGGTTTTGCTCGTAATAGTCGGAACCTTTATGCTTTTCTCCTCGGGCAGTATATGGATATTAAAAGCTCTCAGAAAAAATAAAAAATATTACTATAAAGCAAAGCATTTTACTTCTGTTTCAAGTATGATATACCGTATGAAGCAAAATGCGGCAGGACTTGCGAGCATCTGCATTCTTTCCACCGCGGTGCTTGTCACCGTGTCTACCACGGTATCGCTATATGCCGGTACGGAGGACATTATGCGCACGCGGTATCCTCGTAATATTTATATCGACGTGCAAAACGCAACAACGGAAAATTGCAAAGATTATGCCGATGTTATGACGACGCAGGCTCAAAAATGCGGTATAGAAAGTAAGAACGAGCTTTATTACCGCTATCTCTCATTTTCGTCTTACGCTAACGACAGCGGCTATACGGCTACCGTAACCCCCGACTATAACGACGGACTCGGAGTAGACATTGTGACGCTGATACCGGTATCGGAATACAACAGGATAACAGGAAAAAACGAAACGCTCCAAAGCGATGAGGTGCTGTCTTGCACGCCGCGCGGCAAGGCTTTTTCGGGTACGGTTAAATTCGGCGACGACGCATATAAAATAAAGCATACCGTGGACGTTTTCCCTACTATTGACTCTTATTCGGCGTTTACCTCAAATTACAGCTACTATATTGTTTCCGATGAAAAAGCCGCCATGTCGATATATAATTCCATGGGTTACAAAAGCGAGGGTGCAGACGCCTCTCACACCGACTTGGGCTTCGCCTACGGCTTTGATACCGATGCGCCGAAAGACGTGCAAAAGGGGTATATGAAGGATATATCGCTTCTTTTTTGCGATATAAGCGAGACCTCCGCAGTCGATTTAAATTGTGCCGAAATCTCTCGCGACAGTATGATGTCTCTGTACGGCGGTCTGTTCTTTATAGGCATAACCTTGGGACTTCTCTTCCTTGTTGCAACGGTCTTGATAATTTATTATAAACAGATTTCCGAGGGCTATGACGATAAGCAGCGTTATGTAATAATGCAAAATGTCGGAATGAGCAAAAAAGAGGTCAAAAAGAGTATCCATTCCCAGGTGCTCACCGTATTTTTCCTGCCGCTCGTTACAGCCGTAATTCATATCTGCTTCGGATTTAAAGTAATTACAAAGCTATTAAAGCTGCTGAACCTCAGCAATGTTACGCTGTTCTTCTGGTGCACCGTCGCAACAATATCCGTATTTGCAATTATTTACGTTTTGGTGTATGCTGTAACGGCAAGAACATATTACAGAATAGTTGAGGATAAAAACCAATGACTTCGGAGCACCTTTTACATACTATACCGCCGATTTATGACGGCAATTCCAAAATATTGATTCTCGGTTCATTTCCGTCGGTTAAATCAAGGGAAGTATCCTTTTACTACGGGCATCCCCAAAATCGTTTTTGGCGTGTGCTCGCCGCCGTACTCGGCTGTGCGGTGCCATCGTCTAATGAAGAAAAAACAGCTCTTTTGCAGAGCCATAATATCGCGCTTTGGGACGTTATAAAAAGTTGCGATATAGTGGGTTCTTCAGACAGCTCTATTAAAAATGTTGTACCGAATGATATAGGGGTGATTTTATCCTCCTGCGGTATAAGACAAATCTACTCAAACGGCAAAACAAGCGAAAAATTGTTTAATAAGTATATTAAAGATACCGTCGGCAGAGATACCGTGGCTTTGCCGTCAACAAGTCCCGCCAATGCGTCATATAATCTCGAACGGTTAACAGACAGTTGGTCGGTGATAAAAAACAACATTCGATAAAAGAGAAAAGAATCGAGCAGATATACGCTGCTCGATTCTTTTTTTGAAACAAATTCTGCTTTCAGTCGTCATCGTCGCCGAACATCTCGTCGTAATCCGTCGTTTCGTCAATCTAGCTTGGGTCATAACTGTGGTAGCTTTGATACGATGTCATTTCCGAGCCGCAGTGCGGACACTCTGTATAGGGCTTGTCGCTTTTGTTGCCGCAATTCGAGCATTCGTATTCGCTCGCTCTGAAAAGATGAGAACACTTTGTCCAATGGGCCATGGATAACCACTCATTTTTATATTTCTTCCACCGTAGCCACAATGCTTTGGGTTTGAGTGCCTCCGCCGATAAACAGTCCGCGGTTGATGCCGCAGTCCGCAAAGTCTCTGCCGTGGCTTAGCGCAAGGTACGTTTCATCGCACATTCTGTGATTCGTCGGGTCAATTCCGACCCATATGCCGTCGTCGTAGAACTCTGCCCAGGCGTGCGTTTCTCCGGTTCCTTTTTGTATGCCTGCAACATATCTTGCAGGAACGCCCGAAAGTCTTGCCGCCGATAAAAATATATGCGCGTAGTCCTGACAAACGCCGCACCCGAGGTGCAGTGCCTCTTCCGCTGTGGTATTTATATTTGTTACGCCGCTTTTATAGCTGAATACTTCGCCGATTCTTTTTGAAACCGCCTGTGCGGTCTCAAGCGCGGTAAGGTTTGCCATATCACCGAGCCCCGACACGAGTTCAATGATTTTTTCTCCGGGTACCGTGTGCTGCGACGGATATTTATAAATGCAGTTAAGCTCTTCCTTTTCGCGCTTTGAAAAGTCTAAACTCGCTTTTCCCTCAACTATTGCAACGAATTTTGAGTGAGGCTCGATAATTCTGTCGGTGAGGACTCTGTTGCCGAAGCCGTCGGCCGTTTCGGTAAGCATGTTATGCGGCTCTATGTCCACATTTATGAGCTCTATCCTCTGCGACGGCGTATCAAACGGCAAGCATCTCAAAGAAAAGCAGTGCCTTATCACAGGGGACGAAAAATCAATTTTCATACTGTAAAAAAATTTGATGTGCTTCACGTTTATCTTCCTTTTTTGATCAATACTGCGGTGCCGTAATAAATACCTTAGACAACTCGTCGCGCACGGTATATAGGTCGTAGTCGCTGTACTCATCTTTTTCGAGAATGATGTTCATAAGGGTGTTGATAGCGTCTATGTTACAGTCTACGCCGACTTTGTAAAGACGGTTTAAAAGTATACTGAATTCCTTTTTGATGAGAGTCGGAGAAAAGGAAAAACGGGTATAGAGGTCAAGTCTTTCAACGCTTCTGCCGAACTTCAGTATATTTCTCGTTGTCTCCGATTCAACAAAGTCGTCGGCACTGCCCCAAAAGGCAAATATGCAGTCAAATACCTCCTGCAATTTGAGCATCGGTGCGCTGCTCTCTCTGCCTTGCTCCATATAATTTACCGCCATTTGAATATATGACAGCGTTTCGGAGCTAATCTCGTTACGCATAACAACGGCGTTATCATAGGCGCAGAGTAAATTACTCATAACAGAATTCGGGTCGTTTTCATCAAAAAGATATTTCGTTATAAATTCCTGCTTGTATGAATATGTGTTTTCTATACCGAGCTTGTTGCAAAAATCAATATAGGCGTTTTCGTCTTTGTCTATCATTTTATCGTAATATTCCGAAAAAACGCGAAGAGTGGTAAAGACGCGCTCCACATATCTGCCGAGCCAAAAGAGATTGTCCGTGGATTTTATCGAGATAATACCCATGTGTCTTTAAATCCTCCTCCCTGAGATGAGTTCACAACAAAAGAATCCGGATCTTGAGAATAGCGTGTAAGACCGCTGTGCCAAACTTTTATTTCGTCGCCGTAGAGTATAAATGCCCGAAGATCGGCTTTTCTTTCGACTTGCCTGCCGTTTTCAAAAACCTTGAGCCCTTTAAAGTCTATTACCTCCTGCGCTATAAATCGGCGCGGCGACGTTTTAACGGCTTCTTTTATGGCAGAGAGTTCGTTTTTGGACAGAGTATTTCCGAATATGACCCCGTAGCCTCCGGACTCCGATACATCTTTTATAACCAGCGATGGCAGATTTTCGGTTATATAATCGAGATCTTTTTTTATTATCGGCAGATAGGTAACGGCATTGTTTAGTATCGGTTCTTCGCCGAGATAATATTTTATCATTTGCGGGACGAAATAATATACGCCCTTGTCATCCGCTATGCCGTTTCCGGGCGCATTTACGATCGCAACATTTCCGGCTCTGTAAGAATCTATGATATGCGGTACTCCGAGAAGAGAGCCTGCGTAAAATGTCATAGGGTCGATGTATTCGTCTGAAATTCGGCGGTAAACCGTGCCTACGCGCTGCCGCTTACCGGAATATTCACTGTAATAAAGCACGTTGCCTTCAACGAAAAGGTCCTGCGGCATAGCAAATACAGCCTTTGTGCGCTCCGCAAGGTACGAATGCTCAAAGAAAGCTGAGTTGTATCGGCCGGGGGTCAAAATCACGTTGATTCCGCCGGTGTTTACATCATCGAGAACACGGCGCAAAAGCCCGCCGTAGTCGCGGTTGTCGTCTACCGAATTGTTTTGGAACGTGTCGGGACTTGCTCTGCGGCAAAGCTCGCGAGCTATCATCGGATAAGACGCGCCGGAGGGTATGCGTAAATTGTCCTCAAGTACATACCAGCACATATCCTTGCCTTGTACCAAATCTATACCCGAAATGTGATTATATATCTTTTTAGGCGGAGTCAGCTTGTCGCACGGGGCGGAAAAGCCCGGCGAAGTATATATGAATTCTTCGGGAATTATTTTATCGCGTATGATTTTTTTGTCGGAATAAATATCGTTTAAAAACAAATTAAGAGCGTAAACGCGCTGCTTCAAGCCTTTTTCAAGAAATTCAAATTCGTTTTTCGGTATTATGCGCGGTATGGTGTCAAAGGGGAAAAGCCGTTCATTGAATTTGTTGTTTTTATAAAGTCCGAATTTTACGCCGTAACGTGACATAAGACGGTTAATTTCTTCCTGATGATCTATAAGTCCGTACAAGTTCTCACCTCACTTAATGTATGTTTTGTACAAAAACAAAACCGGATAAAAGTCTGTTTTTATAATTATATAATAAATCTACGGATTTGCAATATGTAAAAGCGTCAAAAACATATAAAATTATGCGTTTTTACACAAGTTTCGGCGGCGAACTTCGTAACGACAACTATTTAAAAAAAAGAAAAATTAACTCTTGACAATTGTGCCGTTTATATATATAATAGTCAAGCAGTTTAGATGCGGACCATTAGCTCAGTTGGTTAGAGCATCCGGCTCATAACCGGGCGGTCCGGGGTTCGAGTCCCTGATGGTCCACCAAAGAAACGACAATTTTCGTGCGAAGATTGTCGTTTCTTTTTGTTTTGTATGTTTTCTTTTCGTTTTTCTTTTTTTGATTTGAAAGATAACGGACAAGAGAAAAATTATGCGGAAACCGGTTTTTGTCATCGGTAATGTATCATCCGATTGCAGCTTTTCCGAGCAATAGCACCGACGCCGATTGTTATCGTTTTTTCTATTGTGTATTAGATTTAAAAAGAAGCTTCATAAAAACATTTCGAAATAATTATTGTTGACAAAATGATGCAATATATGTATAATATCAAAGTGATTTCCGTAAGGAAGAATTTAATATAGGGGTATAGCTCAGTTGGTAGAGCAGCGGTCTCCAAAACCGCGTGCCGAGGGTTCAAGTCCTTCTGCCCCTGCCAAAAAGAAACAGTCACCATTTGGTGACTGTTTCTTTTTTGTTAGACAAAACTTGTCCGAGGCACGCGCGTGCCGGGCTTCGTCGCCGAGCGCTGCCGGTGGCAGATGCAGCGAGGCGAGGATGGCGCAGCGGTCAAAATATGGCGTAACATCGCCATATTTTGGGCACCGCAAGAGGGGGTGCGAAGCAACTTCAAGTCCGTTTGTATATCTTAGACAATCTTGTGGGGATAATCATTGCTTTTGTTTTACGGCGGTTTTACTTGCTTTTTCCATATAGATAAAACTACGGCGCACGCTCTTTTCCGTACGCCGATTTTCATTTTCACACCGTTTTTTGCTCACTTTGTGCCACACAATCCATGCAATTCGTTTGGTACATCATCAAAAAAGCATCAATCACAATTCAAATCCGTTTGTAACGCCCATCAGCATATCCGTGTTTCGTTTGACATAATACATTTCGGTTATTTCTGAAGTTGTGTGTCCAAGTAAGTCTGCCACCTGCCTCGGTGTTAATGCTTTTACCGTTCCGTCATCTGCTCGCACTCCTGTTACAAGCTTTGTTGCAAAGGTGTGTCGCAAACTGTGTAAGCCTTTTTTCTCGATTCCTGCCGCATCGAGTATGGAATAAAACCGTTTTCTTAAATTCAACGGTCTTGTAAAGTTTCCGTTTGCATCTGGTATCAACGGTGCATCCTCACCGAAATATCGCTCGTTGCGTAATTCGATAATCGCTTGTATAGCCGTTTCGTTTAATGGAACTATACGCTTACTTGAAGCGGCTTTCAGCTTGCCTACAACAATTTCTCGTCCGCTTTTTCTGCTTTTCCGTTAAAAAGAAACAGTCACCGTTACGGTGACTGCTTCTTTAGATATGGTGAATTTCATGATCCAAAACATTTTTCGGCCATGATTTTCTCAGTGCCGCATAGGAAATTACAAAGTTGGCGAGCCAACCTGCCGGAACTGCAAGCCATACAAATGCAATACCGAAATGCGGTGCAAAAATCAATGCTACGGACAACCGAATCGCAAGGTTGACCATATTTGCAGTCAAAAACGGGCGCATATTTCCAAGTCCGCGAAGAACACCGTCTGTTGCCATTTTGATACCCATAAATATGAAAAAGTATCCAATCCATTTCATATAATCACCGGACACTTGATACGCTAATTCCGTTCCGTCTTTTCCTAAGAAAAGAGAAGAAATTTGTGTGTGCATTGTTTCAATAATTACAAATGCAAGTACGGCAAAGCATACATCTAACAGCAAAGCGGCGCGGTAGCCTTTTTTAATACGGTCAATTTTTCCGGCACCGAGATTTTGGGAAACAAATGGTGACACGGCATTCCCGATTGATACAAATATCAGTGAAAAAACATTTTCAACTCTCATCGTTGCCGCGTAGCCTGCGAGTGCTTGCGTGCCAAACGGATTTACAACCGCCTGCACAATCATCATACCGATTGATACCGTGGATTGTTGAAGAATAGACGGAACGGCGATTTTAAGCATTAAACGCAGTTCGCTTTTGTCAAATCGATGAAACGGACTTGCGTATTTTCGCATTCGATAAAGAAAAATCAAAAGGGAAAGTACGGCAGAAATGCCCTGTGCAATAAGGGTGGCAAGAGCCGCACCGAATACTCCGAGTTTAAGACCGCCTACCATCCAAAGGTCCATGATGATATTCAATACAGATGAAAATATTAAAAGCCATAACGGAATTTTCGATTCGCCGATTGAAGTAAACATGGTTGACAGAATGTTGTACATAAATAAAAACGGAAAGCCCGCAAAATAGATGCGCAAGTACAGTACCGCATCCTCCATTATATCCGCAGGCGTTTGCAGTATGCTCATCATCCAATTAGAACCGAAAAATCCAAAGATACCGAGAAATATGCTTAAAAGCAAAAAGCTTATTAACGAGGTTGATATGATTGTTTTCATCTTTCCGTAATTTTGAGCACCGAAATAACGGCTTACCAGTACACCTGCGCCCACGCCTGCACCGAGTGCGATACAAATAAAAACATTTGTAAGTGCGGCACAAGCCCCGACGGCCGCAAGGGCAGAGGAGCCGACAAATTGACCGACGATAATTGAATCAGCCATATTGTATACTTGTTGAAAGAAGCTGCCCAAAATCATAGGCATCGCAAAAACAGTCAAAGCCTTGAGCGGCGGATCGGTTATTAAATATTCGTCCTTTGTCATTTTAATATTCTCCTGAAAAACACTTGAGTTATCCTTTTGATTTATGTATCCGTTTTCTTAGAATTGTAGCACAAAAGCAATGTTATATTTAAAAAGCCAAACAAGATACAGCTTTCTCAGTCTGCACCCTGTTCGGCTTACGTCTTTACTGAACAATCGCTCCCTGAGCGAACATTAGAAGTATATCATCGGCATAAATAAATGTCAATGAGTTATAGACCTGAATAGCCTGACCGTTGATATTTAATAAGCAGTAAAAAGTGCCGTTTTAAATATAAATCAGAACAGAAAACAGCACACAACCAATATCCGGCGTGTTGTTTTAGTCGGCATTTAGCCGCATATTATTTTATGACGCCGTTCGTTACCTTGAATGCGATGTTTTGTAAAAAGAATATAAAGCGGCGGAAATGAGGTTATGTGATAAATCAGCACAAATTCCGAAAAAAGCCTAAAAAGGTGATACAATCAAGCTCATAAAAGGGGCGGAGGAATGAAATGACAGCTGTTTGTAATAAAATAAAGTCAATAGTTGCATTTGCGGTTATTTGCGTTATATTGTCGCTGCCTCTCGATGCTTTTGCCTCGGGTGACAGCGATTTTGTGTATTATATTAAGAATGGAAAGGTTTGCGTAAGCGGCTACCGCGGAGTGAGCGACACGATTTTGGTACCCGAAAAAATTAAGGGCAAAACGGTGGCGGCGATTGACGATTACGCATTTTCGTCAAACGGAACCGTGGAATTTATCTGCTTACCCGATTCCGTCACCGCAGTCGGCAAAAACGCTTTTTCCGACTGCACGGCTCTGTCATATGTCAGCTTCGGCGCGAATTTAAATAAGATAGGCGACAATGCCTTTTCGGGCTGTTATTCCTTAAAAAAAGCAGAGCTTAAAAAAGGAGTTACATATATAGGCAAGGGAGCCTTTAAAGGGTGTTCGTCGCTTTCTTTCGCCGCAATTCCCGACGGAGTGGCATTTATCGGTGAGAAAGCCTTTTTCGGTTGCTCTGCGTTAGAAAAAGTTACGTTGCCCGAGAGCGTTACGGAACTTCATACAAGCACGTTTGAAAATTGTTCGTCTCTTTCAAAAGCTGAGCTTCGCGGCGCAAAAACAATAGGGGATCGAGCGTTCTATAATTGTGCCGCACTTTCGGAGATAAGCTTTTCACCGTCTCTTAAAGAGATAGGGGCTTTTGCCTTTTCGGTAAATACTTCTTTGGAAAAAGTTACTTTGCCCCCAAATACCGAGCTTGTTTCAGACAAAGCTTTTTCGCGTTGTACGTCTTTAAAAACCGTTACCGTTTTCAGCGAAGCTCTGAAGATGTCGGCTACGGCATTAGACGGATGTACCTCACTTTATGCAATATACGGAAGCTCCGCGTTTTCATCCGAAGCGGCAAGCGGCATAAGAAATGCAACGGTGTCTTTCGATTGTGTGTCCGAGGAGAAAGAAACCGGTGTTGTAAATACGGCAGTCGGTGTTACGGTACAAACGCTAAAGGAGATATTGGTATTCAAAGGAGTTATCGATGCTGCGGATGAATTGACCGTGTTTGATGAAAACGGCAATATTTTGCCTGATTTCGCCGTTGTCGAGGATGGTGCAGGTATTCGCATACGCAAAGGCAAAACGGATTATTATTACGTTGCGCGAGTGAATTTCGGCGATGTGAATTCAGACGGTAAAACGAACAGTGCGGACGCTGTTATAATGCTTAAATATTCGGCGGGCTTAACAGGCTTGTCACCGATAAAACTCAAAGAGGCCGATTTAAACCGAGACGGAGCCGTAGATGAGAGTGACGCGGTTTTACTGCTTCGCAGGTCATGCGGTCTTATGGCATAATAAAAAAGCATCGCTGATTCTTTTGACCAAAATTGCGGTGCTTTTAATTATTTTGTGTTTTCTTTCAGATATTCCAACAATACGTCTTTTCTGTTTTGGCACTTACCCTCTATAACGCCGTTAAGTAAAAAATCAAGCGAGCTTTTAATCTCTTTTCCCTCGGCAATACCGAAGGCCTTAATATCATCACCGTTTACTGCGAGAGATTTTAAATTATAACACTCGTTGTTTATCTTTATCTCCTCATAGAACGAACGCATATTTTTTAGCTTTTCGTCTATTGCGTGCGGATCGGCCTTTGCCATGTTATCGGCACGCTTGATTTTTATAAGGTTAAGGTATGCTTCGTCTCCGAGACTGCACATCATTTTTTTTGCCTGAATTTTGTCGCGCGGGGATTTCATATCATGTATCAAAACGAGCTTTGATACCTCGTTTATTGTATTATTGTCAAATTTCAGTCTTTTAAGAATGTCTCGCGTCTTTTTTTCGCTTATCACGGCATGACCTTTGAAGTGCGAAGTGCCGTTTTCGTCAGTGGTTTTGGCGTCGGGCTTTCCGAAATCATGGAAAAACATTGTAAGACGCAAAATTCTGTCATTAAAATCTATTGCGTCTACGGCGTGAAGCGTATGCTCGAACACATCGTATTTGTGATATTTTGTGTGCTGCTCGCATTCTGCAAGTGGGGCAAGCTCCGGGATAAATACCTCTATAACCGCGTGATATTTCCGTATAACGTCGGTTGCGTATTTTCCCGTGATAAGCTTTGTGAATTCAACCTGTAATCTTTCTTTTGACACATCCGACAGCAGCTGCCTGTTTTTCAGTATGCTGTCCGATGTGCTTTTTTCTATTTTGAATCCGAGCTCCGCCGAAAAACGGACGGCACGCATTATTCTGAGCGCGTCCTCCGAAAAACGGGTGTCGGGGTCGCCGACGCACCGTATTATTTTGTTGTTCAAATCGTCTTTGCCGCCGAAAGCATCAATTATTTTGTCGTCGCAATTACAGCAAAGCGTGTTTATTGTGAAATCCCGCCTTGAGAGATCGTCTCTGAGGTTATCCGAAAATGATACCGTTTGCGGATGACGGTGGTCTGTATAGTCGCCGTCTATGCGATAAGTGGTTATTTCGAGCGGCATACCGTCAATTATAACAGTTACCGTCCCGTGCTTTATACCTGTCTCTATTATCCGTTCGCCGCAAAACACCTTTTCGGTTTCTTCGGGGCGTGCGCTTGTTGTGATGTCCCAGTCAAACGGGACTTTGCCGAGCAGACAATCACGAACCGCGCCGCCGACGGCATAGGCTTCAAAACCGCTGTTTTTCAGCAGGCATATTGCCTTATTCACTTGTTCGGGGAGCTTTATCATAATAATTCCTCAAAGTATGCTTTTGATTTCTGAGAGACTGTTGATTCTTATATCCGCGCCCACATTATCATACCCCGTGCCGTTGTGGTCATACCAACAGGTGGTGATTCCGAAGCTCTTCCCTCCGGATATATCGGCGGTAAGCGAATCGCCTATAAGTATAAATTTTGATTTGTCGGTTTCGTGCAGCTCATTTAGGCACCGCTCAAAAAATTCCCGTTGAGGCTTTTGTATGCCTATTCTCTCCGAAACAAAAAGGTGAGAGAAGCAGTCTATCATTCCGGCAAGTGTCAACCGATGCTTTTGCTGCTCAAATGGACCGTTGCTTGCGGCACAGAGTATGTATTTTTTTGACAGATATTTAACCGTATCCACAGCTCCGTTTACAGGCTCGTGGCTGTCATATATCCCTTTTACGAATTCTTTTTCAAATTCGCGTCCGTCAAAAGTGATACCCATAACCGAAAAAACCATATTCCACCGTTTTTCGTGTATTTGATCCCTTGTGATTTCTCCCGTTTCGAGTCTTTGCCAGAGAGAGTCGTTGATTTTATGAAAAACCGACGGCATTTCTTTTTTGAAATCTACTCCGCAAGCTTTGCAAGCGTTTGTCATAGCTTTTTCGGCACATTTATTGAAATCCAAAAGCGTATTGTCAATGTCTATCAGAACATATTTAAACATATCGTAATCCTTCCTTCATCATAATGAAATTATATGATATTCACTTAATATTTTCAAGTGTTGAGCCGCTCCTTTACTTTATTTAAAAAATATTATAAAATAATAAAAAATAACCTTTACGTGGTGATGATTATGGAGCAAAGTAAAATTGAGCGTATAAACTTCCTTGCCAAAAAGCAAAAAGGGGATGGGCTTACTCCCGAAGAAAAGGAGGAGCAGGCAATTTTGCGCCGCGAGTATATCGACTCTTTTAAAAGAAATCTTGTCGCAAATCTTGAAAATACGTATATCGTTGATGAAAACGGAAATAAACATAAGGTTAAAAAGCATACCGATGACGATAAAAGCTGACTTGAGCTGTCGGCTTTGGGCGTATGAGCCCTAAATATCCGTTTGAAAAGGCAAATAACTTGACTTGACCGCTATATATAGTGTAAAATATATGGCGGTATTTTTCGGCAGGATTTTCCTGCGTGCATTTTTTCCGCCGCTCGGAATTTAAAAGGTGGTTTATTTAAATGGCAAAAAAAGCGGTATACAATGAAGAAAGTATTTCGCAGCTAAAGGGTGCTGACAGGGTTAGGCTTCGCCCTGCCGTTATTTTCGGCTCGGACGGTATAGAGGGCTGTGAGCACGCTGTATTTGAGATACTTTCAAATTCCATAGACGAGGCAAGAGAGGGCTACGGTAAAGAGATAACCGTGACCCGTTTTCTCGACGGTTCCGTTGAGGTTGTCGATCACGGCAGAGGTATGCCTATGGACTACAACGAAAAGGAAAAGCGCTGGAACTGGGAGCTGCTCTTCTGTGAGATGTATGCCGGCAGTAAATATAATACAAACAACGGCGGAACATACGAGTATTCACTCGGACTTAACGGACTCGGACTTTGTGCCACACAGTATGCTTCGGAGTATATGGATGCCGAGGTGCACAAAAACGGATTTCGCTATGAGATACATTTTAAGGCGGGCGAGCCCGTCAGCGAGCTTCAAAAGGAACCGTACAATAAAAAAGATACCGGGACAAGAATACGCTGGAAACCGGATATCAAGGTGTTCACCGATATTGATATTCCTCTTGAATACTATCAGGAGACTATATTAAGGCAGTCGGTTGTAAATGCGGGAATAAAATTCGTTCTTCGCAATCAAACCGGCGAAAAGAGCTTCGATAAATACGAATACTGCTACGAAAACGGTATAGTCGATTATATAAAGGAATTTGTCGGCGACGATGCGTTTTCTTCCGTGCAGTTTTGGCAGGGCGAGAGAAAGGGCAGAGACAGAGCCGATTTGCCCGAATACAAGGTTAAGCTCAATGTTGCGCTGTGTTTTTCCAATAAAAAACAGCTTAAGGAGTATTACCATAATTCCAGTTTTCTCGAACACGGCGGAGCTCCCGAAAAAGCTGTAAAAAGTGCGTTCGTTTCGCAGATTGACAGCTATTTAAAAGCAAACAGCAAGTATTTAAAGAGCGACAGCAAGATAAATTTCCAGGATGTGGAGGATTGTCTTGTGCTTGTTTCGTCATCCTTTTCAACTCAGACGTCATACGAAAATCAGACCAAAAAAGCTATAACCAATAAATTCATTCAGGAGGCTATGACGGATTTTCTCCGCCATCAGCTTGAAGTGTATTTTATAGAAAACAGAATAGACGCCGAAAAAATTGCCGAGCAGGTGCTCATAAATATGCGTTCGCGCGTCAAGGCCGAATCCACAAGGCTCAACATTAAAAAGACGCTTCAAAGCGGCAACAGTATGACTGACAGAATCGAAAAATTCGTTGACTGCCGCTCAAAGGACGTTTCGGAGCGTGAAATATTCATAGTGGAGGGCGACTCGGCTCTCGGTGCCTGCAAGCAGGCGAGAGACAGTGCCTTTCAGGCAGTTATGCCGGTACGAGGGAAAATACTCAACTGTCTTAAGGCCGAATACCCCAAAATATTTAAAAACGACATTATAACAGACCTTATCAAAGTGCTCGGCTGCGGCGTTGAGGTAAGCTCCAAAGCAAATAAAAATCTGTCTCTTTTCAATATGGATAATCTTCGTTGGAGCAAGGTCATAATTTGTACCGATGCCGACGTTGACGGTTATCAGATACGGACGCTGATATTAACGATGATTTATCGTCTTATGCCCACGCTTATAAAAGAGGGTAAGGTGTTTATAGCCGAATCTCCGCTTTACGAAATAACTTGCAAGGACGAGACCTGGTTTTGCTACACCGAAAAGGAAAAGCAGGATGCCCTTCTTGAAATCGGAGACAGAAAATATACCATACAGCGTTCAAAGGGTCTCGGTGAAAACGAACCCGAGATGATGTGGCTTACCACAATGAATCCCAAAACCCGTCGCCTTATAAAGGTCGAGCCGGATTATTCACCCGAGGCTGTCGCCGATAAATTTGACCTTTTACTCGGCGACAATTTACAGGGCAGAAAAGATTATATTGCCGAAAACGGTGCTCAGTACATTGATATGACTGACCTTTCTTAACGTTATCACGGCAAATCAGGAGAGTCGGAAAATGGCTAAAAGAACCAAGAAAAACGAAACAGACCGAAATTCGGAGGAACTTAACATAAACGCTCATATTCTCGGTGCAGGCGAGGTGGTAGAGCAGCATATAACCGATACGCTTGAAGTTAACTATATGCCGTATGCCATGAGTGTTATTATGTCGCGTGCCATTCCCGAAATAGACGGTTTTAAACCGTCACACAGAAAGCTGCTTTATACAATGTATAAAATGGGGCTGCTTCAGGGAGGCACTATAAAATCCGCCAATATAGTCGGCCGCACCATGCAGCTGAACCCCCACGGCGACGCGGCAATTTACGAGACAATGATTCGTTTGGCGCGCGGCAATGAGTCGCTCCTTCACCCTTATGTTGAGTCAAAGGGTAACTTCGGTAAATCGTATTCAAAAAATATGCAGTATGCGGCTTCGCGTTATACCGAGGCAAAATTAGCCCCGATTTCAGCCGAGCTTTTCCGCGATATAGATAAGGACACGGTCGATTTTGTACCGAACTACGACAATACCATGACCGAGCCCACGCTTTTGCCCGTTACATTTCCGTCGGTGCTCGTAAATGCCAATATGGGCATAGCCGTCGGTATGGCTTCAAATATTTGTTCGTTCAACTTGAAAGAGATCTGTGATACTACCGTGGCGCTTATAAAGGACCCCGACGCCGATATAACCGAAACGCTCAAGGCTCCCGATTTTATAGGCGGCGGTCAGATACTCTACGATGAAGATAAAATGAACGAGATATTCCGCACGGGTCGCGGAAGCTTCAAAATTCGCGCAAAGTACAGCTATGATAAAAAGAATAACTGTATTGATATATACGAAATTCCGGCGACCACCACTACGGAGGCGATAATCGATAAGATAGTCGAACTCGCAAAGGGCGGCAAGGTTAAGGAAATTTCCGATATCCGCGACGAGACCGATAAAAAGGGTCTTAAAATTACAATCGACTTAAAGCGCGGCACAGATGCAGACAAGCTTATGAAAAAGCTCTATAAAATGACTCCGCTCGAAGATTCATTCGGCTGTAACTTTAATGTCCTTATAGCAGGAACGCCGAGAGTCCTCGGAGTGCGCGAGCTGCTTTTGGAATGGATTGCTTTCCGTACCGAATGTGTAAACCGCCGCGTCTTTTTTGACCTTTCCAAAGCAAAAGACAGGCTGCATCTTTTAGAGGGACTTCAAAAAATTCTTCTCGATATTGATAAGGCAATAAGAATAATACGCTCAACGGACGAGGAGTCCGAGGTTGTTCCGAACTTGATGATAGGCTTCGGAATAGATAAGATACAGGCGGATTATGTGGCTGAAATCAAATTGCGCCACTTAAACCGTGAGTATATTTTAAAGAAAACGGAAGATATAGAAAAGCTGAGAGCCGAAATCGAGGATATGGAGGATATTCTCGCAAGTCGCTCAAGAGTTAAAAAAATTATCGTAAACGAGCTTTCGGATGTCGTTAAAAATTACGATAAGCCGCGTCGTTCGGAAATAATCTACACGAGTGATATAGATGATGAATCGGAGCCCGATGAGGAGATACCGAATTATCCCGTCACGCTGTTCTTTACCAAGGAGGGCTATTTCAAAAAGATAACTCCGCAGTCACTGCGTATGAGCGGTGAGCAAAAGCTAAAGGAAAACGATGAAATAATAGAGACCGTCGAGGCTGCAAACAATACCGAGCTTTTGTTCTTTACCGATAAGTGCCGTGTTTATAAAGCCAAAGCTGCCGACTTTGACGACAGCAAGGCGAGCGTTCTCGGTGATTATGTGGCTTCAAAGTTTGAGATGGAGCCCGATGAAAACGCCGTGTATATGGCGGTTACAACAGACTATAAGGGCTTTATGCTGTTTTTCTTTGAAAACGGCAAGCTTGCCAAAATAGACCTCTCCGCCTATGAGACTAAAACGAACCGCAAGAAGCTGATTAAGGTGTATTGTGAGAAATTCCCGTTAGTCAATATGTTCTGCGTGACTGAGGATAAGGAGTATGTTATGAAGTCCACCTCCGGCAGAATTCTTCTTCTCAATACCGGCGCAATAGCCGTCAAAACGACCAAGGATTCTATGGGCGTATCGGTTATGACTCTTAAAAAAGGGCATAGGGTATCTTCCGTAAAAGAGTATACCGATGGTGAGTTTGTAAAGCCTGCGAGATACAGGACGAGAACTTTGCCTGCCGCCGGTGCGACTTTGTCGGCTGATGATGTCGGCGAGCAGCTTACACTTTAACTTAGAAAATATACCGTGTTTCGAAATTCGTTTTTCGGAATTAGGTATATTTTTTTGTTTTTCGGGTGTCAACCGATAATGCATGAGTGTTGACTATGCATTTCGGATGTTGTATAATTCCGATATAAGTAAATGTCTGTTTCGGGGCTTAACGGAGGTTAATATGAAAAGACGAACTAAAATAATTTCGGCTGTTATGGCTCTCGCAATACTTGTATGCGTGTTCGCTGTACTTGCGACGTCGTTTGCCGTTGACACTTCTTCCGAAAGCGCATCCTTCAGAGTTGACGCTCAGATTATGGGCTATAACAGGGTAGAGGTAAAAATATATGCTCCGGCAGGGGCCGCGGGTGGCAGCTATACACTTAAATACGATTCCTCATATTTGAGGCTCGCAAAGCCAGATGCGGATAAAAACGGCGAGCAGACATCGGTTACTTCGTACGAAAAGGGCGGTACGGCAATAACAAATTATAATTTTTCACAGGATTCTTTAAGATGCTCGGCAGCCGCGCCGAAATCCTCTTCGACAGAGCAGCTGTACGGAAGTTATACTTTTTATTTTGACGGCAACTATAAAGAAGGCAGCATATCGGTAACTGCATTTGATATTTACAGCGGAGACGAAACTCCAAAGCTTCTCGGCTCCGATAAAACCGCAAAATGTGACTTTGACGTTAAGGCGGCTCCCGCGAACACAATATCGCTGAAATATATAGGAGATAAATATTACTATATGGTTAGCGGCAAAAATGATACTTCATACAGCGGGCTTGTAAATTATTACGGCACCTATTATTATGTCGAAAACGGTGTGCTGAACTGGGATTACTCAGGTCTTACTAAGTATTATGATACTTGGTATTATGTCGAAAACAGTGTTCTTAATTGGAATTATACGGGTCTTACAAAGTACTACGGTACATGGTATTACGTCGAAAACAGTGTTCTTAATTGGAACTATACGGGGCTCACTAGCTACTACGGCACATGGTATTACGTCGAAAACAGCGTCTTAAATTGGAACTATACGGGTCTCACAAACTATTACGGCACCTGGTATTATTGCGAGGGCAGTGTACTTAATTGGGATTACACCGGTCTTACAAAATATTACGGCACTTGGTATTACGTCAAAAAGGGTGTGCTTGACTGGAATTATACGGGATACACCTATTATTACGGCACGCGTTACTATGTCAGAAAAGGAATTCTTGCGTAATACGCATTGTATTTGATTGTTTCTCGTTTGCTTAAAGACTGCTGCATACAAAATATTGCAAAACCGTTCATTAATTTGAACGGTTTTGTGTTTTTTAGAGAAATGTGTCAATGCAACACTTTTGCATAAAAACTATTGCAATTATATACTGATTGTTGTATAATTCGAATAAACGGCAGGGCTTTATGCCGTAAAAATCAGGGAGGATATTAAATTTATGAAAAATTTCAAAAAGTTGATTGCGGTTGTACTGACTGTTATTCTATCGCTGTCTGTAATGTCGGTCGTCGCTTTTGCGTCTACTACCGATTCACTTAAGCGAACGGATGACGGTACTTGGCTCTATATGGAAAACGGTGAACATAATGCCAACTACACAGGCCTTGTTAAGTATTATGACACTTGGTATTATGTTGAAAACGGCGTTCTTAATTGGAATTATACCGGCCCTACCGAGTATTACGGCACAACATATTATGTCATAAAAAGTATACTTGAATGGGATTATTCAAGCCTTGTTTATGTTAATGATGTTTGGCATTATGTAGAAAATGGTGTTTATTCGAATGATTACACCGGTCTTACAAAATATTACGGCACTTGGTATTATGTTGAGGACGGCGTCCTTAATTGGGATTATACCGGACTTACTAAGTATTACGATACTTGGTACTATGTTGAGGATAGTGTTCTTAATTGGAATTATACCGGACTTACTCAGTATTACGATACTTGGTATTATGTTGAGGACGGTGTTCTTAACTGGAATAAAAACGGTCTTTATAATTACTACGGCAATGAATGGTGCTATCTTACAAACGGTCAGATCGACACTTACTATACAGGACTTGTAAATTATTATGGCACATGGTATTACGTAGAGGAGGGCTTCCTCAATTGGGACTATTGTAGCCTTACAAATTACTACGGAACATATTACGGTGTGGTAAACGGGGTTCTTGACTGGAATTTCTCTGGTGTTTTAAGATACGGCACTACCCTTTATTATGTAAGAAACGGCGTTCTTGATTGGAACTATAAAGGCAAGGCGATGTATTGTACGGGCAAAACATACACCTTCAGAAACGGTGCCGCCATAGATTATGATGGCTATGTTGCCGACGCCGCACAGGCTCTTGCCCTCATAAAATATTATGAGGCTAAGGAGGGCAACACAGTTACATTGGTAGAAGCCGAGGGAATGCCGGATGATGTATACAACGGTGTGGCTGTTACAGTAAAAATAAGAAGTAACGACGGCTCGGAGGAATACTATACCGCTATTACCTTTAAGAACTTCCAACAGTACACAAACCTTACAGGAATTATGGAAAACGAGGGAGACGGTTATCTGTATGTGATTATTGTAGCCGGCAACCATAACGAGGATAACTCGGTGGTACTGTCAAATGACGCGATATTAGCTTATCTTGACGGAATGGATTCTTTTGCCCTGTTAAATCCAATTAGTGTATAATAATGTTTTATGATATCGGATATAAAGCCGTATCCGTCCGCTGAAATAATTAATAACAAACACAGAAGAAGGTCTGTCGGTTTAACCGGCAGACCTTCATTTTGTCCGAAATTTATTGAAGAATCAGGGATTTTATACTTCTTATTTCATGCCGTCTTCATAAGCCTTGATCATCTTCTTGACCATCTGTCCGCCGATAGAGCCGGCCTGCTTAGAAGTAAGGTCGCCGTTATAACCCTGCTTGAGATTTACACCAACCTCATTAGCAGCTTCCATTTTGAATCTGTTAAGAGCTTCCTTAGCTTCCGGAACAACATTCTTGGAACTTGACATTTGAAAACACTCCTTTTCATTACAATTTGCGTTTGCATTACTATTTTTTACATTGAGCGTTTTTATATTAAATAAAATAAATGCTAAAAATGTTATTTTTTGTAACTTAATAAGCGGATATTTCAAATGCGTTGTTTGATTCTATATAAAACTCTTTTAAAGACGAGCTTATTATATATGGATTGATTTTTCGTATTTTTACTCGTTTCGGTGTGATTCTCATAAAATCGGCGGCTTAAAACCGTATTGCGTTTCGTTAAACAAAAAAATCTTGATAATAAAGCGATTGTATGTTAAAATATTTTCCGTAAATTTTGACAGAGGGTGAAAAATATGTCAGGGCACTCAAAATGGAGTACTATCAAACGTAAAAAGGAAAAGACCGATAATGCCCGTGCAAAGGTATTTACTAAAATCGGCCGTGAAATCGCTGTTGCCGTCAGAGAGGGCGGACCCGACCCTGCCGGTAATTCAAAGCTTAAGGATTGCATAGCTAAGGCGAAGGCTTGCAATGTTCCGAACGATAATATCGAAAGAATCATTAAAAAGGCTGCCGGAGACGGCAATACCGATAATTACGAAAGCATAATCTATGAGGGCTACGGTCCGTCGGGTGTCGCCGTAATAGTCGAGACTCTTACAGATAACCGCAACAGAACCGCAGGCGATATGCGTCATTATTTTGATAAGTTCGGCGGCAATATGGGAACCTCGGGCTGTGTTTCGTTTATGTTTACCCGTGAGGGCGTAATTATTATCGACAAAGAGGATGTTGACGAGGAAAAACTTATGGAGGACGCTCTCGAAGCTGGCGCCACCGATTTCCTCACAGACGGCGATGTTTTCGAAGTTCGCACAGAGCCTAACGATATGGGTGCTGTACGCGATGACCTTGAGGCCAAGGGTTATAAATACCTGACAGCCGAGGTCGATTATATTCCATCTACCTATACAAAGCTCGAAAGCGAAGAGGATATAAACAATATGGGCAAAATGCTCGAAATGTTTGATGATAACGACGATGTTCAAAATGTTTTCCATAACTGGGAAAACGAGGACGATTACGAAGGCTAACGATTTTTGAATTTAGGTAATATTCTGTTTTAAATTCAATGCGTAATTTAAGTTAAAGACGGCTTGATTTGTTTTTCAAGCTGTCTTTTTTATTTTTCTTTTGGCATTTGTCGAACAAGGTGTTGTAAATTAAAATAATACAAAATAATGGTCTTTCGCAGCATAAAAATATATTAACGTACAAACCTAATAAATATGCCTGATATGATTGACATTTGACAAAACTAATTATACAATGTATCTGAGGAAGATTTGAAAAACATATTTATATATATTTTTGGAGATGCTTTTAAATGAGAAAAACAAAAATAATATGCACCGTCGGTCCGGCTACCGATGAGGACGGAGTCCTTGAAAAGATGATAAAAGCCGGAATGAATGTTGCGAGATTCAACTTCTCTCACGGCACTCATGAAATGCATAAAAAAAGGTTTGATGAGCTGGTGGCTCTTAGAGACAAACTTGATCTCCCCATAGCTACAATGCTTGACACTAAGGGTCCGGAGATACGTATAGGCTATTTTAAAGACCACAAAGCCGTAACGCTGAAAGATGGCGATGATTATATTCTCACCTCGCGAGATGTAGAGTGCGACGAAAAGCAGGCGAGCGTTTCCTTTAAGGAACTGCCGCAGGATGTCAAAATGGGCACGATTATCAGAATAAACGACGGTCTTGTATCTCTCAGGGTCGAAAAGGTCGAAGGCCCCGATATTTATTGTAAGGTTGTTGACGGCGGCGTTATTTCAGACCAAAAGGGCGTAAATGTTCCGGATACAAATTTATCAATGCCTTATCTTTCCGAGCATGATATGTCCGATTTGGCGTTCGGGGCAAAGCTCGGATTCGATTTCATAGCGGCTTCATTTGTTCGCTCGGCCGCGGATGTTGATTATCTTCGTAATTTTACAAATTCCGTGGGATTTCACAAGGTAAAAATAATTGCAAAAATAGAGAATATGAGCGGCGTCAACAATATTGATGAAATTATTGCCGCTGCTGACGGTATTATGATAGCGCGTGGCGATATGGGCGTCGAAATACCGTTTGAGCTTATTCCGTCAATACAGAAAAAGCTCATCAAAAAGGCATATACGGCAGGTAAGCAGGTTATAACCGCAACTCAGATGCTTGAGTCGATGATAACGAATGCCCGTCCCACAAGAGCAGAGATTACCGACGTTGCAAATGCAATTTATGACGGCACTTCGGCAATTATGCTTTCCGGTGAAACTGCCGCCGGTAAGCACCCTGTCGAGGCTGTTGAAACAATGGCACTTATAGCCGAGACCACCGAGGCAGATATAGACTATCTCACTAAATTCAAAAATGATTCGTCTGAGTACGATAACAGCATAACAAACGCCATTTCACACGCCACCGTTACAACCGCTCACGACCTCGGCGCAAAGGCGATTATTACGGTAACGAAGAGCGGTTCGACTGCCCGTATGATTTCAAAGCATCGCCCGTCCTCCATGATAATCAGCTGCACGACCGATGAAACCGTTTGCCGTCAGATGAATATGTCTTGGGGTATGATACCGCTTATGTGTGAAGAAAAGAACAACTCTGATGCACTTTTCTCTCACGCTGTTGAGGTTGCACGTAAGCACGGTCTCATTTCAAAAGGCGATATCGTTGTAATAACCGCGGGAATTCCGCTCGGGATTTCCGGTACAACGAATATGTTAAAGGTTGAGCGCATAAAGTAATCGGTTTTTGCGTTTTTCTCATGTGTATATAAAAACAAATTATACCGAAAATATTAAGGCTTCGTTATTTGCGGAGCCTTAATATTTTATGTGCGATGGTGATATATAAATGAGCGATTATGAGATTATAAAGTATATCCTAAACGATATAAACGAGGATCTCGACGATGAAGAAAAAGTGCATCTGCTTTTGAATAAAACGGTTTCAGAAAACAACGAGTGTAAAGAAAGCTTTGGGCAAAGGGCCTCCGACAGGCTCTCCTCTCTTGCCGGAAGTTGGACGTTCGTTATAGGCTTCACTCTGCTTTTACTCGTTTGGATAACAGTAAATACGGTTTTGGCGGCAAAGTCGTTCGACCCGTACCCGTTTATTCTGCTGAATCTTGTCTTGTCGTGCGTTTCGGCTATTCAGGCGCCTCTTATTATGATGAGTCAAAAGCGACAGGATGAAAAAGACCGTCGGCGCAGCGAAAATGATTATAAAATAAATTTAAAATGTGAGATTCTGCTTAAAAATATGCATTATAAGCTCGACAGGATAATCGAATGTATTGATGAAAAATCAAAATAAGGCAGAAAAGCCGTATGACGCATAATATATAAAATTCTCGTTTTTTTAACCGAATTATTTGCATTTCTACAAATTGATGTTTTGCTTGCCCATTGATATAATTATAATCGGTATCGCGGTTATGCAATACCGATAATCTTTCTTCCAAGGTGAAATATATGCATATAAAACTACTTGCTCTTGATATAGACGGAACTCTTGTTACCACCGAAAAAAATATACCGGCAGGCAATAAGACGGCTATACGGAGATTTATGAAAAACGGCGGAATAGTCACAATAGCATCGGGTAGACCGATAAGCGGCGTTACGCGTTATGCCGATGAGCTGGGGCTTAATGTCGGCGGCGGTTATGTTATAACATATAACGGATCGCGCATTTTTGACGCGCGCACGGGTGAACTTTTGTACGAAAAAAATCTCTCGGCGGAGCAGAGTGCCCGTATTATCGATGTCGCCGAAAAGTATAATGTCCCGATAACCACATACAAGGGCGATACAGCAGTTACCGACAATGCCGACGACAAATATTTTTATCTTGAGGTAAATCTCAATAACTTGGGACTGCAAAGAGTTCAAAGTCTGCGGAAAGAGGTTACTTATCCCGTGCCTAAATATCTTATAACGGGTGAGCCCGATTATATAACCGAGACAGAAAAGCTGTTTAAAAACGAGCTTAGCGGAGTTTCGGTATTTCGCTCCGAACCGTTTTTCCTTGAGATAACGCCTCTTATGGTAGATAAAGGCACTGCGCTTATGTGGCTTGCCGATAGTCTCGGTATAAGGCGCGAGCAGGTTATGGCATGCGGAGACGGATACAACGATATCACAATGATAAGCGAAGCCGGTATCGGTGTAGCTATGGAGAATGCTCAGGAGCCTGCGAAAAACGCAGCCGACTTTGTTACTCTTTCCAACGATGATAATGGCGTAGCGGCAGCAATAAAGAAGTTTGCTCTTTAATTATTCAATCGTTGATAATGGCTTTAAGGGGATACATAATTGGAAAACACATCTGAAAAAACACAGAATACAACTGAAAACAGCGACCCGAAAAAGGAAAAGAAAAGACTTAAAGCTTTAAAGCCTTCGCAAAAAATAATGCTGATTGCGGCTGTTTTTGTTTTAGCGGCGGCAATAGTATTGACGTCGGTGTTAATTGTCCGCGGCAATAAAAAGAAGCGTGCTGCAGTAATCGTCGAGGCTCAGACCGAGGCCGCTGTTACCGATGCGGAGTTAGAAGTTTTCGGCGAGGATGAGTCTGTTTCGTCAGAGGAAGAAACCACCTCGGCAATTTTATTTGAAATTGATGAAAAAATGAAAAATGTGCAGATTGCCACCGGTGACAGCAAAAAAGATGAGGACGCTGAAATCAACCGTGATTACGGTACCAATTCGTCGCGCCTTGCGCCGGCAAAATCTCCGCGCCTGAACGGCAGATTAACGGGCGTTCCGCTTTCATCAGACAGTATGTACACGTCCTCTCTGCTGTCTTTAAAATACGTGAACCGTGATTTTATGTCGGGACTTATCGATATAGACGGTACACTTTTTAATTTTGATTCGTCACACAACCCGATAAGAGGGCATAAAGCCATAAGCGATGTGCAGTATTATTTCAACGATAACGGTGCTCTTTCCTCTATGGTAGGTATTGATGTGTCTCATCATAATGGTAAGATAGATTGGGCGGCGGTGCGAGCTGCAGGCGTTGATTTTGCTATAATACGTGTCGGATTTCGCGGATACGGCGACAAGGGAACACTCAAGCTTGATTCACGCTTTAACGAAAATGTTGAGGGTGCTTTGAATAACGGCATACAGGTAGGCGTATATTTTTACAGCCAGGCGGTTACGGTTTACGAGGCCGTTGAGGAAGCTAGCGTGGCTGTAAACTATTCGAGAAAATATAATATAACGTTACCCATATATTTTGATACGGAGTTTTCAAACAGTGAGCATTCGGGCAGAGCAGACCGCCTCACGGCAAGTCAGCGAACCAACATTGCCGTTGCATTTTGCGAGGCCGTAAAAAATGCAGGATACAAACCGGGAATTTATGCGAGCAAAACGTTTTATACCGATGAGCTGAATTTTTCGCGTCTTTCAAATTATGAAATTTGGGTTGCGCATTATACGAGTGAAACCACGGATTTTAAATATGACTATAAGGTATGGCAGTATACACCCAAGGGTAGGGTAAACGGAATTCCGAATGACACCGACATAAACATAGCTTTGTTTGATTACGGCAATAATGACGATATGAGCGACAGGGGCGGCAGCGTGGCGTTCTTTGATTCCGACACGGATATTCAAAACGCTCTGAATGCAGAGAACAGCATAAAGAAATATCAGCTGTTCAGAACACAAACACTTTATAATTCCGCGCAATCGGATATCGATTTTGTTAATCAGCCGGAAGTAAAAGCAAAGCTTTTTGATGCGCTTGAGAATTTGAAAAACAAACTGGGATTTTTGGCGGAGCCAACCACAAACAGCGAAAATGATGAAACCACCGGTGAGCTGAGTGAGGAATAGACGGAACGGATATAATATAGTTTTTAACTTTCTATTCCCGTGTGAGGCGAACTTAAAGCCTTACGGGCTTGTGTAATTTGATTGCGATTTGAGCCATGCCTACAAAAATTTAGGCTTGCTTTAGTATATCTCGGCATCATCCTTAAAACTCATTTTTCCTCCGATTTGCCTAAAAATTGAAAACATTTAATAAAAAATCAAAATACCACTTGATTTTATCGCTCCGATATAATATAATACTAAAGCACTTCGGGGTGTGGCGAAGTTTGGTATCGCGCTTGGTTCGGGACCAAGAGGCCATGGGTTCAAGTCCCGTCACTCCGACCAAAACTGGACACCAGTTTTGATACGATAGGTATCATGATTGGTGTCCGATTTTTATTGCAGAATTATGAAAGTGAAAACAGCACGGCAAATCGAGAGTTATGGAGGAGAACAATGAGAGCGCCTTTTCAGATATTGGCGATTCCTTATAGAGAGAATACTGAATTCGAGTTTTGTGTATTACACCGTTCTGATATTGATCAGTACCAATTCGTCGCTGGTGGTGGTGAAGATGATGAAAAGCCAATAGACGCTGCTTTAAGAGAAATCTTTGAGGAAACAGCTGTAAAGGCTGAGAAGATCATCCCGCTGACTTCTTTGACATATGTGCCGTCAAAGATCATCTCAGAGAAGCATAGGAAATTCTGGTCTAAAGGGACATATGTGATTCCTGAGTATGCATTTGCCTTCAAATGCGATTCTGAAATTCTTCTTTCAGACGAACATACCGGTTTTGAATGGCTTAGCTATGACGAAGCTGTTAAAAGGTTAACTTGGGATTCAAACAAAACAGCACTGTATGAACTGTATTGCCGTCTGCATGAACAGTGACAACTTCCAGTTTATCGATGGCTTTCATTTCTAAGCGTATTAAGTTTAGGTGTACCTTTTAACGAAAAGTACGCGGGGTGTGCATTTGGTATCAGAATTGGTCACTACTTTCAAAAAACGGTAAGCATCGTAAGATGCTTACCGTTTTTTATTTATAGGCAACTTTTTGTAGCTATGAAATTGTTTTTGTGATACAATCATTTACAGAATATACTTTGACTTGTTAAGGAGCGTGCTATGAAAAGATTATTAAAAAACGGAACGGTAGTCAATGTCTTTACGGGTGAGCTCATAAAGACTAATGTTCTTTTTGAAAACGGAATTATTTTGGGCGTGGATGACTACGGTGACGATGAAGCAGATGAAGTAATCGACGTTACCGGAAAATATATTTGCCCGGGCTTTATAGACGGGCATATACATATCGAAAGCACAATGCTCACTTGCCCGGAATTTGCCGAAACGGCGGTTTCTCACGGTACGACCGCGGTAATAGCCGATCCGCATGAAATTGCCAATGTCAGCGGTAAAGACGGCCTTCGCTATATGATTGAATCAAGTGAGGGCCTTCCGCTTACCGTGTATTTTGTAATACCGTCATGTGTTCCGGCAACAAGCTTTGACGAATCTGGCGCGGTTCTCTCGGCGGATGATATAGAGGATTTCTATTCTGAAAGTCGTGTTCTCGGGCTCGGCGAGGTTATGAATTATGTCGGCGTGGTTGCCGGGGATGACGAGCTTGAGAAAAAAATCAAATCCGCATTGTCTCGCGGACTTGTTGTAAACGGTCATGCTCCGCTTTTGTCGGGCAAGCCGCTTGATAAATACATTTCCGCTGGAATAGGAGATGACCATGAATGCTCTTCGGCCGATGAAGCTAAGGAGCGCATACGCAAGGGGCAGAGAATAATGATAAGGCAGGGAACTGCGGCGAGAAATCTTTCGGGGCTGATTTCGTTGTTTGACGACCCGTGGGAGCAGAGATGCCTTTTGGTAACCGATGATAAACACCCGGCTGACCTTATCTCAAACGGCCATATAGACAGTATAATCCGCTCTGCCGTGCAAATGGGCAAAAGCGCCGTCACGGGTATAAGAATGGCGACCCTCCATGCTGCGGAGTGCTTCGGACTTAAAAATACAGGCGCCGTAGCACCCGGTTACAAAGCGGATTTGCTTGTCCTTGATGACCTTGATAAGGTAATCGTGCGCGATGTATACAAAAACGGAGAAAAGGTTGTTTCGGACGGCAAAACACTTTGTTTTGATATGCCGAAAATAAATGATGCTCTCGAAAAAAAAGTGCGTAGCTCGTTTAATTTGCCCATGCTATCTTCGTCTGATTTTGCCGTCGATTATAACGGTAAAAGAAAATGCCATGTTATTTCCCTTGTGGACGGGCAGCTTTTGACCGATGATTTGGTATCGGATATTGATTTCGACTGCAATAACGGCATAGATATCGAGCATGATATATTGAAAATAGCCGTTATTGAAAGACATCACAACACGGGTCATATAGGAAATGCTTTTATAAAGGGTATCGGACTTAAGGAGGGTGCCATAGCATCTTCCGTGGCGCATGATTCGCACAATCTTATTGTGATAGGCACAAATACCGATGATATGGCGTTTGCCGCAAACCGTATACGTGAGCTCGGCGGCGGCATAGTTTCGGTTAAAAACGGAAAAGTCGTGGCCGAAATGCCTCTGCCGATAGGCGGACTTATGTCGTGTGAAACAGCGGAAAGAGCGGCGGAAGAAAACGAAAAGGTGCGCGAAAGCGTGTATTCTCTCGGTGTGCCGAAGGGCTTTGAGCCGTTTATGATTATGTCGTTTTTGAGCTTGCCGGTAATACCGCATTTAAAGCTTACCACTAAGGGCCTTGTTAATGTTGATACTCAGAGAAAGGTTCCGCTTGCGGCAGAATAAATAAACTGTATTTATAAGAGTTTTTGTTGATATCATGCCGTGTGAAGTATTCTTTCACACGGCATTTTTGCGCTTAATAAATTATTAATTTTCTTGTAATTATTTGTTGCTTGATTTTGTCGAACAGTATTATATAATGGAGTTGTAAATTAAATAAAAGGATGTAACTGCGGTGGAAAAGCAAAGGTTAAGCATTGTTGTAAAACAAAATAATTTGTTTAAAAAAATGATATTTGTTCTGTCATTGTTGATTATTTTAATCTCAATACTGCTTGCGGTGTTCGGAGTCAAATATAATAAAACCAAGAAAAATCTAAAAACGGTTGCGGCACAAAAGGCGGCTGTGGAGCAATCGCTGAGTGAACGGGAATCGTTATTTGCGGATGAAAAGGGCAGTCTGAACGGCGAAATATCAAAGCTTAATGAGCAGGTGTCGCTTAAAAGGGAACAAGAGAGCAGGGCACTCGCCGAAGCCAATGCCGGCAAAGTTGTTTACCTGACCTTTGATGACGGCCCGTCGCCTAACACTCCGAGGATAATCGATATCCTGAATGAGAACGGAGTTAAGGCGACTTTTTTTGTGAAAAACGGCGGCAAGTATAACGGGTATATGAAAAACATAACCGAATCGGGAAACCAAATCGCGCTTCATTCATATTCTCACAATTATCCGCAGGTGTATGCTTCAGAGCAGGCTTTTTTTGACGATTTGCAGAAAATATCCGATCTCGTATACAATGAAACGGGAGTCCGTACAAACATATTTCGTTTTCCCGGAGGCAGCAGCAATACCATAAGCCGCAAGTATTCGCCGGGGATTATGACGACGCTGACAAAAGAGGTGCAAGAAAAAGGATACTGCTATTTTGATTGGAACGTTTCTTCGGGTGACGCCGTATCAAGGGAACAGCCTAAAAACACTATAATAGAGAATTGTAAAAAAGTACCGAAATCCAACACAATAGTTGTGCTTTTGCACGATTCTGCGGTGAAAAACACAACTGTGGATGCACTTCCCGAGATAATCGCATATTATAAAAGTATGGGTTACAGCTTCGGCGTTTTAAGCGAAAAAACATATCCGGTGCATCAAAAAGTCAATAATTGATGTGTGCCCGATTTTTTTGTGTATATTCAATATGAACTAAAGCTTGCGGTTGTTATTTTGCACAAACATTTAAAATTGTTTTGATTTGTCTTTGGAGGTACAGCCGAATTATTGCAAAATCCCCCATATATCGTGTCAAAGCCGTTGACGAGGACAAGTTTTGTGGTATAATATGTTAACGGTACGAAGAAAAAACATTATTATATATCAATATTTGGGGAGAATAACTATGTACGTTAAAGATGTTCTTGTTCAAAATCAGGTAGGACTTCATGCTCGTCCTGCAACCTTCTTCATTCAGAAAGCCAATGAGTTTAAATCTTCTATCTGGGTCGAAAAGGAAGAGAGAAGAGTTAACGCAAAGAGCCTTCTCGGCGTTCTTTCACTCGGCATAATGGGTGGCACAAAGATCAGGATCATTGCCGGCGGCCCCGATGAAGAACAGGCCGTTGAGGAGCTTGTTAAGCTTGTTGAATCAGGCTTTGCCGAGTAATTTAAATATTCAATTAAAACGGCACACCGTATTTTCTTCGGTGTGCCTTATTTTTTAACGAAGGGCGGTGAGTGCTTTGAATCCGAAAATGAAAATACTCAGAAAAAAGGCGATGAGCCTGCCTCTTTTGCCGGGCGTTTATATTATGAAAAATGCCGATGGGGAAATAATATATATCGGTAAAGCAAAAGCACTTAAAAACCGCGTCAGCCAGTATTTCGGATCGCAAAATCGCCATCCGGTAAAAGTACGTAAAATGGTGGAAAATGTCGACCGTTTTGATTATATAGTAACGGGAAGCGAATTCGAAGCTCTCGTTCTTGAGTGCAGTCTGATAAAACAGCATTCGCCGAAATACAATATTCTTTTAAAAGACGATAAGGGTTACAGCTACATTCGCATATCCGAAGGTGAATATCGCAAGATTTCCGCCGTGTTCAATAAAAAAGATGACGGTTCGGAGTATATAGGTCCGTATCTTAGTTCGTATTCGGTAAGGCAAAGTGTGGACGCGGCCAATAAAATATTCAAATTACCGCAGTGCAACAAGGTCTTTCCGCGCGATTTCGGCAAGAGCAGACCATGCCTTAATTATTATATTTCGCAGTGCTGCGGACTTTGTACGGGTAAAATAAAAAAATCCGATTATGACGAGGCGGTGGACGGCGCGATTGCGTTTTTAAAGGGTGACAGCCGCGATATAATCGCCGATTTGCGTGTCAAAATGGAAAAGGCGGCAGAGGAGCTTGATTTTGAACAGGCTGCAAAGCTGCGCGACCGCATTAACTCCATAGAGCGAATTAAAGAAAAGCAAAAGGTTGTTTATAAATCCGTCGAAGAGCAGGATGTGTTTGCAACCGCTGATATTGACGGCAGTGTGTGCCTTGCTGTTTTAAGGTTTTCAAACGGCAGACTTTTTGACAGCGAGCATTTCTTCTTCGATGACCCCGGTGATAAGAAGGGTATGCGCTCCGATTTCATCACGTCCTATTATTCTATGCGAGACAATATTCCGAAGCGCGTTACTGTAGACGGCGAGGTTGCCGACAGAGAGCTTTTGGAGCAATGGCTTTCCGAGAAAAAGGGCAAAAAAGTTACGGTCTTTGTTCCGGCAAGGGGCGAACAGCTCGAAATAGTTAATATGTGCCGTAAAAACGCCGAGGAAAAGCTGGCGATTAAAAAGGGCAGAACCGGAAGAGAGATAGCCGTTCTCGACGAACTTAAGGATTTGCTCGGCCTAAAAAAGACGCCGGAGTACATTGAGTCCTACGATATATCGCATACCGCAGGGCAGGATTCTGTTGCGGGTATGATAGTTTTTAAGGGCGGTAAGCCTTATCGTAAGGCGTACAAACGTTTTTCCATAAAGAGCTTTGACGGTAACGACGATTACCGCGCTATGAATGAGGTTCTTACAAGACGCTTTTCCGAATACGAAAAAAGCAAGGATTCAACCGAGGGCTTCGGTAAATTGCCGGACCTTATACTGCTTGACGGCGGCGTTGGGCAGGTCCATGCCGTAGAACCCGTGCTTCGTGAATTCGGACTTAAAATTCCGCTTTTCGGTATGGTAAAAGATAATCGACATCGCACGCGTGCCATTTCGGGTGACGGCGGCGAAATAGCCATAAATTCAAAACGGCAGGTGTTTACGCTCGTTTCCGAAATACAAAATGAGGTGCATCGATTTTCTGTGGCATATCATCACCAAAAGCATGCAAAACGCGGGCTTTCGCTATCTCTTACCGAGATAGAGGGCGTCGGAGAAAAAAGAGCATCCGCGCTTTTAAAATATTTTAAAACCATGACTGCAATTAAAAACGCTGAGGTCGATGAGCTTTCAAAGGCTCCGGGGATAACCTCTGCCGTTGCACAAAATATATATGATTATTACAGAACAAAGGATTGTTTAAAATGATTAACTCGGTTATATTCGATCTCGACGGAACTCTTCTTAACTCTCTCGACGACCTTGCAGACAGCACTAATTACACGCTCAGAACCGCGGGCTACCCGGAAAGGACGCGCGACGAGGTGCGCAGGTTTGTCGGAAACGGTATATATAAGCTTATCGAGAGAGCCGTTCCCACAGGCACCGATAAGGCGGAAATAGATAAGTGTTTTGATATATTTTGCCGCAATTACAAAAAAAATATGGCAAATAAAACAAAACCGTATCCCGGAATTACGGATATGCTAAAGACCCTTTATGAAAACGGCTTTAAGCTTGCCATAGTTACAAATAAGGCTGATTTTGCCGCACAGGAGCTTTGCGGCGAAATGTTCGGCGATTATGTAAAAACCGTTGTCGGAAGCGTAAAAGAGCGCAGAAACAAGCCCTATCCCGACAATGTTTTGTTCGCTATGGATAAGATGGGTGCCGAAAAGAGCGAGACCGTATATGTAGGCGACAGCGAGGTTGATGTCGAAACGGCAAAAAATTCAGGGCTGAGTGTTATTTCCGTGCTTTGGGGCTATCGCGATATAGACGTTCTCAAAAAAGCCGGAGCGGAAAAAACCGCGAAAAATGCCGAAGAATTAAAGAATATACTCTTAAATTTAAAAAAATAGTGAAAACTGTTGACAATTGTGATAAAATAATGAAATAATATTAGAAGCATTTTATGGAGAGATCTTATGAGAGTTATTACCGGTATAGCCAGAGGACGTAAGCTTGTGACTCTTGAGGGCGAAGAAGTTGTGCGTCCCACTACCGACAGGGTAAAAGAGGCTATGTTCAGTATAATACAGTTTGATATTCCGGGGAAATCTGTGCTTGACCTTTTTGCGGGGTCGGGTCAGCTCGGAATTGAGGCTCTTTCACGCGGTGCCGAAAAGGCTGTGTTTGTTGATAAAAGCGCAGAGGCTTTTTCCGTTGTTAAGCAAAACCTTAAAACCTGCGGTTTATCGGATAAAGCAACGGTTATAAATTCCGACAGCTTTGGTTTCCTTCGCAGCACCGCAGAAAAGTTTGATATAATTCTCATTGATCCGCCGTATAGCAGGCAAATGGCAGAAACAGCTCTGTCTCTTGTCGACGGTGTTTTAAAAGACGGCGGCATTGTAATGTGTGAAACCGATTACCGCGAGGACTTGCCGGAAGAAGTCGGTGATATTAAAAAATTTAAGGAATATAAATATTCCAAGACTAAACTCACTACCTATAAAAAGTAATTCGGAGGGGTTTTCTTGAAAACGGTTATATGTCCCGGCAGTTTTGACCCTGTTACAATGGGGCACCTTGACATTATCCGCAGAAGCGCGAAAATGTTTGATAAGGTCATCGTTGTCGTAATGACAAATTATCATAAAAAAAATAATTATGCCTTCACGTCGGAGGAGAGAGTTGAGCTTTTGAAGCGCTGTACCGCAGATATGCCGAATGTCGATGTGGACCGATACGACGGTTTGCTTGCCGATTATGCGCGCCGCAAAGAGGCGGTTGCCATAGTAAAGGGCCTTCGAGCGGTTTCGGATTTTGAGTACGAATTTCAACAGGCGCTTACAAATAAAAAACTCAATAACGAGCTTGAAACGGTATTTATTACAACGCGAGCCGAGAATATGTACTTAAGCTCCAGCGTGGTAAAGCAGGTTTGTGAGCTCGGCGGTGACATTAGCACATTCGTTCCTGCTGAAATACGTGAGGACATCATCAAAAGAATAAAAAAATAAACTGAGAGACAGCAAATAAGAGGTGTAAAACAAATGACTATTGAAAGCTTAATAGAGGAGCTTGAGCAGATTATTGATGAGGGAAAATCCGTTCCCTTTACTTCAAATCAGATAGTTGACGTCGAAAGGCTCAGAACCACTATCGAGGATATGAGGCTTAATATGCCCGATGAGCTTATGCAGGCGAGAAAAATAGCCTCCGAGAGAAAGGAAATACTTACTGCGGCGCAAAGCACCGCCGAGGGGATTATTACCGCGGCAAAGAAAAAGGCCGATGAGCTTATTTCCGAGCACGAGATAACGAAGGGCGCCGAGGCCGAGGCTGAAAATATTATGGCGGAAGCACGTAAAAAGGCAAACGGTATCGTCGAGCAGGCGAGAGGGACTGCAGCGGAGCTTACGGAGCAGGCTCAAAAGTGGTCAAACGATATGCGTAAAAGTGCAGGCGAATACGTTGAGAGGGTTGTATCTATGGCAGACGAGGGTCTTACCAACTCCGTAAATGAAATAAGACGTGTGCGTCAGTCTCTCAAGGCTGCCGCTCAGCACAAAAAGGCTCCCGAAGAGAGCAAGTAATTTTTGCTGCCTTATATAGTATTTTATTTCGCCTCGTTGCATATATTTGCTTCGAGGTGAATTTATATGTTCGTATACTCCGTAAAGAAAAGGCAGGTAAAAATGGCTCTGCTTGTGTTTTTTGTGGCGTTGCTTGCAGTCGCGCTGATTATTGTTTCTCATCATACAGCAGAGGCGGGGAAAACGGCGGCGCTGAATATCAGAGCAGCTTCCTCCGAGGACAGAATCGCGTATCTTTCGCAGTTCGGCTGGAGCGTAAAAGAAGATCCGGTTGAGGTTTGCGAAGTGATTATTCCTGCGGAATTTGATGATGTATACGAAAAATACAACGAGCTTCAAAAGGAACAAGGCTTTGATTTATCTTTGTATGCGTCGAAACGGGTAAAGCGTTGGACATATGAGATTACAAATTATACGGGCTACGAAAATACCGGCTTTATCCACGCAAATATTTTAGTATATGACGGTAAGGTAATAGGCGGAGATGTGTGCTCAACAGAGCTTAACGGCTTTATGCACGGCTTTGCAAAGCCTGATAACACCGGCGAATAAATAAGGAGAAACGGATGAAAAAAGAGCGGATAGATAAGCTTATAGCAGGCAGCGGTAAACTCAGCAGAAAAGACGTGGCAGGTCTGATTTCTCACGGCAATGTTACACTTAACGGCAGGACTGTCAAAAGCGGCTCCGAAAAGGCTGATGCCGATTCGGACGAGATTAAAGTATGCGGTGAAATTTTCACAATAAAAAAACATATATACATAATGCTCAATAAGCCGAAAGGCGTTGTTTCGGCAAGCGACGGAAAAGGCGAAAGAACCGTTTGTGACCTTGTCCCCGAGGAACTTATGCGCCGTGGGCTGTTCCCGGCCGGCAGACTCGATAAAGATACTACGGGCTTTGTGCTGATAACCGATGACGGCGAGTTCGCACACCGTATTCTCTCACCGAAAAACCACATTGATAAAACGTACGTTGTGTCTCTTCGTGACAATATCGAAGAAGAGGCTGTTTCGTTGCTCGAAAACGGCATTACTCTTCGTGACGGGACTGCTTTTTTGCCGTCAAAAATAAAAATACTCTCCGATAAAGAGTGCGAAATTACTATTTGCGAGGGTAAATATCATCAGATAAAGCGTATGTTTTGCGCCGTCGGAAACGAGGTTACAAATCTTCGCCGTATAAAAATGGGACGACTCTTCCTCGATGAAAGGCTGAGAGACGGCGAGTGCCGCGAAATAACAGCCGATGAATTAAAAATGATTTCCGAAAAAGAATAAGTTGATGCGGTATTCGCAAAGCTCCCTTTACGGGAGCTTTTTTGACGTAAAAGAACAGGACGCTCTCCGAAGGAAGCGTCCTGTTTTGCTTATTTTAGTCTATTTAATGAATTTATGACTTTCCCTTACTGCCATACTGTCGCATCGCTCATTTTCAGGATGACCCGCATGCCCCTTGAGCCAAACAATATTAAAACTGTGCTTTGATATGAGCGTCAACAGCTCATCCCATAAATCGGAATTCAACGCCGGCTTGCCGTCGCTCTTTTTCCAGCCCTTCATTTTCCAGCCCTCTGCCCAGCCTTTTGTTATGGCGTCCGCAACATATTTTGAATCCGTATAAAGAGTTACGTCGCACGGCCTTTTAAGCGCCTTAAAGCCCTCTATTACCGCGGTCAGCTCCATTCTGTTGTTTGTGGTGCTGCGTTCTCCGCCTGACAGCTCTTTTTCAGCCGAACCGAAACGCAAAATTGTACCCCACCCTCCGGGACCGGGATTTCCGGAGCACGCACCGTCGGTGTACATTTCAATTTTGTCAAGCTCTTTTTTCATGTGTTCACATCCGATTTGCTATAAAATCACACGGATATTTTAACATTAAATTCGCATTAAAACAACAGATTATTTTATAGCGACGGGGCAATAATACTTTTATGCATATATCCCTCTTTTTCCCCGAAGTGCGGAATACGTATGAAAGGTTACGGTGGTTTTGTGAAAGCGGTAATAGCATCTGAAGTCAGAAACGGATTTTTTAATGATGATTTTTTCGGTACGCCTAAAATTCTTTTGCCTTTACTCGGTAAACCGCTGCTCGGATATATGACCGATATGCTTTCTTTTTACGGAATGAACGAAATTGTGCTTTTGCTTGATGCACAATCGGAAAAAGTAAGCGAGTATTTAAAAAATAATCCGTCTTGCGGAGCAAAGGTTAAGCCGGTTATCGGAAAAAGTATAAATGACGCTTTAAACTCACTTTTCTGTTCCGATGAAAAAGAGGATGACAACGTTTTACTGATAACCGACAACGTGCTTTTTGATTTTGATTTGAGCGAAGCCGAAAAATATCACCGAAGTATGGGGGCGGATGTAACCGTAATAATCACGCATTGTGACGGAGTTACCGGAGAGAAGCTTGTTTTCACGTCACCGTCCGGCAGAATTACGGGCTTTTCGGGGAGCGTTGGCAGGTGTGGCTTTCTTACGGATAAGGCGGACACGGGCATTTATATAATTTCCGGCAAAATATTAAAAATGCTTCGCGACCGCACAATCACGGTTTTTTCAAATGAGATACTGCCTGAATTGCTCTCACAAAACAAAAGTCTTTTTGCATTTCGGTGCGCCGGTTACAGGCGCGGTATAAATACGGTATTATCATATTTAAAATGTACTCGCGATATGCTTGACGGAAAAACAGTATTTCCTCTGTCGGAAATATGCGACGGCATATATTCAAACAGCGATCTGCCTTGCGGCAAATACAATATTACGCCGCCTGTGTTTATAGGTGAAAATGCCGAAATTTCGGACGGAGCGGATTTAGGACCTTATACCGTAGTGGGCGACGGCTGTTTTATAGGCGAAAAAGCATTTGTTCGCGGCAGTATTATGCTCAATAAATCCGCAGCCTTACGCGGAGCCGATATATCGGGAGCCGTTATGGGCGTAAATTCGGTTGCGGAGGAAAACAGCAAAATGTCTTTAGGCAGCGTGCTGTGTGAGAAAGCGACTGTCGGCAGAAATATGGCGGTGGGCGAAAATGTAAAAGTTACACCGAAACCGCACGGCGGTATTTCCGCGCCCGAAAGTCAGCCGCAGGCTTATTATTACGCCGAAAATATTACCGCTTTAGGCAGCCGCGGTACCGATTCGCTTTTCGGCGATTTTGATATAGGACTGTTTTGCAAAGTCGGCAGAGCCTTGGGCAGCTGTGAATTCGGTACGCGAACAGGAATAGGGTACGATGACAGCGTTTCTTCCGCAGCGGCGGTAAAGGCCGTTACGGCGGGACTTATATCCTCGGGCTCGCACGTGTTTGATTTCGGCAGATGCTTTATGTCAGAAGTCGCTTTTTTCTCTTCTTTTTGTTCTCTCGGCTGCGGAATTTACATTTATTCGGAAAAGAACGGTATTCATTCGGCGTTTTACGGAAATGGCGGATTGCCGTTATCGCCCGATTTTGAGCAGGAACTTGAGCACCGTGCGGAAAACGGCGAATTTCGCCGCTGCTCGGCACAGAATATGCGAGCCGTCTCCGATATGTCAAGCATGAGCAGTATGTATCGCCGAGAACTTTTGAGACAATCGGGAGATATGCTTTCGGGTGTTTCGGCCAATGTAATGAGCGATAATAAGGACATACTTTTACTTATGGAGGATTGTCTTTTATCACTCGGCTGCGGTAAAGGCGATGACATCACGTTTAAGATAACAAGAGGCGGCACGGAGGTTTCTGCATTTTGCCGTGAATGCGGGTGGATCAATATGGATAAGCTGCTTTCGTTGTGCTGTCTGTATGAGTTTCAATGCGGACATGATGTTGCTGTGCCGTATGATGCTCCGGCAGCTATAAATGATATGGCAGACGGATATGAAAAGCGTGTTTTGCGGTACCCCGTGCAGGCGAAGACGCCTGTTCGCGATGAACTCAAATATCTGTCATCAAAACAGATTTTTTTGCGTGACGGGCTGTTTATGGCGGTAAAAATACTCGGTATAATGCGCGAGACCGGATATTCTTTCCCAAAACTGCTTTCACAGATACCTGAATTCTTTGTAAAACACAAAACCGTCAGCTTTTCCTCCGTTCTAGAGGATATTTGCAGGGCTTTCCCAAATGACACCGTTTATCCGTCTCATAACGGGGCGGTAATGTATCGCAGCGGCGGCAGAGTGCTGCTGAAGCCGTCTGAAAACGGCAAAACAATCGAAATAGTCACAGAGGCACTGAACTATGAGGTGTCGTGTGAGCTGTGTGATGATATTGAAAATAAACTGAGAGATTTAGGCTCTGTTCTCAATTGACATCCGAGGCAAAAAATAGTATTATATTATAATCCATGATTATGCGGTGGAGTGGTGCCGTATCTTGATTAGGATTTTACCTGCTTTTTGTACGTTTTGAAAAGCAGGATACATATATTCAATTTTTATTAAGGAGATATTTAATGTTAAAGAAAAAAACAGAGAGACTTATTCCGCAGTCGGATCAGCCTAAAAAGCAGGTCAGCCGCGGAAAGGTAACTGTACCCAAAAACTCGAAGCAAAACGCTCTCTCTACCGAAAAAAACAGTCTTGAGAACCGCAAAACAGCAAAAAACCAAACTTCCGGCAAGAAAAATTCCGCCGGTCAGAAAAAACAAAATCCGCAAAAAACAAAAAATCAAAATTCAAAAACACAGCAAAAATCCGTTCAGAAAAACGGTACTTCAAGGCCTGTGAAAAACGAACGCAAGACAACCAAAGCAACCGGCAACTCAAAGGGACAGAGTAAGCGCCGCGGCAAAAAGAATAATGTGCCGCTTAAAATTGCGTTTCTCGGCGGACTCAATGAAGTCGGCAAAAATATGACGCTCTATGAGTGCGGCAACGATATGATGCTTGTTGACTGCGGACTTGAATTTCCGGATACGGAAATGCTCGGTGTAGACCTTGTAATACCGGACTTTACCTATGTAACCGAGAATGCAAGCAAAATACGCGGTATAGTCATAACCCACGGCCACGAGGACCATATAGGCGGGCTTGCGTATCTTTTAAAGCAGGTTAACATTCCCGTGTACGGAACGCGCCTTACAATAGGCCTTATCGAGGGCAAGCTTAAAGAGCACGGTATTTTAAAGCAGTGCAGCCTTAATGTTGCAAATCCGGGCGACCATATAAAGCTCGGCTGCTTCGATGTTGAACTGATACATGTAAACCACTCAATTCCCGACGCCGTAGCCCTTGCTATAAAATCACCCGCCGGAACCGTTATACAGACGGGCGATTTCAAAATTGATACAACTCCGATAGACGGCGGAGTTATTGATATAGCTCGTTTATCTCAGCTCGGAACGGAAGGCGTGCTCGCACTTCTTTCCGATTCCACAAACGCGGCAAAGCCCGGCTTTACCGAGAGTGAGAGAAAGGTCGGCGAGACGTTTGAAACGCAGTTCAGAAAAGCTAACGGCAGGCGTCTTATCGTAGCAACCTTTGCGTCGAACATTCACCGTGTGCAACAGATAATCGATGTTGCCGAAAGTCTCGGAAGAAAGGTCGCTCTCTCCGGCAGAAGCCTTGAAAACGTTGTTTCGATAGCAGCCGAGATGGGTTACATCCGTATTCCCGATGGCATACTTATAGGAATCGACAGTATTAACCGCTATCCTGCGGATAAGCTTGTTATTATAACCACGGGCAGCCAGGGCGAGCCGATGTCGGCACTTTACAGAATGGCGTTTTCCGAGCACAGACGTGTTGCTATCTGCCCCAATGATTATGTAATAATCTCTGCAACACCTATTCCCGGTAATGAAAAAATGGTCGGCAAGGTCGTTGATGAGCTCTTAAAGCAGGGCGCAGAGGTAGTGTACGAAAAAATGTATGATGTTCACGTTTCGGGTCACGCCTGCCAGGAAGAACTCAAAATAATGATGAGCATTACGAAACCCAAGTATTTTATCCCCGTGCACGGCGAGCAAAAGCATCTGCGTAAAAATGCCGGACTCGCGAAAAGCGTCGGAATACCTCCTCAGAACATCCTTATTGCCGACAACGGTAAGGAGGTTGAGTTGACGGAGGATAAAATAAGAATTTCAGGCGATGTACCGGCAGGTATGGTCTTTGTTGACGGCTCAGGCGTCGGAGATGTAGGCTCGGTTGTGCTGCGAGACAGAAAGCGACTCGCCGAGGACGGTCTTATAATTATTGTCGCCACAATAGATAAAGAAACGGGAGACGTTCTTTCGGGACCAGAAGTTATTTCTCGCGGCTTTGTTTATGTACGCGAGTCAGAGCAGCTTATTGATAAGGCGAGACGGCTTTGCGACAGCGTTATAGCCGATTGTATGTTTGAGAGAGTTCACGATTGGACTACCGTTAAAAATCGCCTTCGCGACGAAGTCTCTCACCTTATGTACCACGAGACCAAGCGCAGTCCCATGATACTTCCCGTTATAATGGAAATATAACTGTTTTTTATTTGCTTTTTACAGAGTGCCGCGGTTCGTCGGGCTTTAATAGTTAAAGCTTTGATTTTACGCCGCAGTGCCAAAGGGAGTAAAAATGAAATTCAAAATAAGTCATCTTGTAAAAACCTATCCGATTACATTTTTTGCGGTTATTGCGCTGTTTACGGCTTCAGCTGTGACGGCGGCAAAAGGAGTGCTTTTGCCTCTTGCCATAGGCGAGGCGGCTCTTTCCGTTGTGCTTGCGGTTTCCGCAATTCTTAAAATGCACAACGAATTTCGTATAATAAAAAATGCGGTGATTTCACTCAATGCGTCGCTGTCGGATAAGGATATGTTAAAATATTTTCCGCTTCCTGCCGTAATATGCAAGACAAACGGGAAAATTATTTGGTTTAACGACCTTTTTAAAGCTGCCGTTATAAGAAACCGTCAGCCGAGAGAAGACAATATATCCGTTTTTATAGGCGGTAAGGCTTTGTCGGAGCTTGCCGCAAAAAAAACATTTTCAGCGACTTATGACTGTCGAGATTACACCGTTATAAGTGAAACGCTTGACTCTTCCGGAGAGTCCTGTACGGTTTTTTACTTTGTGGATGATACCGACCTTAAGAGTATAGTCAGAGAATATCGTATGTCAAAGCCGGCCGTAGCTCTTGTTGCGGTTGACAGCATAGACGAGTTTTACAGAGTGTATAAAGAGAGCGAATATGCCGAAATAACAAGTGCTGTTGAAAGACTTACCGAAAACTGGTTTTCTGAATTCAGCGGCGTTTTCCGCAAACTCGGAACAGGGCGATTTATAGCAATAGTACCCGAATCCGAGCTTGAAAAGATGATTTCAAAAAAATTCAATGTGCTTGAAAACGTCAGAAGCTATACTTATAACGGTGCTACTGTCGGAATAACGCTTTCCGCGGGCGTCGGCAGGGGAGATAATTTAAGTGACGCCGAAGGTGCCGCACGTCAGGCTCTCGATATGGCTCTCGGCCGCGGCGGCGATCAAGTTGCCGTAAAGGATAACGATAAGTACACGTTCTTCGGAGGCGTTTCAAAGGGCGTTGAAAAGCGTACAAAGGTTCGCACAAGAGTCGTGGCTTCCGCTATGTCGGAGCTTATAAGAAATGCATCTAATGTAGTTATAATGGGTCACAAATTCTCCGATCTTGACAGCGTCGGTGCCGCATACGGTATGTACAAGGCGGCTTTGGCGCTCGGTAAAGACGCGAAAATAGTGGTAAACAGAAAAACAACGCTTGCCCAACCTCTTATTGACTATATAGAAAAAAGTGACGATGATTGTTTCGTTTCTCCTTTAACGGGTGAGCGTCTCACGGTCAAAAAGACCTTACTTATTGTAGTCGACACTCACAAGGCGGATTTCGTTGACTCGAAAAATGTATATGAAAAAGCTCAAAATGTAATAGTTATAGATCACCACAGGAAAACAGTCGATTACATAAATAATGCTGTTATTTTTTATCACGAGCCGCATGCTTCTTCAACGTGTGAAATGGTGACGGAGCTTTTGCAGTATATTAGCAAGCATCCTGTTGCAGACTCAGTTTGCGCTACGGCCTTAATGTCGGGTATTATGCTTGATACAAAGGAATTTGTTTTAAGAGCCGGAGTACGTACTTTCGAGGCGGCAGCATATCTTCGCTCCCGTGGAGCGGACACCGTAACGGTAAAATCATTTTTTGCAAATTCCATGGAGTCAAGAAAGCTTCGCGGTATGGTTGTTATGAATGCAGAAATGTATTGTGCTTGTGCGATTTCGGTTACCGATATTGAATCTGACGATATACGTGTGGTTTGCGCACAAGCTGCGGATGAGCTTCTTTCTGTAAGCGGTGTCGATGCGTCATTTGTTATATTTAAGACTGATGATATCATAAATATATCGGCGCGTTCCATGGGCAAGGTAAACGTCCAGCTTATAATGGAGGCACTCGGTGGCGGAGGACATCAGACCATGGCGGCGGTTCAACTCAAGGATATTACCGAGAGTCAAATTAAAGATATGCTTAAAACCGCCATTGATAATTATTACAGTAATTTATGATTTCGGTTCCGAAAAACGGGTGCCGTATAAAAGAAAGGATTGATAAATATGGAGGTCATTCTTAAAAAAGATGTAAAGGGACTCGGCAAAGCCGGCGAAAAAGTCAAGGCGTCCGATGGTTATGCCCGTAACTTTCTTTTTCCTAAGGGACTTGCAGTTGAGGCAAATGCTCAGACTCTCACGGAGTTTCGCAACAGCGAATCCTCCAAGCAGCATAAGATAGAGGTCGAAATAGATAATGCAAATAAAGCAAAGGCAAAGCTCGATGGCAAGACTGTAAAACTTAAGGCTAAGGCCGGTGAAAACGGCAAGCTTTTTGGCTCGGTTACGGTTAAAGAAGCTGCAGATGCAGTCGGCAAACAGCTCGGCGTTACCGTTGACAAGCGCAAGATGTCTATGGCTGACATCAAAAATTTCGGCACATATACGGCAGAGGTGAAGCTTTACAACGGAATTACCGCAAAGCTTTACGTTGAAGTCGGAGAATAAAACATAACCGGATGTGAAATAAATGGACAACCTGACTTTTGACAATTTAACAGAGCCGTATTCGCTTGAATCGGAACAGGCTGTTTTGGGTTCCGTGCTTATAGACCCGCAATGTCTTTCGGACGTAATGACGGTACTAAAGGCTGAGCATTTTTATATTCCGCAGCACCGCGATATCTATTCGGTTATTGTAACGCTTGACGCTCTCGGTTCAAAGATAGACCCGTTGATAGTTCTTGAGGAGCTCAAAAAGAACGAAGTTTATAACGATGCCGACGGCAAAAATTACCTGGCGCAGCTTGCTCAGGCAGTACCGTCAACGGCAAATGTTATGAATTATGCCAAAATCGTTAAGGAAAAGTTCACTCTTCGTGAGCTTATGAATGTTTCGCACGATGTACTTCACCAGTGTTCGGAACAATCGGAAAATGCCGAAACCATACTCGATTCGGCGGAGCAGCGCATATATAACATTCGTCAAGGCAAAACAACCGACGGACCGACTAAGCTCGGCGATATAGTGATAAATGACGTTATCCCCAACGTGACATTGCTTGCAACTCCCGAGGGCAAGGACCGAAAGGGTATTCCTACGGGATTTTCCGTGCTTGATAAATATATGACCGGACTTAATAAATCCGACCTTATTCTTATCGGAGCTCGTCCTGCGATGGGTAAAACAAGCTTCGCGCTGAATATTGCACGCAATGCCGCGGTTACTTCGCGTAAAAAGGTTCTTTTCTTTTCACTTGAGATGTCAAAAGAGCAGCTTGCTCAGCGTATCCTTGCCACCGAAGCGAGAATTGAAAGCTCAAAAATGAGAACGGGCGACATTTCTCCCGAAGAGTGGGTCAGAATTGCTACGTGCTCCGACGCGCTTTCAAAGGCGGAGCTCTATTTTGACGATACGTCAAATATAACCGTTCCCGAAATGAAAGCAAGAGTGCGCCGCCTTAAAGATGTTGACCTTGTAGTTATTGACTACCTTCAGCTTATGACCGGAACGAAGCGTACCGATAACCGTGCGCAAGAGGTAGCTGAAATCACAAGAAGCTTAAAGCTTATGGCAAAAGACCTTAAAATACCGGTGGTTACCTGCTCTCAGCTTAACCGTCAGTCGGCGTCGGGCAAGGGCAAGGACCACAAGCCCACTATGTCGGAGCTTCGTGAATCGGGTTCAATAGAGCAGGACGCCGATATAATTTTACTCTTGTACCGTGAATCGTATTTTGATGAGGACAAGGGCGAAAGCGTTGTTGCAGACGAGAATAAGGCGCAGGTCATAATAGCCAAAAACCGTCACGGCGGCACTACCGACGTAGACCTTAACTGGAACGGTCAGTATACCTTGTTTACGACCGCGGAGTACAACAGAAATGAACCGTGATGTACTGTTTGCAGCCCAAAAATACGATATGCTGTCTTACGGCGATAAAATCGTTGTGGGGCTTTCCGGCGGAGCGGATTCGGTGTGTCTTACACATGCTCTTGTTTCACTCAGGGATTCGCTTTCGCTTGAAGTCGAAGCTGTTCACGTAAACCACGGTATACGCGGCGAAGAGGCTTTGCGAGATGAAAAATTTTGTTCCGATTTTTGCAAAAGCTTGGGAATAAAATTGACCGTATTCCGCTTTGACATACCGCTTGAGTGTAAAAAGACGGGCGAGAGCGAAGAGGAGTGCGGCAGGCGAAAAAGGTATGAGTGCTTTAAAAACACGGCAGGCGAAAACGCAAAAATCGCAACGGCACACAATCTTAATGACAGTGCCGAAACCGTGCTTTTGAACATTGTACGCGGAACGGGCTGCAAGGGACTTTGCGGTATACCGCCGATACGCGGCAATATAATAAGACCGCTCATTATGACTTCGCGCGACGATATTGAATTGTACTGTAAAGAAAATTCTCTTGATTTTGTTACCGACAGCACAAATCTTCAAAACGAATATAAGAGAAATGTTATCAGAAACGTAGTTTTTCCGACTCTGCAAAAAATGAATCCGTCCGTTCTTTCGGCATTTTCCCGACTTACTGAAAATGCGACGGATGACGAAAAACTGATAGAAGAAATCACAGAGCTTAAATACTCCGAATGTAAAACTTCGCTCGGCTTGGACGAAGAGAAGCTTTTGGGTTATCCCAAGGCATTGCGCCGCAGGATCTTAATGAAGTTTTTAAGCGAAAATATTAAAAAGGATATATCCGCAGTCCACATATATGATGCCGAAAATACGGTGGGCACGGCTAAAAGCATAACATTGCCGGGTAAAATAATACTCGCTCACAAGGACGGTTCGCTCGTCCTTTCCGAAAAAACAGAGGAATATTTACCATTTTCCGTAACATTCAATGTAAAAGACGGCGTCGTGGAATATCCGTACGGTAAGCTTAAAATTCAGATTTTCACTCAAAAAGATTTACAAAATCTTAACAAAGTACTATTGGATAATGCCGTGGATTGTGATAAAATAGGCAATGTTCTTTCGGTGCGGAGCAGAAAAGAAGGGGATAAATTCTCTTCTGCGCGCAGAAAGAATACAAAGACGCTTAAAAAGCTGTTTAACGAAGCGAAAATTCCGCAGCCGAAGAGAGTTTGTGTACCGGTTGTCAGCAGCGGAGAAAAAACCGTTTGGGTTGAGGGCTTCGGTACATCATCTGAATTTCGCGTCGATAAAGGTACAAAAAAATTTATAATTATAACAGGTTTAACGGGGGAGAATTAATGAAGGTAGACTATAAGAATGACATTGAGAGCGTTCTCTTGTCCGAAGAAAAATTAAAGGAAATAGTTACGTCGCTCGGTAAGCAGATAAGCGACGATTACCGCGACAGCGGCAGGAAATTACTCTTGGTCAGCGTGTTGAAGGGCTCGGTGGTATTTATGGGCGACCTTATGCGCGCCATAGATATTCCGTGCTGTATAGACTTTATGTCGGTATCGAGCTATGGCTCGGGTACTTCAACAAGCGGCGTAGTCAAAATAATCAAGGACCTCGACACAAATGTTGTTGAGGGCGCAGATTTGCTTATAGTTGAGGATATTCTCGACAGCGGCAAAACGTTGAGTTACCTTAAAGATATTCTTCTTCGCCGCAATCCGGCAAGCTTTAAGATTTGTACTTTGCTTGATAAACCGGAACGACGTCTTGTAGACCTCAAGGCTGATTACAGCGGCGCTGTGATACCGGATGCTTTTGTTGTAGGCTACGGCCTTGACTATGACGAAAAGTACAGAAATCTTCCGTATGTAGGCATATTAAAGCCTAAGGTTTACGAAAAGTAACAACCGATAGTGCAAAATTACAACTCTGAGGAGTGATTAGTGAATTGAAAAAAATTGACTGGAAAGCAATAGCTCCGTATATCGTAATTCCGCTTATATTTGTTTTGTGTATTTCGATTTACGCAACAATGGGCGATGCGCAGAGAGATAAAAAACAATATTACGAAATAGTTGATTTGTTTGAAGATAACGAGGTGTCTGAGTACACCTTGAATCTTGCAAGCGGAAGCTTGGAGTACAAGTTATTCGGGGACGATGACACTACTTATAAATATACCGTGCCGAATGTTTCGATGTTTGTTGACGATATTCACGACAGCGTTGTTGAATACAATAAGCAAAATCCCGATAATCAGATTAAAATGGACTATAAATCGGGTAATTCGGGCTCGTGGCTTGTAAGCCTGTTGCCTACGGTTGTCATAATGATAGTGTTGACCGTCATTATGCTGCTGATGTTCCGCAAAATGAATCAGTCATTCCAAAACGAGAATAACCGCACACTCTCTTTCGGAAAAGCAAGGGTTAAAGATGCCAATGACGGCAAACAGAAAAAAACCTTTGATGATGTAGCAGGAGCCGATGAAGAAAAAGAGGAACTCGAAGAGATAGTTGAATTTCTTAAAAATCCGTCGGCATTTAACGCGCTCGGCGCAAGAATACCGAAGGGTGTGCTCCTTGTAGGACCTCCCGGCACAGGTAAAACTCTTCTCGCAAAAGCGGTTGCCGGTGAAGCGGGTGTTCCGTTTTTCTCAATATCGGGTTCGGACTTCGTTGAAATGTATGTCGGCGTAGGTGCGTCAAGAGTCCGTGACCTCTTTGATCAGGCTAAAAAGAACTCTCCATCTATAATATTTATAGATGAAATTGATGCCGTAGGACGTCACAGAGGTGCCGGTATGGGCGGCGGTCACGATGAACGTGAGCAAACCCTTAACCAGCTGCTTGTTGAAATGGACGGCTTCGGTGAAAATCAGGGAGTAATAGTTATAGCGGCAACAAACCGTCCCGATATACTTGACCCTGCGCTGTTAAGACCCGGTCGTTTTGACCGTCAGGTAACTGTTTCGTATCCGGATATTGACGGCAGAGAGGCTATTTTGAAGGTTCACGCGAAGCGTAAGCCCTTAGGACCAGATGTTGATTTGAGGTCAATAGCATCGCAGACCGTCGGTTTTACGGGTGCCGATCTTGAAAATTTGCTTAATGAGGCCGCTCTTTTGGCGGCAAGGCGCAAAAAGAAAGCTATTACAATGCCCGACATTGAAGAGGCTGCAATGAAAGTCCTTGTCGGAACAGAAAAGAAGTCGCACCGTATGACAGAGCGCGACAAGAAAATTACCGCATATCACGAGGCAGGTCATGCCGTTACCTCGTATTATCTTGAGCATAAGGATCCTGTAACGCATATTTCGATTGTTCCGCGCGGTATGGCAGGCGGCTTTACCATGTATCAGCCTGAAAAAGACGAGATGCATCTTATGAAGTCCCGTATGCTTGACGATATAGTCGGGCTCCTCGGCGGACGTGTTGCCGAAAAGATAATTTTCAACGATATTTCAACAGGTGCGTCCAACGACATCGAAAGAGCCTCCGATACGGCTCGTAAGATGATAACAAAATACGGTATGAGCGAAAAACTCGGACCGATAACCTTCGGTACAGGAAACGATGAGGTTTTCCTCGGAAAAGATTACAATCATATGCGCAATTATTCCGAGGCGGTTGCCTGCGAGATAGACGAGGAAGTTGAGAAGATAATTCTCAAGGCTTACGACCGTACAGAGTCAATCTTAAACGAGCACATTGATAAGCTTCACGCCGTTGCAAAGGCTCTTGTCGAGAGAGAGAAGATAGACGCCGAGCAGTTTAAAATTCTTATGGAGGGCGGAACTCTTCCCCCTTATGAGCCAAAGCGTGAAAAAGTTGAAAATAAAACCGAGACTGTCGAAAAAGACAAGCCGTCAGCCGTTGATGATAAAAACGCAGACGAGGCGGTAAAGGACCTTGAAGATAATTTCAACGACGAAAAGAAATATCTTACGAAGGATGTTGCCTCAGAGGCGGAAAAGGAAGTTGATTCGGATGAAAAGAAAAATTCGTCTGATGAAACCGGCAAAGAAAACTGATTTTATAAAAAATGAAAGCGTGTCCTTTTGGACACGCTTTCGTTTTTTCCTGCTTTATAAAATTCTTATTTTTATATAAAGATGCCGTTGAAAATTGCAGGTCTTAGTGTTACAATTATTTATCGCGGAAGGAGAGCAATATGAAAAAATTTCGTCTTGAAAAAATTGAGATTTTGCCCGAAAAAAACGCAAATCCTATATACAATGAACTTGAAAGCAAAGCTCATACTGCATATGAGGCGGAAAAACTGTTCTATACCTGTATCGAACAGGGAGACACAGAGCGTCTCAGCTATACCATGGACGAATTTTTTAGCAATGGGCTCGTAATAGGCAAACTTTCCGAAAACAACCTGCGTCAAATGCAGTATTGGGCGGTAAGCTGTATAACCCTCGCTATACGGTATGCCATTGAAGGCGGGCTCTGTGAATCCGAGGCATATGAGATGAGTGACAAAATGATACGCCGCGTCGATTCCATGACTTCGTCAGAGAGTATACCGCCGTTTTTGCAGGAAAAGGCAATAGAGCTTACAAATCTTGTACGCTATTCATCAATAGGCAAGGATTATCCGCCGCCTGTGAGAAAGTGTATAAGCTATATCAAGGAAAATCTTGAAAAAAAGCTTACGCTCGGCGGGCTTTCAAAGGTGTGCTCTTTGTCACCGGATTATCTTTCCGCGTTGTTTAAAAAAACGACGGGTCAGAATATCAGCCGTTTTATTTTGAGACAAAAATTGGAGCTTTCAAAATCATTGCTCAATGGCAAATATGATTACAGCGAGATAAGCTGTTATTTGTCATTTTGCTCCGAGAGTTATTTCATATATTGCTTTAAACGAGAGTACGGTGTAACTCCGCGCGAATATGCTAAGGCATTAAAATATTAAAAGGAGATGCTTATATGACTCAACTTGAAAAATTCTTTAAAAACCTTAAGGCAAGCTTTTTTGCTTCGGCGGCAATTTATCTTGTCACGGGAATGCTTCTTATGATTTTTCCCGAGCAGATAGCTAAAGTGGCATGTTATCTTTTCGGCGGTCTTTTTGTTCTTGCGGGTATTTATCTCGTAATTAAATTTTTTTCATGCCGTTCTGTTTCGTCGCTGTTTTCTATAACTCTTGTCAGCGGCATTATAATTGCCGCAATAGGCATTTTCCTTATGTTTAAGCAAGACGTTGTTTACTCTGTAATTCCGTTCATTTTCGGTATAGTCGCCATAATTGACGGACTTATCAATATCCAACGTGCCGTAATGCTTGCTCGCAATCATTTTCCGATGTGGTGGCTGTCGCTGCTTTTCGCCGTTGTAGCGATTGTGCTCGGACTTATTATGGCGATAAGACCTTTTGAAACTGCTATGTTTGCGTTCCGCTTTATCGGTATCTGCTTTGTTTTCAACGGCGTTATGGATATGTGGGGCACATACAGCTTTAATAAGTTTGTTAAAGATACAAAGGACGATTATGTTATCGAAGCAAAGACGGAAGAGAAGAACGGAGAAAACAAATGAATTTTACTAAGCTTAACAATAACGGTCTTGTTGACGGGTTCGGAATACTGACAAAATGTGAAAAAAAGACAAGCTCACGAGGCGGAGCATATCTTGATATGATTCTTTCCGACAACGACGGCGAAATTTCCGCAAAGCTTTGGGACTACAATGAAAATACACACGGAAAATTTGAAACCGATATGTTTGTCAAGGTTCGCGGTACAATATCACAGTATAACGGTGCCGATCAGCTGCGCGTTGAAAAAATGCGTAAAGTAACACCCGAGGATAATGTGGATATTACCGATTATGTCAGGCACGCGGGGTACACCGGCGAATATATGTATAATAAGATTACGGAGACAATAAACGCTTTTTCAGATGAGGATTTGAAAAAGCTTGTCGGTACAATCTTTACAGAAAACAAAGAAAAGCTTTTGAAATGGCCGGCGGCATATAAGTTACACCATGCCATACGCGGTGGACTTTTAATGCATACTCTGTCTATTGTGAAGCTTTGCGAGGGCGTATGCGAGGTTTATCCGTTTGTGGATAAAGATCTTTTGCTGTCGGGTGCCATTCTCCACGATATAGCCAAGACCCTTGAGTTTAACGTGGGTGAAACAGGGCTTGCGAACGGATATTCCGTAGAGGGCAATCTTATAGGACACCTTGTTATGGGTGCTATGATGGTACGAGAGGCAGCCGACAAGCTCGGAACTGATAAAAAACGTGAAATGCTGCTTGAGCATATGATTTTGTCTCATCACGGCGAGCCGGAATTCGGGGCAGCGGTAAGACCTCTCTTTCTTGAGGCAGAGCTTCTCTCTGAGCTTGACCTGATGGATGCGAGAGTATATCAGATACATGAGGCAATTACACCGCTTAAAGAGGATGATTTCTCCGGCCGGCTTTGGGCACTTGACAATCGAAAAATATATAATCACGGACTTGCTGATAATAAAAAGGATGTAGATTTGGACTGAGTTTAACAAAAATACGTCGACTCTTTAAAATTTGTGCATATTTTTGTTAATTTTGAGACAACTAACTATTGAAATATATTTACCTTTGAGTTACAATAATACGAGTGAATAAAAATTCAATATTCCAAAGGAGAGAGTTATGGATCAAAATTGGATGAATAATACGACCGTTATCGTAACCGGCGCGTCAGGCGGTATGGGCAAGGGAATTGCCGAATCCCTTATCGTTGATCATGGTTGCACCGTTATCGGTATCGCTCGCAGCGAGGAAAAAATGAAAAAGGTAGTTGAGGAGCTCGGCCCCAATGCCGAAAAATTCAGCTATAAGCTTTTTGACGTATCGGTTGAGCAAAATTGGATAGATTTTGCAAAGTACCTTGAGGATAATGACATTCATCCCGACATACTTGTCAATAATGCGGGAATTTTGCCGAAGTTCGACAGATTTGAACATTATTCAATGGCTGATATTGAAAAGGCTATGAATATCAATTTCTATTCGGCGGTTTATTCGATACATACGCTTCTTCCGATGATTCTCAAGTCAAAGACTCCCGGAATCATCAATATCGATAGCTCGGCTTCTCTTATGTCTCTTGCAGGTACTTCGGTATATTCCGCAAGTAAGGCTGCTCTTAAGTCTCTTTCTGAATCACTCAGAGAAGAGCTTCGCGGTAAATGCTATGTCGGCATAGTTTGCCCCGGCTTTACAAAGACCGATATATTCAGAAGTCAGGATGCCTCCGACGCAAAGGGTCAGAAGATGCTCAATGCTGTCAGCACCTCTTGCGACAGAATGGTAAAGATGATAATGCATGACATCAGAACAAGACGTCCGCTCGGCGTTCACGGCTTTGATGCTGCATTTATGAATTATTTCGGCAGACTTATGCCGGTACTCGGCGGTCATATTTTCAGCAGCGTTATGAAGATTTCAAAGCTTCCGCTCTTTGACCCCGTATTCAAGGACTGATTTAGTTTTTAATTTAGCAAAAATATATAGTTAGACAGGAGAATTGCTATGAAAATCTTTATGATCGGCGGTACAGGCCTTCTCGGCTGTGAAGCTGCCACGACTCTCATTAAGAGAGGTCACCAGGTAAAGAGCGTTGCTCTTCCGCCTCTTCCGGAGGGAGCTCCCATTCCGAAGGAAATGGAACTCGTTTTCGGCGATATCAACAAGAAGACGGATGAGGAAATTGAGCAGATGCTCGAAGGCTGTGATTGCTTTATCTTCGCAGCAGGCGTTGACGAGAGAAAAGAATTCCCGGCGCCCGTAATGGATTATTACTACAAATACAACATTGCTCCGCTTGAGAGAATCTTCCCGCTCTGCAAAAAAGCAGGCGTTAAGAGAGCTGTTGTTCTTGGTTCTTACTTCTCATATCTTTCTAAAATCAAGCCTGATATGAATCTTGAAGAGAGAAATCCCTACTTCAAATCTCGTCTTATTCAGGAAGATGTTTGTAAAAAGGCTTGCGATGACAACTTCAGCGTAGCAGTTCTTGAGCTTCCTTACATATTCGGTACTCAGCCGGGCAGAAGACCTGTTTGGACTGTTCTTATTGAGCAGATTTCCGGTATGGACAAGCTTCCTTTCACCCTTTATCCGAAGGGTGGCACAGCAATGCTTACTTGCCGTCAGGTTGGACAGGCTATTGCCGGTGCCGCAACCAAAGAGGGTGCCAAAGGCTTTGAGGCTATTCCGATCAGTATGTACAATATGAAGTGGGATAAATTCCTCGGTATTGTATATGAGGCTCGCGGAATGCATAACAGAAAGATTGTCGGCATACCTCCGTTTATGATGAAGCTCGGTATGTACGGTATTGTTAAAGATTATAAGAAGAGAGGCATTGATTCCGGTATGGATCCGCTTCAGCTTCCCTACATCATGGACTATGATCTCTTCATAACGGATAAGTACACCCGTGACCTCGGCGTTGAGGATGACGACATTGAGGCTGCTATAACCGATTCTATCAAGGTTTCTCAGGAATCCTATGAGGGCAAGGTTAAGCTCCTTGATATGAAGGGCGAATAATCTGCATTTTGCATCGAACAGAGTACGGTTTTTCCGTGCTCTGTTTTTTTTTATGTTGTAAATTATTACAAATCAAGCTGTTTAGCAAAATGCACAAACAATAAATTTAATAATTAGCGTTTATGTACACAAATTCAACGTTTGTGAACAGTTTGTTAACAATTAAAATAAATTATTGACTGTTGGTCATTTTTGGAGTAGCATTTTGAAATGTGAAAAGTGACTAACGGTCATTTTAAAGAGCGCAGAACTTTAATTTGCGGTGGATGATAAAATTCTGTTAAGCCTCAGAAATTCAACCGAAAGAGATAGTGTAAAATGCCGAGTGTGGAAGAAAACAAGCTTAAAAAACGTAATAAAATTTTAGATGCCGCATATAACCTATTTGCAAAAAACGGTATAAACACCACCCCGATAGATGAAGTTGTCAAATGTGCAGGCGTGGCAAAGGGTACGTTTTATCTCTATTTTCATGATAAATACGACCTTATGGATCAGATAATTCTTTATAAGAGCGCAGCGATTATAAAGTCTGTTATAGCGCAGATGAAAAATATAAATACCGATAACAAAATGGAGGCTGTCGATCAGCTCACATTTTTTGTTGACGCAATTATAGATTATATGATTGAAAATAAAGAAATGCTTTCCGTGATAAGCGAAAAAAGCTCAATATTGTATTCGCTGATAATCGATAACGGCGACGATAACATCAAACTCGATTTTGATTATCTTACAGATATAATAGTTAAACTCGGAAATCCTCCCGAGAATGCCAAGAAGCTGTTGTTACTCGTTTCTACAATGATATTTACAACCGCTTCGAATGCCATTCTTTCGAGATCTCCGTTCACCATAGAAGAAATACGACCGGAAATTCATCTGGCCGTCAAAAAAATGTTAGCTTAGTAAATTATTATAGCAAAGGGGAGATACGATGATAGACAAAATGGCAAGGGGAATTGCAAAACACCCAAAAACAGTCCTTATAGTTTGCCTTATATTATTGATACCGTCGATAATATGTTATCTTAACACATTCGTAAACTATGATATTTTGTCTTATCTGCCGGAAGACCTTAATTCGGTACAGGGCGAGCATATCCTTGATAAAACATTCAATAACGCTGCAAGTGCCATTGTTGTTATTGAAAACGAGGATCAAAAAACCGCTGTTAAGCTGAAGGAAGAAATTTCCGAAATCGACGGAGTAAGCAATGTTATGTGGGTCGATGATATCGCTGATATATCGATTCCCGAGGATATGCTTCCCGATGACTTAAAGAACGTCTTTTACAGTAAAGACGGTAATGCCACACTTATGATGGTTCAATTTACGCAGGGCGGCGCTTCCGAGTCAACAATGGATGCTATAAAGTCCATACGTAAATGTATGAACAAAAATATGTTTATGAGCGGTGTTTCCACAATAATGTATGATACTAAGGCACTTGCCGACGCGCAAGCTCCGCTGTATGTAGTTATTGCAATAGCGCTTGCTCTTATCGTTTTGATGTTTACCCTGAAATCGTATGTCTTGCCGTTTGTGCTTCTTATGGCACTGTGTACCGCGGTTGTATATAATATGGGTACAAACATTTTCTTCGGGCAAATATCATATATTACACAGTGTATAGCGGCTATACTGCAGCTCGGCGTTACCATGGACTACTCGGTATTCCTTATGGACCGTTACGAAGAGGAATGCAAGTATAATGACGACAGAACCATGGCAATGGCTTCGGCAATAAGCAGTACGTTTGTATCGCTGGCAGGCAGCTCATTGACTACGGTATTCGGCTTCCTCGCACTTTGTTTTATGAGCTTCAAGCTCGGTCTTGACATAGGTCTTGTAATGGCAAAGGGCGTATTGCTCGGTGTTATCACGGTTGTTACATTCCTTCCGGCACTTATACTTTTGCTTGACGATAAAATCGAAAAGACAAGGCATAAGAGCTTGGTTCCTCATTTCGGCAAGCTTAATGAATTCACCCTTAAGCATCGCCGTGTAATTGCAATAATCTTCCTTCTTCTTATAATTCCCGCATACGGAGCTTCGAAGAGCGTTAATGTATACTACAATATGGATAAGGCTCTTCCCTCCGACCTCGCGTCTATCGTTTCTCTTCACGAAATGAAAGATAAATTCAATATGGCAACTACACATTTCATTATAGTAAGCGATGATATACCGAGCCAGAAGCTTGAAGCTATGGAGCAGGAAATTGAAGATGTTGACGGTATAACAAACGTAGTTGCAATGAACGAGTTTTTAGGTTCTGCAATACCCGCCGATATGATTCCCGATGATATTCGTAATATCTGCATTAAAGACGGTTATCAACTTATGATGGTAAATACAAGCTACGCTACGGCAACCGATGAAGAAAATGCACAGATAGATACGCTGAAGAGTATTGTATTGAAGTATGACCCGAACGGTTATCTGACAGGCGAGGGTGCTATGACTAAGGATCTTGTTGATGTAACGAACCGAGACTTTGTAATAACCAATATAATTTCCGTCGCGGCAATATTTATACTTATAGCGATTATCTTCAAGTCAATATCAATACCTGTAATACTTGTTGCGTCGATAGAGATAGCAATATTTATAAACGAGAGTTTTTCGTTTATGTTCGGCGAGACGATACCGTTTATCGCGCCTACAATAATCGGTTGCGTACAGCTCGGCGCAACGGTTGACTATGCTATACTCATAACCTCGAGGTTCCGTGAAGAACTGAGAAAGGGTCTGTCTAAGGATGAAGCCATCAGAAAGGCTGCCAACGAATCCGACCGTTCGATTTTCCAAAGCGCAATGGTATTCTTTGTTGCGACCTTCGGTGTTTATCTGATTTGCGATATAGAGATAGTCAAGAGCATTTGCGGTATGCTTGCACGCGGTGCAATCATAAGTGCGTTTATAATAATCTGTACTTTGCCGCCCATACTTTATATCTGTGAAAAACTCATAAACAAAACTTCGTTTAATTGGCGGACAATGCCGAAAGAAAAATTTAAGAAATCAAAGGCAAAAATAAAAGCCGTCAAGGCTAAGAAATCGGAGGCAGCAAAATGAAAAACACAAATAAAATCAAAAGTATAATCTGTGTTTTGCTTGTTTTCTCAATGCTTTGTGTCACCTTTACCGGTTGCTCGTCCAAAAAGGACGACGACACGGTAGCCGAGGTTGATAAAAAGGCCGAGGAAACTATTTACACAAACAGAATCAATAATTATAAAAAAACCGAAACGGTTTACGCTACACTTGATAACTCCGGTGCGGTTCAAAACATATCCGTTACCGATTGGATTCACACCGACACCCCCGAGGTTTACCTCAGAGATGTTACGGACCTTGAAAATGTAACAAATGTTAAGAGTGATACCGAACCCTATTTTAAGGACGGCGGCTTGTTCTGGAATATGCCGACTACCGACCTTTATTATCGCGGCACAAGTAATAAGACGCTTCCTGTAAGCATCTCAATTAAATACTATCTTAATGATGAAGAAATAGCCGCCTCCGATCTTGCCGGCAAGAGCGGTAAGGTAAAGATAGAAATACAGATGACAAACAACATCTTTAAAACCGAAAAAATCAACGGTAAGGATGTCAAGGTTTGTAATCCCGTGCTTGCCGTCGGCGGTATGATTCTTCCCGAAACCAACTTTCAAAACGTAAAAGTGGAAAACGGCATTTCTCAGGGAGACGGTTCAAAGGAAGTAGCTGTGGTGGCCGGCTTCCCCGGAATTAACGAGACGCTTGGCTTAGATTCCAAAACTCTCAAAGACGCTGCCGATATCACATTTAACGATAACTTTACAATTACCGCCGATGTAACGGATTTTGAACTTACAAATATGTATTTTGCGGTCCTTCCTCTTTCGGCAGTAAGTAATAATATGGCTGTTCCTTCAAGCGTTGATGATTTAAAATCAAGCCTAAATCAGCTCAAGGAAATTGAATCCTCGATTAAGTCAATAGACCCCAATAACGTCTTATCGACTCTTATGTCAAATCCCGACAAACTCGGCGAGCTTGCACAGATGATAAATGATGCAACATCGCTTTATGAGAGTAATAAGCCTCTTATTGATGTTCTTTCCAAGAACCTTACTCCGCAAAATATAGAAACGCTTAAAACTCTTCTCGATTCATCAAGTAATTCCGACCTCCAGAAGATGATAAAACTGCTTTCCGACCCCAATGTACAGCAGTTCTTAAGCCTTCTTCCGTCGGCTTCAGGTGAGTTTAAAGACGCACTTCCGCTTCTTCAGAGTCTATCAAACGATATGCAGGATCCGGAGGTACAGGCCGCAATAGAAAATTTGCCTGATACCATGAGTAAGATTTCGGATATCCAGAGCGAACTTGATAGCAACCAGGAACTTCTTAACAGTCTCAGCACTCTGTTAAATGAAGACAATATGACAAAGATAACAAATCTGATGAATTCCGTCAGCGCGGCTGATTTTGCATCAAAGCTTGAAAAATACGGTGTGCTTACCGATAATTCCGATGAGCTTTTACAGAAAGCCACCAAAATGATTGAATACGGTAAAGAATATAAGATTTACTCTTCGGTTGCCGACGGTATAGAGTCAAGCGTAATGTTCGTTATGAAAACACCGAGTATTGAAAAGGCTGCGGAGGTTAATGCTCAGGCAGAAAGCAGCAAACAAAATTGGTTCCAAAAGGTGTTTGGTAAAAACAAGTAAATAATCGCTTTTAAAAACGCGTTGCTCTAAAATGAGCAACGCGTTTTTTTGTGTGAAAATGCACAAACGGTGAGCCGCAAATTTGACGTTTGTAATTTAAAGTTTACTTTTTAACCAATGTGCAATATGAAGAATTAAGCACTTCTGACAAAGATATTTTTTCTGCAAAAAAAGAGTTGACTTTTGCTGTAACCGGAAGTAAACTATGGGCGTAGGGTAAACGATTACCCGTTATTTATTACAAACTTAGCAGACGATTGCGTAATTTTTCGGAGGTATTTGAATTGAAAGGGAAAATTTCAATGGTTGAGATTGCCGAAATGTCCGGTGTGTCCATCGCCACCGTTTCGCGCGTTTTAAATCATAACGGCAGATTTTCCTCAGAGACCGAAAGAAAAGTTATGAATATTGTTAATAAGTACGGCTACAAGGTAAATCTTAATGCCAAAGGGCTCAGAACCAATAAAACGCAGAGCATCGGTGTTATTGTTCCTGACATAACAAATGAATTCTTTGCTAAGATTATCCGTTCCATCGAGACGTCTCTGTTGCAAAAAGGCTATACCGTTTTTGTGTGCGACTCTAACGAGGACAGCAGCACAGAGGACAAGCATATTTCTTCGCTTGCCGCTAAAGACGTTGACGGTATAATCTATATCAGTACAAAGAGCGATGTTAAGCAGATATATAAAGATTACAAAATACCGGTAGTTCACATAGACCGTCGGCCTGAGCATGCGGGTACCCTTATAATTTCAGATAATGAGATGGGCGGTTTTTTAGCTACGGAGGCTCTTATAAAGGATGGCTGTAAGGATATATTGATGCTGAGCGACAAAAACTATTATTCTACCACACGAAACAGATATAAAGGTTATGTTGACGCTCACAAAAAGTATTCTTTACCGCTTAACGAGGGAAATGTTATAAAAACGGATGTCAGCTACGCTTCATCTTATGACGCGATAAAAAAAGTCATAGCCGACGGCAAAAAGTTTGACGGAATTTTTTGTAATAACGATATGATGGCAATCGGTGCTTTGCAGGCGCTTAAGGATTCCGGAATATCTGTGCCTGAAAAATGCAAGATAGTCGGATTTGATGACATTACTCTGTCAGAGATATGCGATCCGCCGATAACCACAATACAGCAGGATACCGATATGTTCGGTAAAAAATCAGTTGAAACTCTTTTAAATCTAATCGAGAATAATGAGACAAAAAACAAAAATGATATTTATGTTATTCCCGTAAAGCTTGTTAAAAGAACAACCGCATAAAAAATCAGCTAACATATGCAAACGGGAAATACTATTTCCCGCATATTTTGGGAAATTGAGTAAACCTTTACCCAATAAAATGTATATACTATTCACATACGGACACAACTAATATGTGAAAATAATAGACTTCAAGGAGGAAAAAATGAGCGCATTAGTTGAGATGAAGGGCGTCGTTAAAAAGTTTCCGGGCGTAACGGCACTTAAAGACATAACATTTGACATACAGCCCGGCGAAGTACATGTGCTGCTCGGTGAAAACGGCGCCGGAAAGTCGACACTTATGAAAATTCTCAGCGGCGTTTATCAGCCCACTGAGGGAGAAATAATTGTCGGAGGAAAAAGCTATAAAAGGCTAACTCCCAAGGATTCCGCCGAAAATGGCATCAGCGTAATTTACCAAGAACTGAGCGTCATAAATGAACTTTCCATTCAGGAAAACCTTTTTGTCGGTAAGTTGCCGATGAAAAAATACGGCCCTGTTAAGGTCGTAGATTATAAGTATATGAATGAGCGTGCAAAAGAGCTGCTCTCGAAGGTAGGGTTAAAACGAGACCCCAAAACTCTTGTTGAGGATATAAGTATTTCCGAAAAACAGCAGGTTGAAATAGCCAAGGCTCTTGCCGCCGACAGTAAAGTAATCATAATGGATGAGCCTACTGCGTCTTTGACAAGTGAGGAAGTAAATCATCTGTTTAAGATAGTTCGTCAGCTTAAGGAAGAGGGCAAGGGAATAGTCTTTATTTCTCACAAGCTCGGTGAAATTATTGAAATAGGCGATAGGGTGTCGGTGCTGAAAGACGGAGCTTACGTCGGCACGAGAGACGTAAAAGGTGTTACGGCAGACGATCTCGTTACCATGATGGTAGGAAGAAAAATTCAGAATACTTATCAGCATGAGGATGCTCCCGATACCTACGAGAATACAGAAGTCATTTTTGAGGTTCGTAATTTGTCTCGTAAGGATCAAAAGGTTAAGAATGTCTCGTTTAAACTTCATAAGGGTGAAATCCTCGGATTCTCGGGACTTGTCGGTTCCGGCAGAAGTGAAATGATGAATGCAATATTCGGGTCTGAGCCTCGCTCGGCAGGAGATATATTCATTCACGGCAAACAGGTTAAAATCAATAGTCCTTACAGCGCCATAAAGAACGGTCTTGCAATGGTAACCGAAAATCGTCGTGAGACAGGCTTCTTTTATAACTTTGATATTAAGCAGAATATTTCGATTCTTCCGTTTATCAAGACTTCAAAGGGAAAAGGCACCATAGGTCTTACAAACAATAAATTTGAAAAGGAATGTGCAGAGGAGCAAAAGAAAAACCTGAATATAAAATGCGCTTCAGTTGATCAAAATATAACAGAGCTTTCCGGCGGCAACCAGCAAAAAGTCATACTCGGAAAATGGCTTGCCGCAGATTCTCAAATAATTATTTTTGATGAACCTACAAAAGGAATCGACATTGGTTCTAAAAGCGAGATTTACACTTTGATGCGTAAGCTCGCCGATGAGGGTAAGGGCGTACTTGTTGTATCATCAGAGCTTCCGGAACTTTTGTCGGTGTGTGATACCATAGCGGTTTTCCGTGAGGGTAAGATCGTTCAAACCTTCCCACATAAAGACGCAACAGAAGAAAAAATAATTATGGCTTCAACTGCCGACCTTAAAGAAAGGACTAATTAAAATGTCACAGTCTAAAACATTAAAAAAAGAAAAATTAACCTTTAACACGATCTGGCAGAGGTACGGTACGTTTGGTATTCTTATAATTCTTCTTGCCATCTTGGCCATACTAAAACCAACATACTTTTTCTCAAGCTCTACGGCACCTCAGATTTTGGCACAGAGCTCGGTAAATATACTTATTGCAATGGGTGAGTTCTTTGCAATTCTTATTGCCGGCATCGATCTTTCAGTAGGATCTGTGGTAGCCCTGACCGGAATGTGTATGGCAAAGTTAATGGTGGCAGGGGTAAACCCGATAGTTGCTGTTCTTCTCGGAATTTTGCTCGGTGCATTCCTCGGTTTCCTTAACGGGTTACTTGTAAATGTTACAGGACTTCATCCGTTCATCATCACGCTTGGCACACAGGCAATTTATCGCGGCGTTACGCTTATAATCTCAAATTCAAGCGCGGTTTACGGCTTCCCGGCAAGTTTTACAAGAGTTATTTCAAAATCTGTTATAGGTATTCCTCTTGTTGCGATAATAGCGGTTATTGTAGCTTTGATCCTTGCGTTTCTCACTAAAAAAACGAAGCTTGGTCGTAATATCTATGCGCTCGGCGGAAACAAAGAATCCGCTTGGTATTCGGGTATAAACGTAAATCTTCATACCCTTATAGTTTTCATTATTTCCGGTATTTGCGCCGGTATAGCCGGTGTGGTTCTTCTCGGTCGTGTAGGCTCGGCAGAGCCGGCAGCGGCAACAGGCTTTGAGACCTATGCAATAGCCGCTTCGATTATCGGCGGAACAAGCTTCTTCGGAGGCAAGGGTAAGATCTTCGGAGTTGTAATGGGCGGTCTTATCATCGGCGTTATCAACTTCGGTATGAATATACTTTCACTTTCGAGTACGCTTCAGCAGGTTGTAATGGGCGCTCTTATCATCGGCTCCGTTGCTCTTGACAGATTCGTAGCTAACAAAAAATAACCGTGCAGCTTAAAGGAGGTATTTTTATGGAACCTATGTTTAACTCGTCGCTCATGTGTATGGATCTTCTTGATATTAAAAATCAGACGGAAATATTAAATGAGCGATGTGACCTCTATCACGTCGATATAATGGACGGACATTTTGTGAAAAACATCACTTTGTCTCCGGACTTCGTAAAGGCGTTTTCAACAATCGCCAAAAAGCCTATTGACTGCCATCTTATGGTCACCGATCCCGATGATTATATTGAAGTTTTAGCTGAAAACGGAGCAGGTTATATTTGTCCGCACGCTGAAACTATAAACACCGATGCTTTCCGTATTATGAATAAAATCGAAGCATTAGGATGCAAAAAAGGTGTGGTTTTGAATCCTGCAACTCCGCTTTCTTATATCAGAGAATATATTGACCGCATAGATAAGCTTACAATTATGACGGTGGATCCCGGATTTGCCGGACAGCCTTTTATAAAAGAAATGCTCGGCAAAATCAGAGAAGCTAAGGAGCTTAAAGAAAAGTACGGTTATAAGTTTTTAATCGAGATTGACGGTTCCTGCAATCAGAGGACGTTTAAGGAGCTTTACGAAGCCGGAGCCGAGGTCTTTATTGTAGGCTCGTCCGGACTTTTCTCAAAGGACAAAGACCTTAAAAAGGCTTGGGACATAATGAGAGAAGAATTTCGTACAGCAACAGGAGCATAGTATTAAAAGCAATTTTTAAAGGAGGTGACCGACCATTGGATTTTACAATCGGTATAGATATCGGCGGTACAAACTTTCGCATCGGAATGGTCGGCCGTGACGGTGAAATTATCAACTTCGAAAAAAATTCAAGCAGAATTTTTGATAAAGGCGATGTAATCGAGACCCTGTATCTTAACATTTCGGATTATATGAAAAGATATAACGCGTCAGATTCGATAAAAGCGGTAGCAATTGGATTGCCGTCCATGGTCAGCAAGGATAAAAAGACTGTTATATCCACTCCTAATCTTAAGGGATTTGATAATATACCGTTCGGAGATACGCTCAGCAAAAAGCTTGGCATACCCGTATATGTTGACCGCGATGTAAGTTTTCTTCTTCAAAATGATATTGTTACATTGGGTCTTCCGAAAGATTCTACTGTTCTCGGTTTTTATATCGGAACCGGCTTTGGAAATGCCATTTATTTAAACGGCAGCTTCTACTGCGGACGCAACGGAGCGGCAGGAGAGCTCGGGCACATACCGTTTCCGAATATTGAGGAAAAGTGTACGTGCGGAAATGTCGGGTGCAGCGAAGTAATTTGCTCAGGCAAGTATCTTGAAAAGATTACTGCGGAGCTTTTTCCCGAAACCGATATAAAAAATGTTTTTTTCGAACACGGCGACGATCCGAGAATAATCAAGTATGTTAAAGATCTTGCCATTCCTATAGCTACCGAAGTCAACATACTTGATCCCGATTATATTATAATCGCCGGCGGAGTGGTATATATGAAGAATTTTCCGAAGGACATTTTGATAGATTCGGTACACTTTCATACACGAAAGCCTTACCCCGAAAAAAATCTCAGAATCCTTTTTTCGGAGCATACACAACAGAGCGGAGTTTACGGGAGTGGAGACTTTGCATGGCATCAGCTTAAACAGTAGTTTCGACTGCTGAAAAAATAAGTAAAAAAGAGAGAGGAATTTATTATGAAAAGGAAAATTTTAAGTATCGTTATGGCATTGACGGTAGTTATCGGCATTGTTTTCGCTGGTTGCGGAAGTAAGACCGACGACAAGAAAACGACCGACGGTTCGGGCTCTTCTTCCGGAACCGCAGAATACGCAATCATTCTTAAACCGCTTTCTAACGATTTCTGGGCAAATATGAAAGCCGGAATAGAGAAGGAAGCTAAAGAACTCGGCGTAACCGTTGACATTTTCGCCGCGCAATCCGAGGATGATACCGAGGGTCAGCTTAAAATTCTTGAAAACTGCATCTCCAAGGGCTACAAGGCTATAGGTGTTGCACCGATTTCCCCGACTAACCTTATTAACGGTATAGTTGAGGCAAACAAAAAGGGTATTTATGTAATGAATATTGATGAAAAGATTGATATGGATACCCTTAAGAATGCCGGCGGAAGTGTTATAGCTTTTGCTACAACCGATAACGAAAAAGTCGGTGAAAAAGGCGCAAACTATATAATGGAACAGTTAAAGGACGGCGGCGAGGTTGCAATAATCGAAGGTAAGGCAGGCAACGCATCAGGTGAGTACAGAAAGAACGGTGCAACAACTGCATTTACCGCAAACAGCGCATTCAAGCTTGTTGCTTCTCAGCCGGCTGACTGGGACAGACAGAAGGCTCTTGATACTGCCGCTTCAATGATTCAGAAATATCCGAATCTTAAGGCTATATATTGCTGCAACGATACCATGGCTCTCGGTGCTTTACAGGCAGTTAAAAACGCTAACAAGCTCGGTAAGATAATGGTAGTAGGTACAGACGGTGCAGCCGAAGCCATAGACAGCGTAAAAGCAGGCGAGCTTTCAGCAACAGTTGCTCAGGACTCAGCGGGAATCGGTGCTGTTTCACTTAAAACGATGGTTGAGACAGTAAAAGCAGGCAAAGCAATTGATGTTAATGCTACTCCCGAAACTATCCCGGTTGATTCTTATATAGTTACAAAGGATAGCTAAAAAGGTGTTTTCCATCCGTTTATTAGATAAACGAACTCCCTAACTCACAAGCTCAGACAGCACCGATTTTTCGGTGCTGTCGAGCTGTATAACGGAATATTGAAAGAGGTTTTAATATGAAAATAGCAATAGGCAGCGACCATGTAGGATACGAACTTAAAGGCAAGGTTATTGCTCACCTGAAAGAAAAGGGTATAGAGGTAAAGGATTTCGGAACGAACAGCACCGAGCGTACCGATTACCCGATTTACGGTGAGGCTGTGGCAAACGCGGTAGCATCAAAGGAATTTGACAAGGGTATACTTATATGCGGTACAGGTGTTGGTATTTCTCTTGCGGCAAATAAGGTTAACGGTATCAGAGCGGTAGTTTGCAGTGAGCCATATTCGGCACTTCTTTCGAGGCAGCATAACGATACCAATATTTTGGCTTTCGGTGCAAGAGTTGTCGGCCTTGACCTTGCACTTATGATTGTTGACACTTGGCTCTCCGGTGTTTATGAGGGCGGAAGACACGCACGTCGCGTGCAAATGATATCCGACATTGAAGAAAGACAGAAAAATAAATAAGCTTTTATTTAATTAAACAAAAGGAAGCCGCAGAAACTGTGTTTTGCGACTTCTTTTTTCTTGAATTAGAGCTTTTTTTCTGATACAATATCAGCGTGTTTTCTACGGAACTGTAATGTTTGTAGCGATTGGTTTTTATTCTGTAAATGGAAAGGCTATGTAAGAATTATGAGTAAAATGTCAGAAGTAATGCCTAAATGGGGGCCTTATTCAAAAAAGTACAGCGGTGTGTCAAGAGTCACAGAGCACGAAACGGAAAAAGGCGTCAGGTTTGATTTCATTTCGCTTCCCGCAGTTTCAAATACCGATGCCAAGGCTCCGAACGTGACTATACCGGTGGGTGTGCATCCTTGGGATGTAAAAAGTGATTATTCTTTTTATTCTTACAGACAGGACCTGGAGTGGAAGGATGTTATTTATTCCGATGTTTCTTTTACAAAACTCAGCGACGAGAGTGTGCTTGTCAGGACCGAGATTTTCAATAATTCAGAGCTTATGCAAAATTGCCTTGTCAATTATTTCTCTTCGCTGCAATTTCCGTTTTTAACATCATACAGAGTTTCTCTTCCCGATAAATCGCTTATGTTTGACGCGCTTGATTACAGCGAGTTTACATATAAAACAAGCCGTCCGTGGGATAATGAAACTATGGACGCTATGCATAAAGGCGAGTTCTTTGATGATCGCTTTACTTCTCACAGAGGGCTCGGAGACCGTGACGACAACCGATATATATTGCCGAAATATCCGCGTCTCGGAGAAGAAAAAGGCGACAAAATCGTATATAAAATAAAAAATGATTTAAACTTTTCAGATGCTGCTTTATATGTCAGATACCGTACCGTTGATAATAAGCCTTCAGCTTTTACCGTGAACGGTGACAACGTTGTGTTTCCGCCTGCACAGGATATGGGCGAAATCACGATACCGATAGGTAATGTAGATAAAGGGGATTATACTCTCGTTCTCGTTTCCGAGGGCGAAGGTGGCATAGAATTTGATTTCTTTGCAATATGCGAAAAAGACGAAACCAATAAAATATTAGTTGAAGCAAAAAAGAATAATTTTGTCCCGAATGTTAAGGCTCGCGACGAAATAAACGGTAAAACCGTTGAGATAAAATACGAGGGCGTTGAAAAACCCTTTGTTTTGAGAACATTTAATGATGAAACAAGACTTCGCAGCATACCCTCCGGCTGTCTTGAGGATGTACCGACTCCCCGTATATCTCAACCGGATAAAAGCTTTGACAATATGATGGAAACTTTTTCCGGAGAATTCAGTTGGAAACACAGCGACGAGGGATACTATCAGAATACTCTTGTCCACACCTTGTACATAGAGCCGGGGAAAAGTCATACCGAATATGCAGTTATTTCGTATGGCGGTGCAGAATATGAAACGCCGGAAGATTATGAAAAGATCTATTTATCGGCGTCAGGCTCGGTTGAAAAGCTAAGCTATAATGACAGCGGAAAAAAATATGAGTTTTCAAACCGCCTTTTGCGAGCTGCAATGTTCCAAAACACCGTGTATCCGCTTTATCATCACGGAGAATATGTTATACATCATACTCCCGGCAAGAGGTGGGATTCCTTTTACACATGGGATTCGGGCTTTATAGGGCTTGATATGCTTGAATTTTCACCGAAAATAGCGGATTATATCCTCGATTTGTATTTGAGCGATAAGGATAATAAGGACTATGCGTTTTTGTTGCATGGTTCTCCTGTGCCCGTCCATCTTTATCAATATTATGAAATGCTCCAAAAAGCATCTGATAAATCCAAGCTGTATGATTATTACGACCGAGCAAAGATGTTTTATGATTTCCTTGCGGGAAAAATAAACGGTTCAACCACCGCTAAATTTAAGAGCGGTCTAACAACTACATTTGAGTATTTTTACAATTGTTCCGGTATGGACGATCTTCCGCCTCAAGTTCTGATGTACAAAAATAATTTGCAGCTTAAAACCGCACCGTGTATTTCTTCTTCTCAGGTTATAAGGACGGCAAAGCTTCTTTCCGTGATAGCCGAGCATCTCGGTAAATCCGAAGATGTAAAAGCCTATTCGGAAGATATAAAGAGAATATCAAATGGGCTCCAGAAATATGCGTGGGATGATGAGGCAGGATATTATTCATATGTAATTCACGATGAAAACGGCGAAGCAAAAGAACAACTGCGCTCTGATTCGGGCGAAAATATGAATAAGACTATGGACGGTATATATCCTCTTATAGCCGGAATAACTACGGACGAGCAGACTAGCAGAATTCTGTCTCATTTGAAAAGCGAAGATGAGATGATGAGCAAGGTCGGTATAAGTGCCGTTAATATGAAGGCCGGCTATTATGCCACTAACGGCTATTGGAACGGTAACGTGTGGTTTTCGCATCAATGGTTTGTTTGGAAAACCATGTTAGATATAGGTGAGGCTGATTTTGCATATAAAATTGCCAAGGTCGCGCTTGATTCGTGGAAGCGTGAGGTGGAGTATTCATACTATACTTTTGAAATGCTTTCGATAACTACGGGCAGAGGAGGATGGTTCCATAATTTCGGAGGACTTTCCGCTCCCGTGAACATTTGGGCTTCTGCATACTTTAAGGCGGGCACGTTTAATCTCGGCTTTGACAGCTTTTGTGAAAATTACAGCTTCGAAAACGATTTCACTCATTTTTCCGCTGACGTTTCGCATTATAACGGTAAAAACAGCATAATGCTTGTTGTTATGAATGACAAAAATAATTATGTGGTAACAGTTGACGGAGAAAAAGTCGTTTTTAACGAGCGGAGCAAAGGAACATTTGAAATAAAATTACCCTCTGATAAAAAACGTGTAAAAATTGAAATTCAGCTTGTGTAATCCTCTACAAGCTTTTGTGCTTCTTCATCGGAATAAGCCGTAACACCTACTATTATAAGCTCCCTGTCGCTTTGCGGCAGGGAATTTGTATTTACGTCAAAGATTTCCACCGGCATAGAGTATCCGCGTTTAAATAAAGCTATTTTACCGTTATAGTCGGTTATGGTGTAAAGTGCTGCAACGGTAGTTTCTTCACTTTCCGTAGAGCTGCTTTTCTTTTTAGGAGATTTTAAAATTATCACTGTTACGGCACCTAATAAAGTCAGAGCAGCCACCGATGCGGCGATACATTTAAGTAAGGCTTTTTTCATTTTATTCACTTCCGTATATTATTTTTGACAAGAATAGGAAAAATATAATATTTTTTCAAAATTATGATGAAATAATCAACGGTTTGTGTTACAATAAATCAGTATAGTTATATCGTATCCGATCTTTTAAACGGAGGACTTTAAAATATGACTCAAAAGCGACGCGCAGTCACAAAGAGAGTACCTAAAAACAGAAAAAAACGCAGTAAGGGCGCAACGGTTTTGTTGTCGGTTCTTTTTACCTTTTTGCTTACCGCGGTTTTTGTATGCTTATATCTTCTTGTGTTTATGGTGTCTTACGTAAACGGCGACAGTAAGATAAATCTTGAGGAATATAAAGAGAATCAAGATCAAACCACAATTATATATGCGTATGACACCAACAACGAAGTCACCGAGCTTTCGCGCCTTCACGGTGAACAAAACCGAGTTTGGGTAACATACAGCGAAAATCCGGATGAAAGTGTTATACCGCAAAATCTTGCGAATGCGTATATTGCACTTGAGGATAAGCGTTTTTACGATCACGGCGGTGTCGACTGGTTCAGAACATTATCGTCGGCGGTTAGATACCACTTCAAGCAGGGCGGTTCGACCCTTACTCAACAGCTTATTAAAAATCTTACGGGAGAAAACGGCAAAACCGTAAATCGTAAATTTTATGAAATACTGTCTGCGCTGAACCTTGAGAAAAATGCCTCTAAGCAGACCATACTTGAGGCGTATATGAATACGGTCTATATGAGCCACGGCTGTTATGGCGTACAGACCGCCTCCGAAAAGTATTTCGGAAAAAATGTGCAGGACCTTAATCTTGCGGAGTGTGCGTCTTTGGCGGCAATAACTCAATCTCCGTCAAAATATGATCCGCTTATTCACCCCGAAGAAAACAAAAAACGTCAAAAGGTCTGTCTTGACAATATGCTTAAACAGGGCAAAATAACAGAAGACCAGTATAATGAAGCAATAAATTACACAATGGTGTTCACGAACAGTGAGGGCTATGTGCCGAGCGAAAACCTTACAAGCGCTCAGCAGCAGACCACTACCACCATTCAGAGCTACTATGTCGATTACGTTATTCAAAAAGTTATCTCAGACCTTATGGATAAATACGGCTATACAAAGCCGCAGGCGTCTACGCTCATTTATTCGGGCGGACTTCGCATCTACTCCGCTGTGGATATGAATGTTCAGAATATTCTCGAAAACGTATATGTAAACAGAATATCATTCCCGTCCTATAATAAAAATGTTCCCGATGCTCAGTCGGCTATGACAATTATGGATTACAGCGGCAGAGTGCTCGGTATGATAGGCGGAGCTGGAGAAAAGACCGAAAACCGCGGACTTAACCGTGCGGCAAATTCGTATAGGCAGCCCGGTTCATCAATAAAGCCTCTCTCTGTTTACACACCGGCAATAGAGGAAAAATATGCTTATTGGAGCACAAGAGTAAAGAACTATGGTATTCCTCACTATTACAGCGACGGCGGAGTGGGTCCTGTCAACTACGGTAATGACCCCGGTTCTCCCGATTCGTATGTAAACGTACAAAAAGCTATTTGTAAGTCTTACAATACAGTACCGGCGCAGCTTCTTAAAAAGATGGGTTATGAATTGAGCTTTAAGTATGCCAACGGCAAATTCAGACTCGATCATCTCTATGATGTTGATAAGAACGCCTCGTCGCTTGCCGTAGGCGGTACAAGTAAGGGAGTATCAACTCTTCAGATGGCAGCCGCATATGCCACCTTCGGAAACGGCGGTAAATATTACGACCCGTACTGTTACTATAAGGTTACAAATTCAAGCGGTACTATGGTATACCTTCAACACGACGAGACCGATGGCGATCAGATTATGTCTCAGGATACTGCGGATATTATGAATGAGCTTCTGCAAACCGTTGTTACCGATACGGCAGGTGAAGCTACCGCGCGCAATTACGGCCTTAACAATATGAAGCTGTTTGCGAAAACCGGTACCACAACCGAGGATAAGGATCGTTGGTTCTGCGGAGGTTCCCCGTATTATGTAGCTGCAGTTTGGTATGGCTGCGATACTCCTAAGCAGCTTTCGAATTATGTTTCGGGCAATCCGGCGGGTAAAATATTTGATGAGGTTTTGAACAGAGTTCATAAAGGACTCGCTTCTAAAGATTTTACAAAATTCTCATCTATTGTTGAGCAAAAAGAGTATTGTACAAAGACGGGCTTGCTTGCGGGCAGCGGATGTTCGAGTCGCGCAACCGGTTGGTTCTCAAAGAGCAATATGCCGGGCTATTGTACATCTTGCTCCGGCGGCGGAAGTAAGGATGGCAAGATCGAGGGAGAGACCAAAAAGACAACCGACGGCAGCACTAAGCCGGCAGAAACAACAAAGGCGGCTGCTGAGACGACAAAAGCTCCCGAGGTCACAAAAGCCGCAGAGGCTACCAAAGCTCAATAATCAAAGGAGTTTTTATGGGCAATTTGCTGTTTAAAAATGCACACGTTATAGACCCTTCACAAAAACTTGATACTGTCGGCGACGTTCTTGTCGTCGACGGTAAAATTGCCGATTTTGGCAAGGCTTTAAGCTGCTCTGCCGATAATATCATTGATGCTTCGGGGCTTGTTTTGGCACCGGGGCTTATTGATTTACACGTGCATTTGCGTGATCCGGGTCTTGAATATAAAGAGGATATAATTTCCGGATGCCGTGCGGCGGCGGCCGGCGGCGTGACAACGGTTTGCGCCATGCCTAATACAAAACCGGTATGCGATAACGCAGAAACGGTAAAATATATACTTGAAAAAGCGGCTAATGCCGATGCTCACGTTCTTCCGATAGGTGCCGTTTCCGTCGGCGAAAACGGTGAAAAGCTCACCGATATGCAGGCTTTAAAAGAAGCCGGTTGCTGCGCTTTTTCGGATGACGGCGTTCCGGTTAAAACCGCAGAGCTTATGCGTGAAGCACTCAAAGAGGCAGCAAGACTCGATATGCCTGTTTTTGCCCATTGCGAAGAAAAAACAATTTCACGCGACGGCATTGTGAATGAATGCGATGTTGCCAAAGACCTTAATATGCCGCAGATACCGGTTTCGGCAGAAGACGTGGGAACTGCGCGTGAGATAGCCCTTTTAATGTCAGCCCCCAAAAATGCACGGTTGCATATTTGTCACGTCAGTACGGGCAATTCAACACTTCTTATAGCCTCTGCAAAGAGAAACGGATTTAATGTAACTGCTGAAACTTGTCCGCATTATTTTATATTTAACGATGAAAAGCTTTTGTTAAAGGATGCAGATTATCGAATGAATCCGCCGCTTCGCAGTGCCGTGGACCAGTTTTCCGTTCTCTACTCGCTTATTGACGGCGTAATAGATGTAATTGCAACCGACCACGCACCTCATTCACCGGAAGAAAAGGCAGATTTTTACAAAGCTCCCAACGGCGTTATAGGTATGGAGACATCTTTTTCCGCTTCGTATACCGCGCTTGTTGCGTCGGGACTTATCAGTCTTTATGAGCTTATTGATAAAATGGCGTGTAAACCGGCCGAGATTTTAAACAGACCGATAGGCACGTTAAAAAAGGGAAGTGCTGCGGACATTATTTTGATAGATGAAAGTGAAAAATTTACAGTAGACATAAATAAGCTTCACGGTAAATCCAAAAACTGCATCTTTAAAAACCGTGAGCTTCAAGGCAAGGTAAAAATGACCGTTCTCAGCGGCAGAATAGTATATAATGATTTAGGAGATTGACAAATGGCTTTTGACAGACTTATCCGTGCAATTGACGAAAAGAAAAATCCTACTGTGGCAGGGCTTGACCCGAAGCTTGACTACGTTCCCGAGTTTATAAAAAAAGACTCGCGTGAGAAATACGGAGATACGCTTGAGGCTGCGGCAGATGCACTTTTGACATTTAACAAAGGGCTTATAGATTCTCTTTGCGATGTTGTGGCGGCCGTAAAGCCGCAATGCGCCTATTATGAAATGTACGGGTGGCAAGGAGTAAAAGCACTTTATGACACAATAGCTTACGCAAAAGAAAAAGGCATGTTTGTAATAACCGACGGTAAAAGAAATGATATCGGCACTACCATGGAGGCGTATGCCGCCGCACATATCGGTAAAACAGAGGCTTTTGGTAAAACCTTTGAAAGCTTTTCCGCCGATGCCCTCACGGTTAACGGTTATCTCGGAAGCGACGGTATAAATCCTCTTTTAAATATTTGCAAGGAAGAGGACAAAGGCATTTTTGTGCTTGTGAAAACTTCTAATCCATCCTCCGGTGAGCTTCAGGACAGATTGCTCGGCGACAAAACCGTCTACGAAACTATGGGTGAAATGTGCGAGAACTGGGGCAAGGATTCTATAACGGATTACGGATACTCGTGTGTCGGTGCGGTCGTCGGAGCAACTTATCCGAAACAGCTTTCAAGTCTTCGCAAAGAATTACCGCACACATTTTTCCTTGTACCGGGTTACGGTGCACAGGGCGGAGCCGCCAAAGATATTGCAGGTGCGTTTGATGTGAACGGACGCGGAGCCGTAATAAATTCCTCAAGAGGTATAATGTGCGCATACAAAAAAGGCGGCTTCGATGAAAAAGATTATGCCGTTGCCGCACGTAAAGAAGCTATCAGAATGAGGGATGAAATCAATTCCGTTTTATAAAGGGTGATTTATATGAAAAATAAAAAGGCTTACCTTGTTTTGGCTGACGGAACCGTATTTAACGGAATTTCTATGGGCAAAGAGGGAACAGCTTTAGGGGAAGTTGTTTTCAATACGTGTACGGCTTCTTACGGAGAACTGCTTTCAGACCCGACATATTACGGTCAGATAGTGGCGCAAACCTATCCTCTTGTAGGCAACAGAGGCGTAGAAAAAAGAGAAAACGGTTCAAAAATAATGGCAAGCGGCTATGTTGTGCGTGAATGGTGCGACACCGGCGATCTCGGCGAAGAAACGCTTGACAGCTATTTAAAAGAGTGCGGCATAGTAGGAATCAGCGGTATTGATACACGCCGTCTTACGCGCGCCGTCCGCGACAAAGGCTATATGAAGGGCGCTATAACCGACAATCTCAATGATTTTGACGTGCTTATTAAAAATATCAAGAATTATACAATTTCCGGGGCGGTTGAGGCTGTTACCGTAAAAGAGCCGCAGAAATTCACGGCGGAAAATCCGAAATGCAATGTTGCGGTGATTGATTACGGTTCGCCGCGCAGAACTCTTGACGGCTTTTTGTCACGAGGCTGTAGTTTGACCGTTGTCCCGGCTGACTTTACGGCTGAGCAGTTAAAGAATATTTCACCGGACGGTATTTTCCTTTCCGACGGTCCTGCCGATCCTGACGATAACCCAAAGCTTATAGAAAATATCAAGGAGTTTAAAAAACTCGGTGTTCCGATGTTCGGAATAGGTCTCGGCCATCAGATGCTGGCTCTTTCGGAAGACTTTAAAATTGAAAAAATGCCGCAGGGGCACCGCGGCTCAAATCAGCCTGTAGTTATAAAATCTACCGGAAAGCTTATGGTTACAGAGCAGAATCACGGCTATTCGGTTGAAGTTTCGAGCATCAGTGCCGATAAAGCCGATATTACAATGATAAATGTCAACGACGGCTCCTGTGAGGGACTTGAGTACAAAGATTTCAACGGTTTCGGGGTTCAGTTTACACCGGACAGCGACCGCGACAGCAGTACATCCTGGATATTTGACCGCTTTGTTGATATGATGGGGGAATGAGTTATGACAGAAAATAAATATTCAAAAATACTTGTTCTCGGAGCTGGCCCTGTGGTTATAGGCTCTTCCTCTGAATATGATTATTCGGCTGTATCTGTTTGCAGAGCGTTGAAGGAAGAGGGCATTTCAGTAGTTTCGGTAAACTCTAATCCTGATACAATAATGACAGATAAAAATGTTGCGGATACAGTTTATATTGAGCCATTAAACGGCGAAACAGTAAAGAAAATAATTGAAAAAGAAATTCCCGATGCCATTATTGGCACCACGGGAGGAGAAGCGGGGCTCGAAATTTGCCTTGAGCTTTTACAAAACGGTTATCTTGATGAGCACGGGACCAAGCTTCTCGGAGTTAAGCCGGAAACCATAAAGGCAATAAGAAACGAGCAGGCTCTTCGAGATACTCTTGCAAATGTTGGTGAACCGTATGTATCCGCAAAGGTGTTGCCGACAGATGCGGAATGTGTGACATTCGCCGGTGAAATCGGTTTTCCCGTACTTATAAGTCCGGCATTCACGCCTGATTTTTCAGAGCCGATACGTTGCGAAAATGCAAATGATATTTTGTCAGGCTTCGGCAGTTGTGCCGAGCGGTCTCTCGTAAACGAGGTATACGTAAGAAAATGCGTCGATGATTATAAAGAAGTGGAATTTGTCGCAATGCGCGATTCATTCGGCAACTGCATAAGCGTAAGCAGTACCGAAAATATTGACAGCGTCGGCATTCATTCCGGCGACAGTATTGTTGTTATTCCTGCGCAGACTCTTACAGACAGCGAAACCGTAAGGCTTCGCAGAGCCGCAAGAAAAATAGCCGATTATTTAAATATTGAAGGAAGCTGCAATGTCCGTTTTGCAATAAATTCGGATGGCAGCGAGTATATGGTTTTGGCAGTTGAGCCACAGCTTAACCGTACTACCGCTCTTGTTTCAAAGGCTACGGGTTATCCCATAGCGCAGGTCTCTGCCAAAATTGCTCTCGGATATAAGCTTTACGAAATCAAAAACGATATAACAGGCGTTACCACAGCGGCAAATGAACCTGCCATTGATTATTGTGCCGTAAAGGTTCCGAGATGGTCTTTTGAAAACTTCGATGCCGCCACCAGAAAGCTCGGTGGAACTATGCAGGCTACGGGTGAGGCACTCGCAATCGGCACTTCGTTTGAGTTGGCTCTTATGAAAGCGATACGCTCGATGAATCCGCATACCGAATCTGTATCAATGCCCAAAATGAAGCAAAAAACCGACAATGAGATAAAGAAGCTGCTGTTAGGCTCCGATGATGAGCGAATTTTTGCTGTTTACGAAGCTATAAGACGCGGATTTGACCTTGCTGAAATACAGTCTCTTACAAGAATAGATAATTATTATCTAACTAAGTTCAAGAATATAGCCGATACGGAAACATCTCTCGGTAACGGCTTTTCGGGTGATTTGTATTTCCGTGCAAAAACTCTCGGTTTTCTCGACAGTACAATTGAAAAAATAACCGGTGAGGAGATTTCGGCACCCATAGCTGCAGGATATAACACCGTAGACACTTGCGCAGCCGAATTTGACGTTAAAAAGCCCTATTTCTATTCTTCGTTTGACGAGGATAACGAAGCCGCAATGTTCGGAAAAGCGCACCCGACATCGAAAAAGAAAATCCTTGTAGTGGGTTCCGGCCCTACATCCATAGGTCTTGGAACAGACCGCGATTATGCGGTGGTAAACTGTATAAATACACTTAAGGACTTTGGTTACTCCACTATTTTGCTTAATAATAATCCTGCGGCTGTTTCCACAGATCCGGGAGTTGCCGATACACTTTATCTTGACCCCATTACAGACGAAGATGTCAGAAATGTTGTGCTCACCGAAAAACCGTACGGAGCTGTTTTGCCGTTCGGCGGTGGTAACGCCGTCAGAAAAGCCGAAATGCTTCGTTCATTAGGCGTTAAGGTTTTCGGTTCGGATGACGAGGCTCACCGCAGACTAAAAAACAAAATCGAGTTATTTGATATCCTTGATGATCTCGGTATACGTCACACAAATAACCGACACGTTATGATTGGTAAGGGTGCCGAGGTGGATGTCCTGTCCGATGGCAGCGATATACTGGTTCCGGGAATTTGCGAGCATATTGAAAAGGCCTGTGTAAATCCCGGTGACACTACTACGGTTTTTCCGTCGATAACGCTTACCTCGTCGGATAAAGCAAAGATATACGAATATACCGAAAAGCTTTGCAAAGAACTTAAAATTAAAGGGCTTATAAATATCCAGTTTGTTATATATGATAACGAAGTTTATGTTTCGTCGGCAAGCGTCGTGGCAACGCGAAACGTGCCGTTTATGACTAAGGCATCGGGGTTGCCGATAGTTGCCATGGCTACGCGGCTTATGCTCGGTGAGACGCTCGGTGATATCGGTATGGGATGCGGTATTTTACCGGAGCCTACAAGGTATTTTGTCAGAGTACCGGTATTCAGCTTTGAAAAACTACAGGGTACCGATGTTCAGATAGGCGATACCGAAAAGTCAACGGGTGAAGTTATGGGCATAGCAGATACATTTGACGAAGCTCTTTTGAAGGGCTTGATAGCTTCGGGAATGCGTATAAAGCGCACAGGCGGAGTGCTTGTATCCGTTGCCGATACCGATAAGAGGGACAGCGTTATGCTTGCCGGTGAATTTTTAAAGCAGGGCTTTAAAATTTATGCTACCTCCAATACTGCTAAGCTTTTAAATTCAAATCATGTTGCGGCAAATTCCGTGCGTAAAATACATGAGGGCGAGCCGAATACAATGTCGCTTATTAAGAATAATAAATTATCATATGTTGTTTCAACTGCAGAGCAGGGGCCTAAGGTGAATGAGGACGACATTCGCATACGTCGTACCGCTCTTTTGCGCCGTATTCCGGTGCTTCCGTCGGTCGATACCGCCTTTGCGTTTGCAAAGTGCCTCGAAAATAACAATATTCTTGAAGAAATAAAGGTTTGCAAGCTATAATTATAGGTGAATGATTTATGTTTCAAAAATCGTATAAAATCCTGTCGACCGAAAAACTGAATAATACAACTTTCAGCTTTGTTATTTCCTGCCCGGAGCTTGCCGAAGAAAGCTGGTGCGGAAGATTTGTAAATGTCTTATGCGGAGAAAAGACTCTGCGCCGCCCGATTTCAATTTCTGAAATTGACAGGCAAAACGGTACAATAACAATCGTATTTGAAGTCCGCGGAGACGGAACAAAATGGATGTCGGAGAGAAGAGCAGGGGACGTGCTTGATATTTTAGGCCCTCTCGGCAACGGATTTTTCCCCGATAAAACAAAACGCGGAATTTTTATCGGAGGAGGTATAGGCTGCCCCCCTATGCTCGGTGCTGCAAAAGAATACGGCAGCGATGCAGAAGTGATTCTCGGCTTCAGAAGCCAAGAAAATGCAATACTTACAGATAAGTTTAAGTCTGTCGCTAAGCGGGTGGAAATTACAACAAACGACGGTACCCTCGGCGCAAAAGGCTTTGTTACCGATGTGCTTAAAAATATGGTTCAAAACGGCGAAAATGCCGTAGTTTATGCCTGCGGACCCACACCAATGTTAAAAAGCGTTGCTGCGCTTTGTAAGGAAAAAAACATTAAGTGCTACGTTTCGCTGGAGCAGCGTATGGCGTGCGGAATAGGTGCTTGCCTTTGCTGTGCACAAAAGACTCGCGATAAAGACGGCGAGCATATGAAACATGTTTGTAAAAACGGACCCGTTTTTGATTCCGAGGAGGTCGTATTCTGATGGCTGATTTAGGTGTTAATATAGCCGGAGTTCATTTTAAAAACCCCGTAATTACAGCGAGCGGAACTTTCGGATTTGGGCAGGAATATGCCCGTCTTTATGATATTTCGCGTCTCGGAGGTATATCTTGCAAGGGGACTACGTTGAAAGAACGACCGGGAAATCCGGTTCCACGAGTTTGTGAAACGCCGTCAGGCATACTCAACTGCGTCGGACTTCAAAATCCGGGCGTTGATGCGTTTATAAAAGATGACTTGCCTTTTTTGGAAAAGTCAGGTACCGTTATAATCGCTAACATTGCAGGAAGCGCAGAAGAAGATTACGTTGAAACCGCATCAAGGCTTAACGGTACGAGTGTGGATATGATTGAGCTTAATATTTCGTGTCCTAATGTTAAAGAGGGCGGAGCTTCTTTCGGAACAAGTGCCGCGAGCGTCGAAAAGATAACGTCGGCTGTCAAAAAAGCATCCGAAAAGCCGCTTATGGTAAAACTTACGCCTAACGTAACCGACATAACTGAAATGGCTCTTGCCGCAGAGAGTGCCGGTGCAGATGCCGTTTCTCTTATAAATACGCTTACCGGAATGATTATTGATATAAACACAAAAAGACCGCTTCTTCGCAATAATACGGGCGGGATGTCAGGTGCGGCGGTTTTTCCCGTGGCACTTCGTATGGTTTGGCAAACCGCATCCAAGGTTAAAATTCCCGTTGTCGGTCTCGGAGGTATAACAAAGTGGGAGGACGCTGTACAGATGCTTTTAGCCGGAGCAAGTGCGGTTCAGGTCGGTACCGCAAGCTTTACAGACGCATTCGCACCGCTTAAAATTATAGACGGTATAAACAATTATCTCGACAAAACCGGTTATAAGAGTGTGTCCGAGATAGTCGGAAAGGTTGAACCATGGTAATACTTTCGGTTGATTACGGCGATGTCAGAACCGGAATTGCCGTTTGCGATAAATTCGGTATGTTGGCGTCACCCGTTAAGGTTATTGTCGAGCGCGACAGCGGCGCTTTGGCAGATGAGATAACTGAAATAGCCACAGAAAAGAAGGCTGAAAAAATAGTGTTGGGGCTTCCGAAAAATATGGACGGTTCAGAGGGCTTTCGTGCCGAGGCTTGTCGGCAACTGGCAGAGCTTATTTCGGAAAGGATTAATCTTCCGATAGATTTTGAAGACGAGAGATTGACTACCGTTTCGGCGCATAATGCGCTGAACGCCACAAACACCCGTGGTAAAAAGCGTAAGGCGGTTGTTGACGCTGTTTCTGCAGTTATAATTCTTGAAGATTACTTGAGAAAAACGAAAAATCAAAAATAAAATCAAAAGCAGCCCGTATGTCATATGATATACAGGCTGCTTTTGGCAAAAGAACAAAATTAAATTGTTTAAACACAATAGAAATTTGTATCCCATCCGGGGATGTACGGATGATGTCTGAAGTATATTTTATATTCGGGATTTACCTCGAGTATTTTTTCGGGCAAAATAAATATATCTTCGATTCTGTGGTATGCCGCAATGTTGAGTTTGGGCTTCAACCTTTTTAGCGTAATTTCGGCTCCGTCAAGCATTTCGCTTTCCGCTCCTTCGATATCCGCTTTTATATATGTAATGCTTTCACTCTTTGAAATTTCATCCACCGAAACAGTATCTGTCTTTGCTTGTGCGGCATTTAAAAGATATGAATTTCTACCGCCTTTTCCCGCAAAACCCATAGTCAATTCTCCGCTCCAAATGCCCTTGTTCACAAGAGTTACATTGCTCATACTTTTTGTGTATTCCATAAGCTTTTTAAAATTACGCGGAGCAGGTTCGACAGCTGTTATACTGCCGTATTCGTTGCCGGAGAAAAACAAAAATTCCTTTATTGTGTCGCCGTTATAAGCACCGAGATCAAGGTAATTTTCGTTTTTGCCGAGCCTTAATATATCGCTAAACACTTCTTCTTTATCGCTCTCGCAGGATAGAAGTATGTCTAAGTCACCGCTGTATTCAAAATTGACAAACTTAAAAAATACATCTTTGGATTTTTCGTCTGCAAGCAGCGAATAAATGTTACAGATGCGGCTTTTGTTGCGTTCAAAAAATTCTCTGTTTGCTATGCCGTTTCCGTAAACCGACACGCTCGGTACAAAAGTTTTGTGCTTTGCCGCAACGCTTTTAATGTTATCGGTGACCGATTTAAGCTGAGAACCGAAGCATATTACACAGTAAAAATCGCCGAATTCATTTTCGCAGTCAGAGAGACTTTTAACTTTAAATCCGCGGAAGCTTCTGTCCCTGACAAATCCGTCACTTGCCATAACGGCAGATATTTTTATACCCAGTCTTTCAAATTCGTCAAATATTTTATCGGCGCCGTTTCCGGTTCCGTAGCAAACTATCGGAAGGTCGGCGTCTTTTAATTTTTCCCATACAGAAGGAGATTTCAGCATTTTATCAAGCATCATAACCACTCTTTTTATTTCTGCAAAAGTTCGGTATTAATTGTAACATATAACGTGAGTTTTCACAAATGTTGTTATTTACTTTGATAAAAAAAGATATTATAATATGAGTGATGAATTCTAAGGAGGTATTATTATGAACGATATTAACTCTCTTTATAAATTATGGTGCGAAAAAGCCGTGAATGATAAAGACCTTATTCCGGAGCTTAAATCAGTTGATGGAAATCAGGATGAGATTCTCGACAGATTTTATAAAAATCTTGAATTCGGTACGGCAGGTCTGCGCGGAGTTATAGGAGCCGGTACAAACAGAATGAATGTTTATACCGTTAATCAGGCAACACAGGGCCTCTCGGATTATCTTAACAGCGAGTTTAAAGAGCCGAGCGTTGCCATTGCCTATGATTCGCGTATAAAATCGGATGTATTTGCACGTTCCGCGGCTTCGGTGCTTGCCGCTAACGGTATTAAGGTATATATCTATCGTGAACTTGTGCCGACTCCGATGCTGTCATATGCGGTTCGCAAGCTTCATTGCAGCTCGGGCATAATCATAACCGCAAGTCATAATCCCTCAAAGTACAACGGCTATAAGTGCTACGACCCAAACGGCTATCAGATGACCGATGCAGCCGCCGCCAAAACCTATGAGTTTATAAGCCGTGTTGATATGTTCTCGGGCGTTAAAACCGCCGATTTCGAAGAATGCGTCAAGAGCGGAAAAATTGAATATATCAGCGATGAAGTTTATGAGTCGTTCTTTACCGAAGTGCTGAAAGCAAGAGTCAATCCCGGCATATGTGAAAAAGCGGGACTCTCGGTAATTTATACTCCGCTTAACGGCACCGGAAACAAGCCTGTCCGCAAAATTCTTAAAATGATAGGTGTTGAGGATGTAACCGTTGTTCCTGAACAGGAATTGCCCGACGGAAACTTCCCGACCTGCCCGTATCCCAATCCCGAAATCAAACAGGCCTTTGAGTGTGCAATAAACCTTTCAAAAACAAAAAAGGCAGACCTTCTCGTTGCAACCGATCCCGATTGCGACAGACTCGGCATTGCTGTGCTTGACGACGGCGAATATAAGCTTATGACCGGTAACGAAGTGGGAGCAATGTTTACAGAATATTTGCTTGAAACTCTTACTGAGCAAAATAAACTTCCGAAAGCTCCTGTTGTTGTTAAAACAATAGTTACTTCACCGCTTATCTCGGCCATTGCTGCTGCCCACGGCGCAACTACGGCAAACTTGCTTACCGGATTTAAATATATAGGAGAGCTTGTTACAAAACTTGAAAGTAAAAATGAGGCTGACCGTTTTGTAGTCGGTATGGAAGAATCCTACGGCTATCTCCGCGGCTCACATGCAAGAGATAAGGATGCCGTCGTCGCTTCAATGCTTGTATGCGAAATGGCGTCATACTATAAGCTTAAAGGTATGAGTCTTTATGACTTTATGCAGAGCATATACAAGAAGTACGGCCTTTATCTTAATACTCTTCTCAATTTCGGCTTTGAAGGTGCCGCGGGAATGAAAAAGATGGCTGAAATGATGGATACACTCCGCGCTGACGGCCTTAAAAATATAGCGGGTATGGATGTCATAACATCTTCGGATTATGAGGCAAGCATCGAGACAAATCTTAAGACAGGCGAGAAGGCTGAGATTACTCTGCCGAAATCAAATGTGCTTGCATACACCCTTGAGGGCGGCAACAGCGTAATAGTTCGCCCGTCGGGAACAGAACCGAAGATAAAGATTTATATTACGGCAGTAGGCAACACGCGCGATGAGGCTAAGACTGTTACCGATAAGATAAGCGACGATATGGAAAAAATACTCGGTATTAAGAATTAAAGGAAGATTCTGAAAATGATGCAAAAGAAATGGGCCGTTCGTGTTATAGCCATAGTATTGGCTGCGCTTATGGTGGCAACAACACTTACGGTTTTGCTTAATGTTTTTTACTTTAAATAATTGAAATAACACGTCGCATTTGTCGCGGCGTGTTATTTTATATGTAAAATTTGTCGTTATTGCTCGCGTTGTGTAATGTACACAAAAAGTGTGGTTGACAAATGCTTAAAATATGCTATAATAATTAAGCTTGCAGTTTTATTAGCAATGTTTAGCCAAGGGGTGTGCCTGTTTTGACTGATAATGATGATCTTCTGAGGTTGGTCAAGCTGGCATCTTCAGGCGATAATGAAGCTTTATCTCTGCTTGTATCAAAAATGATTCCCGATGTGCGTCGTGAGGCTTCTAAGTTTTCCGGAGCTGTCGGCGTCGATTCCGACGATCTTTTTCAGGAGGGTATGATAGGGCTCTTGTCTGCCGCGCGTTCCTATAAAACTGATTGTGGCGCGTCATTCAGAACTTATGCCTCGGTTTGCATACGTAACAGAATCATTTCGGCTGTAAAAAAAGCGTCAGGCGGCAAAAGTGTGCGTCGTGACCTTTTGGTTCCTTTGGAAACAGAGCTTTTATCTGTGCCGGAGCTTTCTTATGATGACGGTCTTGTTGTTAAAGAGGAATGTGACAGGCTGTTTGGCTTTATCGAAACACAGCTTTCCGAAAGAGAACGCAGCATTTTAAAATTATTCCTTAGCGGGTTAAGCTATGGCGAAATAGCCCAAAAACTCGGTTCTTCATCCAAATCCGTTGACAATGCGCTTCAAAGGGTTAGGCGAAAGCTGAAGAAGTATAACTAAGGCGGTAATTAATACTTCATCAAAAGCCCTTTTCTCATTAGGAGAGCATTTTTGCGGCGGTGCAATTCCGCTTAGGGTAAAAATAATTTTTTTCAAGCGAGGTAGCAAAATGTACGAAGACAAAACCCTTATTTGTAAGGAATGCGGTAAAGAGTTCGTTTTTACAGCAGGTGAGCAGGAGTTCTATGCTGAAAAAGGCTTTGTAAACGAGCCCCAGAGATGCAAGGCTTGCCGCGATGCAAGAAAGAACGCTGCTAAAGGCGATAGACAGATGTACACAGCAACTTGTGCACGCTGTGGCGGCGAGGCAAAGGTTCCTTTCCAGCCCAAAGATGATCGTCCTGTTTATTGTAGCGAGTGCTTTGCAAAGATGAAAGAAGAGCAGGCATAATTTTAACATAAATTAAATATATATGTTTCGCTGAGTCTGTTCGTTAATTCGGGCAGACTTCTTCTTTTTGTATTTTTTTGAAAAATTTATGCTATTATAAATGTGGTGATATAATGAAAAAGACTGTTTCTGTTTTGCTTGTTGCAATCATGCTTTGTACATTTTCTTTTTGTGCCTTTGCGGTGGATAATACCGCATCCGTAAATATAGTTGAAACCGCAAGTAACGAATATACGGTTTATCTCGGATTTATCGATAACGGTAAAGAGGTATGCGGCGGCAGTATGAATTTAGTATATAACAGCGACAAGCTTAAACTTGTTGATTATTCGACGGACTCCGAAAGGTGTATGATGCTGATAAATCCGGACTATCAAAATAAAGGCAATACTGTTCGTTTCGTTTTTGCCTCGGCCAACGCTTTAAGTAATGGGGAAAACTTGGCAACAATAAAGTTTTCGTCGAGCGGTGACAAAGTTACATTGTCGGATTTTTCGGTATCCGAGTATAGACTGTATGATGTAAATTCGTCCCTCGTAGCCAACGAAAAGTCGGTTTCTCCTGCTATTTCGTTTAATGCTTTGTCTGATAAAAACAGTGTTGACACATCTATTGTTGCGGACGGTAAGAATACAGATTCTGTTAGGGAAAGCACTGATTTTTCAAGTAATGATTCATATTTTTCACCTGAGTCGATTGCTGAAGATATTAACAATGTATTGCCGGACGAAACTTCTGCCGGTACTCCGGTAAAACATTCTTCCAAAAGCCGTAAAGCGCTTATCATATCGCTGATAGTTTCATTGGCTCTTGTAATTATTGCCGCAGTTATAATTTTAATTATGCGGAAGAAAAAAGGTAATCGGATTTAAAATAAAAAATATAATTTAGGGCTTGCAAAATCCCCCGTATTATGTTAATATATTCGGGCAGTAAAAAAGCATACGATTTATCGGGGTGTGGCGCAGTTGGTAGCGCACTAGACTGGGGGTCTAGGGGCCGCAAGTTCAAGTCTTGTCACTCCGACCATTGAATTGTGGTTACATTTGGTAATCACGACGAACGAGCGTGAATGTAAGTTGAATGTTTTGTGGGTTTTGTGCAAGTTTTCCCTTTCATTCACTTCCGTTCACTCTCGTTTTTTCCATAATTGCAGTAAAATTGCAGTAAATCAGATACATTGCAGTAAAAGACCAAACACGATTTTTCAGCAGTTATAATAGGAAGTGGCAACGATAAAGTCGGCTATATGCCGGCTTTATTTTTTTCTTCTCGTCGGTTCTTCTGTCAACATAGTTATTCAGGCGTATAAACTAAGTTGTTTTCCTGTAAATATGTATTCATAATATTTACATTTTTTGTTCGTTTGCCTCAAACACATCACAATAGGTATCAATTGTAGTTCTTATACTCTTGTGTCCTATCATTTTTTGAAGTACATCATAAGCCATTCCGCTTTCCATACTTCTTGTAGCAAAAGTATGTCTAAGCATGTGCTGATTTACGCTATCTCCTGACCGTATTCCGTACTTATCGCAAATCCTCTTAAATCTTTCGTTTACTTGACATGTAGTTATTACTCCTGTTGAACCTTTACTTTGGTTTACAAACAATAAATTCGGGTATTCTTTAGACTTTTTTAGCTTTGGGTACTGATATGTTATATACCAAGATAAGACATCTCGTAAAAAACCGACCATTGCGACTTGACGAACACCCGCTTTTGTCTTTGCAGTTCTCCCCACAATGCCTTTATCATTACCATTTGAAATTATTGTTCTGCGAACATAAATTTTGTCGTTTTCAAAATCTATATCTTCAACATACAATGCATTTATTTTACCCATTCGCAAGCCTGCAAATAATTCAATTAAAAACTGAACGGTGTAATCGTTTGGGAATTTGTTTATTATTCTTGACTCACTTTCAAGAGCCTTGAGAAATGCTTTTTCTTCCTCAAGTGTAAAAGCCGTTACATCTCTTGTTTCTTTTGAGCTTTTAGGCTGTTTTACCATACTTTCGCTACAAAAGAAGTCATCATATATTATTTTTTTGTATCTTGCTATCGCAAAGACTTTTTTTAATAGTTGATATTCCTTTTTTATGACAGAATCGGAATAGTCAACCAAAGTGCTTAAAAATCTAATTATATCATTTTCAGACACTTTGTTTATCGGCATATCGGATATTGGGTGAGCAAGAATGATTTTTGCAATTGCCTTTTTTCGCAGCATTGTGTTGGGAGTGAGACGATTAAGTGCTTCTTCTTGCACAATAAATTTGTTTAATATCTGACCGACAGTAATATTATTAGCATCTACTATTCCCATTGCATTTTCAATAGACGCTTCTTTTACCTTTAACGATACCTCCTTTTTTGTTTTCCCATAGAATGTTTTTCTCTTAACATTTCCTAAATAGTCTTTCTGGGCGATTTGTCCTACCCAGCGTTTCTTTGATTCGCTGTAATAAATTGTACCTTCACCGTTGTTTCTGCGTGCCATTGTAATTAAAACTCCTTTCAATTTTCAAAAATCCTTTTATCCACGCTGAAAGAACAATGATATTGCGTATAACTAATATACCACAATACCGCTGTTCTTTCAATGTATCAAGCTGCTTTCCTGTAAGATGGAATCGGTTCGACTTGTGCAAGTCAAAGACCGCCCTTTTTTCTCTGCTGTGGGGCAAAAAGTGTGGCTTTTATGCAAAGCCTCGTAAGAAGCAGTTGAGAAACAGATGGATTTATGCTATAATCTAATTTGAAAAGGTATACCCAAGGGTAAGCAAAAACGAATAAAGGCGAAATGAGGTCTGTTTATGACCAGGCAGAAAAAGAATACGATCATAACAAGCGGCATCGCTGTACTTGCCGTGATACTGGCATATTGCTTCCGAATTGTGGGCAGAGGCAGCTTCTACCCGATGCTGTTTTCCTATCTGCGCAGCTTTATCTATATCGGTCTGTTCGCTGCCTGGGGGCTCTCCGTCCGCCAGCGGATCGTGCAAAAGCAGGTGTGCAGGTTTATGACGGTCACCGCAGTACTGCTCATCATATGGATGGTAGTCCGTTCGGCAAAGTATTTTATATTCTGGCAGCCGGATGCCGTCCGTTACCTGTGGTATCTGTTCTATCTGCCCATGCTGTTTGTGCCTATGCTGGCACTGCTGATTGCCATGTCATTGGGAAAGCCGGACGAATACAAATTCCCCAAGGGAATGTCGATTCTGTGGATCATCTCTGGCGTACTGCTTCTGCTTGTGCTCACAAATGACCTGCACCAATTCGTATTTACCTTTCCGAAGGACGCCGCCGTGTGGACGGACAAAAACAACGGCTACTCGGTAGGTTACTTCATTATTGCAGGCTGGCAGGTGCTGTGTGCCTTTGCCGCACTCGTAATTATGTTTTTCAAATGTCGTGTGCAAAAAGGCAGGCTCCACTTTCTTCCCCTTGTTCCTATGCTGCTGGCGATTGTTTACAGCGCACTTTACTATGCGGGTGCGGATTGGCTGCACCACTTGTTCGGCGATATTGCCGCATTTCAAAGTGTGATGTATATTCTGACCTTTGAGTTTTGCATCGCCTGCGGATATATACATTCAAACAGCCGTTATGTGGACTTGTTTGCCTCCTCTGTCGGCACATCGGCAGAGATCACCGACAAGGACTTTACCGTTCGGTATGCAGCTGTAAACACTGCGCCTATCGCAAAGGAAACGATGAAAAAAGCCGAGCAAAGCCCGGTCACGATGGGCGGCTTGACCGTTCACACCATGCCCGTTGACGGCGGCTATGCCGTATGGACAGAGGATGTGTCGGCTTTGCGTGACATCAAGGAGAACTCCGAGCTTCTTGCAGACGAGCTTGCCGACAGGAACGAAATACTCCGTTATGAATACAAGCGTGAAGCCAAGCGCCGCAAGGTGGAGGAGCAAAACCGCCTGTATGATCTCCTGCGTTCCGCTACGCAGACGCAGATCGACCGCATTGCGGAGCTCACTAAGGAATACCGCCGAATCTCAAGCACCGCTCCCGACAGCGCCAAAACGCTCCTTGCCGAGATTGCCGTGCTGTGCAGCTATATTAAACGCCGCAAGCATCTGACGCTCCTTACCGACCGAGATATTAAAATAGCGGCAACGGAACTCCACCGTGCCTTCAATGAGTCCCTCCAAAAGCTGAAGCTGTTGGGCGTCCGCAGCTCGCTCTATGTGGACGAGTCTCTTTCCATGCTCTCCGGCAAAACGGCGACCGCTGTATTTGATTTTTATGAATCGGTTATTGAAGCCGACATTTTGAATTTAACAGGCATACAGGTAAGCCTCATAAAGGCAGACGGCTTGCGTTTGTCGCTGAATGTGTGCTGCAAGGCCGACCTTTCCGCTTTGGTAAACGGAGACGGTATCCGCTGTGAAAAAGAGGATGACGAGGAATACCAGCGCCTTGTATTTGAAGCGAAAGAAGGTGACAGGAAATGAGTGCATTTTCTTCCCTTTCTGAATTTTGGCAGACCATGCTGCCGTTTATTATGCTTGTGGAAATCGTCCTTGAAATCGGGCTGTTTATCTATCAGCTTCTTCGCAGCAATAAGCCGGTGCGCAGCCTGCTGAGCCTGGCGGTTATGGCGGTGATGATCCCGTTGCTGTTCTCCGTTTCCCAGGCAGATTCCGATAATATCGGGGACGCATTTATGCTGGGCGCACCGTGGCTAATATTTGCCGCTGCCATTTTCCTTGCGGCAGTTCACTTTGCCGTTGCTCTGCCGCGGGAATACCGCCGTAAAAAGAACGAGCTCTCGCCATTCTCCATTAAGGAAGCAACGGATAAGTTGCCTATGGGCATCTGCTTTGCCGACCCGAACGGCAGGATCATCCTGTGCAACAACCGTATGCGCAGGCTCTCCTTTGCCCTTTGCGGCCACGAGCTGCAAATCAAAAGCGATATGGAAAATGCCCTGAGCGTGCCGGACAGATCCGTAACCGTCAAGGATGATTGCTACATCCTGCCCGACAAGACCGTCTGGCAGTTTCACACACAAAATATCACCGTGGACGGTGATGACCGCTGGCAGCAGATAACGGCGCACAATGTAACCGAGCTGTATAACAGCTACCAAAAGCAAGAGGAAATAAATAAAGAACTGGCAGAAGTCAATCGAAAGCTCAGGAAGATGTACGCTCGCATGGAGGACGATGTCAAAGAAAAGGAAAGCCTTGACCTAAAGGTCTATATTCACGATACCATCGGGCGAAGCCTCCTGACCATCCGTGACATCATAGACAGCGGAGAGGATACCGAGCGAAAGCTTGAGGCGCTGCAAAATGCCATCGGTATGCTGGCAAGCAACCGTGTCACCTCTGTCAGCACAATGGACGAGGTAAAAAGAACTGCACGGCAGCTTGGCGTGGCTGTAAAAATCGACGGCTACCTGCCCCGTGATACCGCAGCCGAGGAGCTGATTGTTGCCGCCGCCAAGGAGTGCGTGACCAACTGCATCAAGCACGCAGACGGGAATGAGGTATATATCCGCATTGCCCAGCGCGGCGAACGCTATGATGTTACCATAACCAACAACGGCAAAATACCCACAGAGCCGATCAAGGAAGGCAGCGGCCTGTCAACGCTTCGCCGCAGTATTGAAAGCTCCGGCGGTGAAATGCATATTTCGCACAATCCACGCTTTGCTCTTCTGATTACGATTCCCGCAAAGGAGATCAGCCTATGATAAACACCATACTTGTAGAGGATGATTTATACATCCAAAAGCACTTCGTCGATCGTCTTGCGGCAGACGGCGAGTTTTATCTTGTCGGCGTTTTCCGTGACGCCTTTGAAGCGGAAAAGCACTGCGACGCCACCGTAAAGCTCGTTCTTATGGATGTGCAGACGCAGCACAAGCACTCCGGACTTGCCGCCGCGGAGCGCATCAAAAAGGCTTTTCCGCAAATCAAAATCGTTGTGGCTACCTCGCTTGTCGATCCTGAAGTTTTGCAAAGAGCCAAAATGGGCGCTGCCGACAGCCTGTGGTATAAGGACCACGGCACAGAGGAGCTGATGAGCGTGGTAAAGCGTACCCTGGCAGGGGAAAGGGTATTCCCCGACACCGCTCCGGCCATTGAAATGGAGAGAACGATGTCCGATGCCTTCTCGCCACGGCAGTTAGACATCCTGCGGCTTTATATAAAGGGCTTTACCTATCAGGAAATTGCCGATAAGCTGGGCATTTCCAAAAACGGTGTTCGCTGGAACCTGGACGATATGGTGGAAAAGGGCGGCTTTGAAAGCAGAGAAGCGCTGGTTGCAACCGCCATTGAAAACAAGCTCATGGTAACCACCTTAAAAGACGAATAAGAGAAACGGAACCCCTTGGCTGTACGGTCAAGGGGTTTTTCGCGCCTAAAAGGCAAAAATTTTTTGAAAAAAGTCGAGATCTTTCTTCTGTTACTGGCACAAGTGCCAGTGACAAGCGCCAAAAAATCCGTACAATAGATACTGTAAGATTAGGATTGTGCTTTTAGAAGGTGGTGATGAATGATGAAAAAAATCGTTCTGGACATTCAGAGCGATATTCATGCGCACACCATGGAGCGAATGCTGATGCAAAAATTGGACGATTGCCAGGTTGTAATCTCCGAGTCGCCGGACGCAACCGCCGAGTGGTGCAAAACGCATCGATCGGATGTGCTTTTAATGGAGGTCAAGGCGTATTCGCCATGGATGTTCAAAGAACGAATGGCAATCCGTGACAAGGTAAAACGAAACACGGAAAATTGCCGCGTCATTCTCTTTGTGGATGACGACACAGACGGAGAGTTGACCGAAAAGGTACGGCAGGCAAAGCGCGAGGGTCTGATAGACGCTTTTCTCTTCGGTTCGGTATCCGAAAACTACTTTGCTTCGGTGATTGACAGTGTTTAAATCAGGCAACGGTAAAACGCAATACGGCTTTATGCACCGACAAAAAACGCATAGACAAATCTTCAAAATGATTTATGGTACGCTGGTCATGGAGAGCGGTACGGTGCTTGCCGTCGACGCAAGATTCTGCCCCCCACTGCGGGCAGTCACTGTACCTGAAAGCTTTTGTCGGCTGAAAGACCCCGCACGGCGGTCTTTCACACAACAATCTGAATGAATATAAGGAGGAAAAGCAATGAAAACCAAAAAGCGAAGTAAAATATTAAGCCTTTTGCTGGCGCTTTTAATGCTCGTCGGCATGGTGCCGTTTTCGGTCATTCCGGCCATGGCCGCCGGCTTCGGCGATGTGCAGGTCACAAGCAGCTATCCCTATGACCCCAACCCCCGGTGGGTGGAGGTCAACAATTCAAGTGGCAATAAAAGGGGAATCAGCTATCTCAAGTCTCTCATGGACACAACCGGTCCCGGCTACAAAGTCAAGTATATCAAGCTCACCAGCGACCTGGAGTATCTGGGCGACGATAACTTCAACCTGACTATGAGCGTCAACGAATGTGTGCATCTGGACCTCAACGGTCACAAGCTCATCTACGGCGTGGACGAAAAAGTGGGGGGGAAACCCTTCATCACGGTGAACGGCGGCAGCGAGCTGCACATCTATGACTCCCAGAACGGCGGCGGCTACATCCACTATGAGGGCAAGCTCACCAGCAAGATCGGTGCCATCCCCCGGGATCTCATTGTAGTCAAAAACGGCGGCAAGCTTTTCGTCAACGGCGGCGAGCTGGAGGCAGGCCGCTCCAAGGAGATTTTCGGTACCTGGAATGAAAGCTACCATATCGACAGTCAGCGTGACAACTATCAAGATATCGATATATGGACGGGCAAAATCCGCCATCTTATCGCCGGCGACGCCATCGAACTGCAGCCGGGCAGCCAATGCGTCATCAACGGCGGTGAGTTCTACGGCCGTGGTGACTATGATTGTCATGGTACTGCCATAAGGGCCTGCGACGCCACCCTCATCATCAACAGCGGCTACTTTAAGGGCAATTCCGGCGCCGACGCCCTGTTGATCGATAATAGAGACAAAACCGGCACCTACATCATCAATGGCGGTGAGTTCGATACCCATAAAAATGACCGCTTGATGCGGAACGATGGTGACGGCCTCTGGGCGAATGCCGGCGAGTTCTATTTCGGCATTTACGGCTACGCCATCAAGAATAAACAGAAAGTGACTTTCAACCCTGGCGCCGATGTGGCGATTTCCGGCACCGGCGGCAACAAAGGCCGCCAGACCATCAAGGTCACTCCCAAGCCCACCGGCGTGAAGCTTACGCCCACGGACTGGGATACCTTCTCTTTCGGCTACAGCGGCCTGGGCTCCAATGAGCGCATCCTTACCCTGGACGCCGCCAGCTACACCCCCCACTACAATGCTCATGTGCGGTAAAGTAACACACAAGAATTTGATAGACAGCCTTCACTATTCAGAAAAATTAACCAAAAAAAAGCAAAATTGAATTTGATAATTGATATAATAGCTAAAATATGGTACTATAAAACAAAAGGAGATGATGCCAATGGTTTGATGAAACACACAACAAAAAATAACTTTTTAAGCAAAGGAGGAAGTCCATAATGAGAAAAATCAAAACAATATTAGGGATAGTTTTTTCTTTAGCTATTGTAACAACAATGAACACTACTGTTTTTGCAGCTAACGATTCAGGAATACCAGAACGTAGAGGAGTATATATACGAGAATGTGTAGGTTATGAGCCTAATTATACGAATATTGATTATACTCATAAATTATTAGGTTCTGTTTCAGGCGATAATACTCAAGGCTCAAGTCCTATGCAAATTACATATCAATATGAACAAAGCGGAACAACCACCGCATCTATTGCGGGTTATGCCAATGGCACAACAGAAGCAAATGTTGTTTTTGCAAAAATGCAGGCGGAAGTAGGAGTTGAAGTTACCGGTTCACGTAGTTGGACAAAAGGAACATCAGCGGGTGTCTCATATAGTATTGCACCGGGGAAATTTGAAGTGTTAAATGTTTATATTCCTGCTGTTAGAACAGCTGGTCGTTTAAAATACAAGGTTTATATGGACGGCTATCCTGAAAATGTTTTTTATGAATATAAAACATTAACAGAATCTTATGCACCACAAAAAAATTCTGTCCATTATAAAGTAACAACTTCTAGCTACTCAGCCATAAAAGTTCCAAAGGGAATGACGGTATACACGCCAACAGGAGTATATAAAGCACAATGAAAAACAAATTGTTTATATTACTATTAGCTTTTGTACTTTTGTTGAGTGCTTGTTCTAATAATTCTCCACCTGATGACAACACAAAAGAAGTACTGCCAGAGCTTGAAAGTGCCGGTTCTATTGAAAGCCGGGGCGAGAAATTTATTGAAAATTTTCCACAAGACTATCCTTCATTTGAATTATTAGAATATGTTTTTGGTTCCGCTGAAAATGCCCCAATACAACTGGTTGCGATAGCCCGAAATAAAGAAACTGGTTCATCAGCTACATTATTTGTGCTTGATGAAAATGGGGTAGGTCAGGTAGTTCTTGCAAGTGGTTATTCAGCGACATATTGCAAAGAAGATGGATTACAACTTGATAAAAACGTAATTTCTATTTCTTTGAATTTGGAAATCTCTAGTACAAATTCTGAAATTCACGACTTTAATATTACAGTAACACAGGAGGAAAATCAAGGTAAAGTCAATACAGTGTATTCTTCACAAGAAAACATCAGATCGAAAGTAGCAAATCCAGCCGAGCCAGTCAACGGCAAGTAAATGGGCTTCGCCCACCGTTGACAGCCCCGCCTGTCTTTGCAAATGTGTAGCCAAGAGGACGATAGCCCAAAGTGCTACCGCCCTCTTTTATTTTACAACTGAATAACCGCTGCCCCATAGCGGCACATGAAGCAGTAAGTCTGAAAAAGATTTGCTGCTTTTTTTGCGCCCATTTTTGGCAAATCGAGAAAGTATCGGTACTGATAAGTGAGCAGGGGGAAATTCCCGTTTTCTATCAAGCAGCGGGCAAAACACAGCTTCTGAAATGCCTTATTGTTGGGAAAGACCAAGCCGCCGGAAAAGTCTTTGCCAGAAAGAGAGGGAGAACGCCAGCCCGCAGCCTTTTATGAAAAAACTGGTTGCGATTTCCCGAAAAAGTGGCAGTAGGAAGTGAGCGGCAGACCGGCAGTTTCTTAGAGCAAGATTCTACCGCAGTACCAAATTTCGCTTATCGCTCATTTTGTCCTTGCGGGAATCTTGTTGGGGAGTGCCTTCCCCAAACCCTGCTATGGCGGCTAAAGCCGCTTGAAAAATTCCCGCAAATTCTTTTCGGATTATTTCAAAAACAGTTCCGCTACACACCCCGTTTTTCTCCTATTAGTGAGAGGACACCACGCACAGAAAGGAGGTCAACCACCTATGAAACGATATAACACGCCCCACCGCAGCAGGGTAGTCAAGACCCGGCTGACCGATGAAGAATACGCCGATTTTACCGCCCGGCTTGCCCCTTATGGTATGAGCCAGTCCGAATTTATCCGGCAAGCCATTACACGGGCAACCATACGCCCCATTGTTACCGTTTCCCCGGTCAATGATGAATTGCTTGCCGCTGTCGGGAAGCTGACCGCCGAATACGGCAGGATCGGCGGCAACCTCAATCAGATTGCCCGGTATCTGAACGAATACGGTGTGCCGTACAACGCCCTGTCCGGCGAAGTCCGAGTCGCCATTTCCGACCTTGCAGCCTTGAAGTTTGAAGTCTTGCAGAAAGTAGGTGAAGCCGTTGGCAACATTCAAACATATCAGCTCTAAAAATGCCGACTACGGGGCAGCCGAGCAGTACCTTACCTTTGAGCATGACGAGTTTACCATGAAGCCTACCCTTGATGAAAACGGGCGGCTTGTCCCCCGTGAGGACTATCGCCTTGCCACGCTGAACTGCGGCGATGAAGATTTTGCCGTAGCCTGTATGCGCTCCAATCTCCGCTATGGCAAAAACCAAAAACGGGAAGATGTGAAGTCCCACCACTATATCATCAGCTTCGACCCACGGGACGGAACGGACAACGGCTTGACCGTTGATAAGGCACAATCGCTGGGCGAGGAATTTTGCAAAGAGCATTTCCCCGGACACCAAGCCATTGTCTGCACCCACCCGGACGGACACAATCACTCTGGCAACATTCATGTGCATATCGTCATAAACAGCTTGCGGATTGAAGCTGTCCCGCTTCTGCCCTACATGGACAGACCAGCGGACACGAAATGCGGCATGAAGCACCGCTGCACAGACGCAGCTATGGAATATTTCAAGTCCGAAGTCATGGAGATGTGCCACCGGGAAAATCTGTATCAGATTGACCTCTTGCATGGCAGTAAGAACCGAGTGACCGAGCGTGAATACTGGGCGCAGAAGAAAGGGCAGCTTGCCCTTGATAAAGCCAATGCCCCGATGATAGCGGACGGTATCACGCCCCGGCAAACCAAGTTTGAAACCGACAAGGCGAAGCTGCGGCAGACCATACGCAACACCCTTGACCGGGCAAGCACCTTTGACGAATTTTCAGCTTTGCTTTTGCAGTCGGGAATCTCCGTCAAGGAGAGCCGGGGGCGGCTGTCCTATCTCACGCCGGACAGAACCAAGCCCATTACCGCCCGGAAGCTGGGGGATGATTTTGACCGTACCGCCGTCCTTGCCCTTTTGGAGCAGAACGCCCACAGAGCCGCCGAACAGACCACACCCATACCCGAATACCCCGGTAGCATGACGGGGCATTTGCAGAGGGAAAAATCCGCCAAAATCGCCCCGAAACAGGACGGTTTACAGCGCATGGTTGACCGGGAAACGAAACGAGCCGAGGGCAAGGGCGTAGGCTATGACCGCTGGGCTTCCCTGCACAATCTCAAACAGATGGCGGCTACCCACAACTTTCTCATGGAGAACGGATTGCTTGACCTTGACAAGCTGGACGCAGCCGTGGAGAGCAGCCGGAAAGCCCTTTCCGAAGCAAGGGAAAGTCTGCGGGGCATTGAGCAGACCATAGCCGACAAGAAAAATCTGCGAAAGGTTGTCAGCGATTACCGCCGAACCCGCCCGACTATTGAGGAACACAAGAAGCTGAAAGGCAAAAAGACAGAAACCTACTACCGGGCAAATGAAGCAGATTTCATCATCTATGAAGCCACCCTGCGCCAGCTAAAGGTGCTTGCACCGGGAAAGAAGCTGCCTGCCATTTCCAAGCTGAATACGGAGATTGAAGCCCTCATTTCCGAGAAAAACGCAGCTTACAACACCTACCGCACCGCCAAAGCCGAGCATGAGCAGCTTGCCACCGCCAAGCGGAACACCGAGCAGATACTACACGGCACACCGAGCCGTCAGAAAAAGCACGAACAGGAGCGTTAAAAACCGACCCGAAATGATACCGAAACCATACAAAAGGCTGGGGGTATAGCTTACCCTACCCGCAACACACCCACCCTTGCAAACGGGGCTTACAGGGCAGATTTTTCCCGAAAATGACACCGGGAACATACAGATTTTGCCCCTGTCCCCTCATACCCGACCAAACCGAAGAAAGGAGCGTTTTTTCATGCCGAGAATGAGCAAGAAGCGGCGGCTGGAATGGGCGTTCTTCCTCAATGAGCGAAACCGCATTACTTTCAATGCCCTTTGCCGGGGCTGTACCCATGACTGCAAGCAGAGTTTTAGGGCTATCGTGGTACTCTGCCCCCGGTATTACTCAAAGAGATGGAAAGCCCGCCCCGCAGATAAGGAGAACCAAGATTATGTCAGATAACCGCAAATATTATTACCTCAAACTGAAAGAAAGCTATTTTGACGATGACGCTATCGTGCTGCTGGAAAGTATGCAGGACGGTATGCTGTATTCCAATATCCTCTTGAAGCTGTACTTAAAATCGCTGAAATACGGCGGCACTTTGCAGCTTGACGAGAATATCCCCTACACCGCCCAAATGATAGCCACCATTACCCGCCAGCAGGTCGGCACAGTTGAACGGGCTTTGCAAATCTTTATGAAGCTGGGGCTTGTCGAACCGCTGGACAACGGGGCTTTGTATATGAGCAATATCGAGCTTTTCATCGGTCAGTCCTCTACCGAGGGGGAGCGCAAGCGCAGGGCAAGAATGAAGATTTCAGAGCAAAAACGGCTTAGTGGACAAGTGTCCGAAGCAAAAGCGGACATTTGTCCACCAGAGATAGAGATAAAGAAAGAGATAGATATAGAGATAGAAAAAGAGAGAGAGTCAGAACCAGGACGAGCCGCTCCCGCTGCTTACGGCAGATACAAAAATGTGATTTTGACAGATACGGAGCTTTCCGAACTGCAAGCAGAACTGCCCGACAAGTGGGAGTATTACATTGACCGGCTATCCGGCTATATCGCTTCCACTGGGAGGAAATACAAGAACCATGCAGCCACTATCCGCAGATGGGTGGCTGACGATACCGCTAAAGCTGCCCCGAAAAGGGGCATACCCGATTACAGCTACAAGGAGGGAGAAAGTCTATGAAACCAGCTTTTGAAGATATGAATTTACAGATACCAGCAGTCACCGCCGAGCCGGAGGACTACACAGGTGAGGACGGTCTGCTCTACTGCGGCAAGTGCCGGACACCGAAAGAAGCCTATTTCCCGGCTGATAAGGCTACCCTGTTTGGGCGTGACCGACATCCGGCTGAATGTGACTGCCAGCGGGCGCAGCGCATGGAGCGTGAAGCCGCCGAACAGCAGCGAAAGCACCGGGACAAGGTGGAAGAACTGAAACGCCGGGGCTTTACCGACCCGGCTATGCGGGAATGGACTTTTGCCAATGACAACGGCAGAAACCCGCAGATGAAAACCGCCCATTTCTATGTGGAACATTGGGAGGACATGAAAGCCGGGAACATCGGCTATCTGCTTTGGGGCAGCGTCGGCACAGGCAAAAGCTACCTTGCCGGATGTATCGCAAACGCCCTCATGGAGAAAGAAATCTCCGTCCGCATGACGAACTTTGCCCTTATTCTTAATGACCTTGCAGCCACTTTTGAGGGCAAGAACGAATATATTTCCAACCTCTGCCGCTATCCGCTGCTTATCCTTGATGATTTTGGAATGGAGCGTGGCACAGAGTATGGCTTAGAGCAGGTCTACAATGTGATTGACAGCCGATACCGAAGCGGCAAGCCGCTGATCGTCACGACCAACCTCACGCTTACCGAGTTGCAGAACCCGCAGGACACGCCCCACGCCCGGATTTATGACCGACTGCTTGAAATGTGCGCCCCTGTCTGCTTCTCCGGCGAGAACTTCCGCAGGGAGAGCGCACAAAACAAGCTGAACCGCTTAAAGCAACTGATGAACGATTGAAAGGAGTTCGCCTATGACCGATAAAAAAGAGCATATCAGACACAGCATGAAAAGCACCGCACCCGCCGATTGCGTGACGGAAATCCGTATAGGGAACTCTGTTCTTGTCGTGTCCGGCTTTTTCAAGCAGGGCGCAAAGGAAACCGCCGCCGACAAAATGGCTAAGGTGCTGGAAGCGGAAGCTGCTACAAAATGAGGGCATGGAAAAGCGGTCATGCCCGGAAACATGACCGCTGAATGGATAAGTTAAATTTTAGTTTGTTTCTTGCAGCCGTTCGTACAGCTGACTGTCAATTTTATAAATTCCCTGATAAGGCTGTTCGATATAGTGTTTTCCGTTTTCCTCATAGGCAAAAATGGTACTTGTTCCTGTTTCAAACTGAAAATCAATCTTGATATAACTTTCAGTCTGCGGAAAATCTTGAACACTTTGCTTACTGGTTGGTTCAGAACTGGAAATGTCAGAAATTATTTCACTTATCCAAGCTGTGTCTGAATGATTTGTGGTGTTTTCCCCAACAGTTACATCAACAGATGTAATGTCGCTTGTTTGGGGCAACTGAATGGGAGCAGCTTTTTTCCCACACGCAACTAAAGTTAAAATGCAAGTCAGACATAAAAACAAAGAAATATATTTTTTCATAAGCCTTTTACCTCGCTAATTCAATTTTTGCCATTATAACACAGCAGAATGAAATGGACTATCAAATAAAAGTAAAATATTTATGAAGTTGAATCTGCGTGATAACCCTAACACAAAAAAACGTCATTTTGACGGGCGGTAAAGAAGCACTTTTACACTTTGCCGCTATACAAGCCGCCCCGCTGTATGGTACAATCGAAGTACGGAATAGTGGGGCTGGCTGTCGGAAACGGAGGAAACCATGTTAAGACAGACAACCCAAAACCTTATTACCGCCCTTTATCCGAGATTATCCCATGAAGATGAACTGCAAGGGGAAAGCAACTCTATATCCAACCAAAAGCGCATTTTGGAAACCTACGCCAAGCAGAACGGCTTTACCAATCTCTGCTGGTACACAGATGACGGTTATAGTGGTGCGAACTTCCAAAGACCCGGATTTCAAGCCATGCTTGCAGACATTGAAGCCGGGAAAGTCGGCACAGTCATCGTCAAGGATATGTCCCGTTTAGGGCGAAATTATCTTCAAGTGGGAATGTATACAGAAATGCTTTTCCCGCAGAAAGGCGTCCGCTTTATCGCTATCAATGACGGAGTGGACAGCGCAATGGGCGACAACGATTTTACCCCGCTGCGTAATCTTTTCAACGAATGGATGGTGAGAGATACGAGCAAAAAAATCAAGGCAGTTAAGAAAGCAAAAGGCATGAGCGGTAAGCCTGTTACCAGCAAGCCCGTGTACGGCTACCTCATGGACGAGGACGAAAATTTCATCATTGACGAGGAAGCCGCCCCGGTAGTCAAGCAGATTTACCAGCTTTGCCTTGCCGGGAACGGTCCGACCAAGATAGCCCGTATGCTGACCGAGCAGGAAATCCCCACGCCGGGAACGCTGGAATACCAGCGCACAGGCAGCATACGCCGCTACCACCCCGGCTATGAATGTAAGTGGGCGACCAATACCGTTGTTCATCTGTTGGAAAACCGGGAATACACAGGCTGTCTTGTGAACTTCAAGACGGAAAAACCGTCCTACAAGATGAAGCACAGCATAGACAACCCCATTGAGAAACAGGCGATTTTCGAGAACCACCATGAGCCAATCATCGACTTGCAGACATGGGAACGGGTGCAGGAGTTACGCAAGCAGCGCAAACGCCCCAACCGCTACGATGATGTGGGCTTGTTCTCCGGCTTGCTGTTCTGCGCCGACTGCGGTCATGTGATGTACCAGCAGCGGTATCAGACCGACAAGAGAAAGCAGGATTGCTACATCTGCGGCAGCTATAAGAAGCGCACCGCCGACTGTACGGCGCACTTCATCCGAACCGACCTTTTGACGGCGGGTGTGCTGGACAATCTGCGGAAAGTGACCGCCTATGCACAGAAGCATGAAGCCCGGTTCGTGAAGCTGCTTATCCAGCAGAATGAAATGGGCGGCAAGCGGAAACAGGCGGCAGCCACGAAGCAGCTTGAACAGGTGCAGAGCCGCATTGCAGAACTTTCCCGCTATATCAAACGTCTGTATGAGGACAATGTAAACGGGAAAATCAATGACGAGCGTTTTATGGAAATGTCCGCAGACTACGAAGCCGAGCAGCGGGAACTGAAGGAGAAAGCCGCCGCATTGCAGGGCGAACTGGACAAGGCACAGGAAGCCACGGTAAACGCTGAAAAGTTTATGAACGTTGTCCGCAAGTACCTTTCTATCGAGGAACTGACACACACCCTCTTGCGTGAAATGGTGGAGAAAATCGTTGTCTATGAATGTGAGTATGACGAGAACGAAGTACGCCACCAGCGCATTGATATTTATTATAGCTTTGTCGGCAAGATTGACTTGCCCGAAGAATAAGCCCGACCTATCCGACACCCTGCGCAAGTGCCGGATAGGAACGGCAAAATTTTTTACACTTCTATTACTTCTTTATCACACATAAGCAAAGGGGCAGGAGCACTGGCTGAACCAGGACTATAGCAACAATAGCTACTACTATGTGGCGGCCATCTGGCAGATCTTCGACATGGACGGCCATCCCGTCAGCGAGGAGATCGTCAAAACCGGCAACAACTTTGATGAACTGGATAAGAGCGTGGATATGCGTACCTTCCAGAGAGTGGAGGGCACCGGCGCGCCCCAGCTGGAAAACGGCCATCAGTATGATGTGCGCTGTCAGCTGATGGAGAGCTGGTTCGGCTATGATAAGAAAGCCGCCGTCCGGATAGATGACACAACGTTCCGGTTCTACGCCTCCAACTTCGACCAGTCCCACATCAAATTCGGCATTACCGGCGTTCGGCAGGACATGAATGCGTCCGAGTTCACTCTGGAGGTCAAGGGTGAGGATATAACCCCGGCCTACAGCACCAGCATTACCGACCGTGGTTACACCTTCGGCTACCAGAGCGGCGATGAGTTTCTGCCTTTGGCGAGTGGCGGATCTGCTTTAGCGGGTGAATGGATCTCCCTCAGCGGGCTGCCCGGGGGAAAACAGACCATCGTGGGCTGTATGGACGGTGTGGACATCACCGGCATACGCCACAGCTTCTATAACCGTCAGGAAGTCTTTGTGATGCCCAACATCCAGTTCAAGCTTACGAACACTGACTACCGGAGCTATACCAACGACCGGATCACCATCCCCGCCAGCGGGCAAACCGTCTGGCTGCGCTCCCCCACCGATGAGCAGCTGGAGGAGATCGGCATGACCTCCTCCAGCGTCCAGTGGGAGATGCTCAACCAAAACACCGGCAAGTGGGAGATTCTCACCGACAACAATACCCCCGGAATCCAGGAGGGCTGGGGCAACCTGCAGCTTACGGACGGCCGCTCCGGCACCTACCGGGCCAGCGTTGAGTTTAACGGCCAGCGCTGGTATTCCCCCACCGCCGCGGTGGAGGGCAAGGACTACTCCGCAAGCCAGAAGCTGGAGGTGACCTCCGACTGCCAGTCGATGGAGGTAGACAAGAACAACAGTGCCATCTTCACCTATGCCCCCGTCCACAACAGCGGCGACTGGGGCGTCAGATGGTATCCCGGCGTCATCGTCTATAAGGACAATGTGCCCAAGGCCTTCTATGACGCTATGTATGCCTGGTCGGGGAATGAGAAACTGCCTGACGGCGGCGTTCTTGTCAGCATGAACAAAAACGGCAAAGGCCAGGACCCCACGGATTGCAAGCTCTTCTCAGCCACCGCCATCTTGCGGAACAGGGACGCCATGGTACCCGGCAACTATACCTTCATCCCCTGTGTAAAGGTGGAACTGGCCGGCGGTGTCTATGCCCCCGATCTGGTGAAAGCCAACCCCATCAACCTGAGGGTGAATAAGCGGGTCACCAGTATGGATATCGCCATCAACGGTGAGAACCTCACCAACGGCGTGGAGCACACCCAGAACAACGCCCCCGTCTATACCATGAGCGAGTCGGTGAACAAGGTGTCCATCTCCGCCATAAATAACCCCGGCAACGCCAACATTCCCAGCAGCAATGGCGCCGACATCTCCTGGTCTTCTTCCAACCGCAACATTGCAGAGGTGAAGGGCGGCCAGCTGTACGCCTACCGGCCCGGCACCGTGGTCATCACCATGACCTACAAGGGCAAACTGGTCAACAAGAACGGCGTGCGAGAGACCCTCAATTTCACCCGCCGAATCAAGGTGACCGTTCCCATCGCCGAGGTGAAGATCGACGAACCCAACTGGAAGAACAGCCTCAACCTGATGTATTCCCAGGTGAAGCTGAATGGTCTTCAGGTCCGCAGCTATAACGGCGAGTGGCAGTCCGGTAATGGCTATGTGGAAAATACCGTGACCCGCATCGCCCGCTACGAGGGCGATTACGGCTGGGACCCCTCCGAGAAGCGGGTACTCTACAACGACAATTACTATATAACATTTCACCTCAAGCCCAAGACGGGCTACCAGTTCCCCCTGCGGGCGACCACCCTCAGCGGTGAAGGGTTGTATAGGGCCAACACCGCCACCATCCGCACCAACCGTGTGGGCTCTAGCGACATGAATACCGCCGACAAGTTTGGCTATTGGGCCTCCGGAGAGTGGAATCCCAACACCCTGCAGACGCCCAGCGTATGCGGCATCGTTATCTCCTATCAGATGGAGCTGCTGCGTGAGCCCAACACCGTGTATGTGGATCTCGTTGCCATCGAGACCGCCGAGCCCCGTGAGGGCGACCTGCGCTACGCCGGCGAGGTTCCCGATGATCTGACAGGTTGGCATCCCAATGACGTGATGGGCGTGCGTGTCCTCACCCTCAGCGGCGAGACGACACAGGACGGAAGCCCTCTCCTCGCCAGCAGCAGCAATGTGTTCAAGATCTCCACGCCTCTCCTTGGCTCCGGCACACCCTATACGCCTTTGGCAGACGGTGAGGCCACCAACAACGGCAACTCCTTTGAGGGTTTTACTGTGTTCCGTGACGAGGAAAACAATCTCAGCCGTGAAAAGCTGGAAAATGCCCGCTATGAGGCAGCCACCTATGCCCATGAATTGGGGATTTATCTGGCAAATCAGAGCGCTGCCGGCACCAAGTATTACTTCTCTCCGGATGTGCGGGTACTGGTCAATGGCCATGAGGTACAGCTCATCGACAGTCTCGGCAACCCCGGCTACAATGGCGATTCCCTGAAACTCGGCTACTATTTCGTCTCCGATCCCAGACCTTCCCTCATCAACGGCACCATCGAAGGCCTGAATGCACCCGTCACCGGAGCTGTAGCCCAGACCGCCGATGACCTCACCGTCACCGGCAGAGACTCCGCAGGCGAAGCCAGCGACAAGATGTATGTTTCCGGTCTCGTCTGGTTTATCGACGCAAATGAAAACGGAGTATTGGACGAGGGCGAACGGTGCGCTCCAGAAAACGGCTTCACCCAGGACGGCAGATTTATGGGCGGCAAGAAATACAGCGCCTTTGTGACCCTCGCCGTGGAAGCGGAGGACGGCCGCATCAACAATACCGCCTTTACCTTGAAGCTGGACGGCATCGACACGCCGCTGAGCACCTCCCAGGCCCAGGGCGTCTACACCTTCCCGGAAACGGAAATCGTGGGCTACACCGTTTCCGGCACGGCAACGAGCTTTAACAGCGATACCGATGAAGTGATTATTCAGCTCACCGAAAGCGGTGCGGCCGAAGCTTCTTATGAGGCTGTTGTCAAGGGTAACACTGCAAGTTACTCCATCGCAGATGTTCCCGCCGGCACCTACACCATGAAGGTGATGAAGAAAAACCATGTCACAAGAGAGTACATAATAGATGTCGGTACGGAGAGTGTGACACAGGATGTTGAAATCTGGTTATTTGGAGATGTTAACGGTGACGGTAATGTCAATATCAAAGACTGGGGTCGTATGCGCAGTCATATTAACGGTACGAGTTTGTTGGATGGGTATGCGTTTGCGTGTGCAGATGTAACACAGGACGGCAATGTTAATATCAAAGACTGGGGTCGTATGCGTAGCCATATTAACGGCACAAACCCGCTTTGGTAATCTGTCGCTTCACCATACGTATTGTCTTAATACCGATGCTTTCGCCTCATAAGCCATATGGGGCGAAAGCGGAGGTTTAAGAATATAAAATCGCAGAGAAATCTGCGCCGCCGTTTTCGGGACTAAGCGAGACCCCGCAAGCGGTGCGTAAAGGGACGTCCCGCAAATATATTCTTAAAGGAGGAGCTTGGTCATGAACAAGCGAATCACATCCCTACTGCTTTGTTTTGTTATGGTGTTTGCAATGCTGGCAACTGCAGTGCCGGTATTTGCAGCGGGAACAACCTCGTTTTCTGTTACATCAGACAAAACGGAAGCAAGTCCGGGTGAAACGATCACTTACACAATAACAATGGCACCGGTTCAGAGACTTGACAGCCTTAAGTTCACGCTTAAGCTTTCAAGCGGTCTGACGATTGTGCCGGGTTCAGGTAAGCTGACCCCCGGGCTGAAAGAAACATTAAAGTGTGTTGATACTGCGTGGACAGAGTCAACAAAGATCTTTTATGTGACTCTTTGTGACGAATTAATAGGATATTCTTCAGAAAATCCTACTGTCTTGATGACATTGCAGTGTACAGTTGACGAAGGAGCTTCCGGTGACTTAACTGCCGATCTGTATATTGATCCGGAGGAATGTTATGATCCGGATTATGACAACATTGCTTTTACTGTTACCCCTGCAACCGTCACAGTTGTTGCCGCACCTAAGCCGGCGACAGGCATCAGTCTGAACAAAACCGCAACCACCATTTACACCGGCAATACCGAAACTCTGATTGCCACGGTTGAGCCTACCGATACCACCGATACCGTAGTATGGACTTCAAGCAAGGAGTCCGTTGCAACGGTTGACAACACCGGTAAGGTAACTGCGGTAGCCCCCGGCACGGCAACCATTACGGCAAAGGCAGGCGACAAGACCGCCACCTGTACTGTAACGGTAGAAAATGCACCTTGCACACACACAAGCAAGACCCCTGTTCCCGCAAAGGCTTCCACTTGTGAAGAAAAAGGCTGGGACGCTTATTTCAAGTGTGACGACTGCGGTCAGTTGTTCGACAATGCCGGCAATAAGATCGATGCCATTCCCTACCTTCCTCTTGCAGCCCACAGCCTGACACCTGTTGCGGCTAAGGCTGCCACCTGCACCGTAAACGGCAACAAGGCATACTACAAGTGCGATGTCTGCGGCAAGTGGTTTGAGGATGCGACAGCCAATGTAGAGATCACCAATCACAGCAGTGTTGTTCTCACCGCTCTCGGTCACGACTATACCGAGAGAATTGAGGATGCTGCACACAAGAAGGCTACCGCAACCGATTGCCGCAGCCACGATACCTATTGGTATGACTGCACACGCGGCGATCACAACGCCAAGGACGATCCTGCGGCAAGCGATAAGTGGTATGAAAGCACCAACGCAGGCCCTCATAGCTATGATGAGTCCGCTTGGGGCTACAAGAGCGAAAGCGGTCACGCGCATAAGTGCCGCTATGACGACACCCACGACACTCCGGTAGCACATACTCCGGGTGCGGCAGCGACCGAAACCACGCCTCAGACCTGCACAGAGTGCGGCTATATCATTACTCCGGCTTTGGGTCATACTCACAACATGACACCTGTTGCGGCTAAGGCTGCAACCTGCACCGAGAACGGCAACAAGGCATACTATGTTTGCTCCGGCTGCAGCAAGTGGTTTGAGGACGCAACCGGCAATGTGGAGATCACCGACCACGACAGCGTTGTTCTCACCGCTCTCGGTCACGAGTATACCGAGAAGGTTATGGATGACGCACACAAGAAGGATACCGCAGCAGATTGCCGCAGCCACGATACCTATTGGTATGACTGCACACGCGGCGATCACAACGCCAAGGACGATCCTGCGGCAAGCGATAAGTGGTATGAAAGCACCAACGCAGGCCCTCATAGCTATGATGAGTCCGCTTGGGGCTACAAGAGCGAAAGCGGTCACGCGCATAAGTGCCGCTATGACGACACCCACGACACTCCGGTAGCACATACTCCGGGTGCGGCAGCGACCGAAACCACGCCTCAGACCTGCACAGAGTGCGGCTATATCATTACTCCGGCTTTGGGTCATACCCACAGCATGACAAAGGTTGACGCAAACCCCGCAAGCTGCACCGAGAAAGGTAACATCGAGTACTATAAGTGCGACGGCTGCGGCAAGCTGTTTGCAGATGCGACCGGCAATGTTGAACTTACCGCCGATCAGGTAGTTGTTGCTGCAACAGGCCACGATTATGAGTGGAAGATCGACAAGGAAGCTACGGCTACCGAAAAGGGTTCTAAGCATGAGGAATGCAAGAACTGCGGCGACAAGAAGGCTGCCGTTGAAATTCCGGCAACCGGAACTCCGACTACGCCGACTGAGCCGAATAAGCCCGCAGACACAAAATCTCCGCAGACAGGAGAAGGAGATAACAGCAATATGATTCTTTGGATCGCTCTGCTGTTTGTAAGCGGCGGAGTCCTTGCAGGCACGACCCTTTATTCCCGCAAAAGAAAAAGCGTAAAATAAGCACAGAGGATCATACTGCAGACTGATTCTTAAACACCCGAACGCAGGGCGGTGCGGAAGCCATTCGCCACCGCCCTGTTATTTTTTCGGTATTTTTCAGAAGGCGATAAAGCTTTTATCGTCTTCTGAAAGGTATTGAAAGAAATATCTTTTTTGCGGAAGCATCCGCAAAAATAATCTATATATGCGAAAGAAAAACCGCTTAAAGGAGAACGCGCAGTGAGTGATAAAGACAGAGAATACGAAGAAATTATGAAACTGTTTGAACAGAAATATCCCGAAAGCACCAATAGCGACAGGCAAAGACAGCCGCAGAGCCGGTATTCGGCGGATTGCCCCGTATCTCAAAGGACGCCGCAGCAAAGAACCGCAACGGCACAACCGAGCCGACAGACGGTAAATAATCGAACCTATACAAGACAGCATATTCCGCAAAAGCGCCGCACTCCAAAAAAACGCAAACAGCGCCGACTGCTCGGAATATCTGCGGCGGTGCTTGCAATCATACTTCTCGCTGTTCTTATCATTGTCGTAGCAAAATCCTGCAGCAGCGGCGGCGATGTGCCGAAAGGTACCGATGTACTGAACGGTACTGATGTACTGAGCGGCACATGGGATCTTGACGGCATCACGGTATATCAGTTTGATGGAAAAGGCAACGGAGCGCTGAAGCTGCCCGACAACACCTATTCGTTTACATACAAAACGAAAGACAACAGTTTGAGTATAGATTTTGAAAGTGAGTCCGCACAGGATATTACTTACACCTTTACCGTTGAAAATGAAAAGCTGCTGCTTGTGAGCACGGAAAAGGAAAAAGAAATAACCTATGAGCTGACAAAAACAAACGACGGATAAAACATCACGGAGGACGGTCCATTTGAAAAACAAAACGCAGGGGCAGCTTTGTGATGTGTTTAATGCTCAATATGCTGCTGAATTTACAATATAGATGTTTTAGTGCCGGAGAGAGCATAAGACAATAAAACCATCTTTCCGGCGGAAATGAATTTCATGCTTGCTTTTATTTTGAGGTGATGCGGTATGCAAACTAAAAATCGAATAGACAGTGGTGGAAAGCACCGCAAAGGAATCAAGGGCGCCAAGCTTGTGTAAAAGCAAGTTTGGCGCCCTAACTTTTTGCCTTCGACAAAATACCGTCCCTTTCAACGAGAAAGCAGGCGGTTCGTCAAAAAAATTACTTAAAGACATTATAAATCCGAGAATGCCGTCGTTCTTATTTTATAGAAAACCATCTGGAGTAGGAGGTGATACCGATGTACAGTGCAGTGCTTTCAGAGGACATACAATACGGATCTTTGCCGTAAAGGGCGGCCGCCCTGCCGTCCTTCGGCGACAAGGTGAGAACATGAAAAAGAACATAGGAAAGATACAGGTGTTGAGATAGCAAAGGCTGTCTTTGCGCAGACACACAGACACCTATATTTTTTGACCTTCCCGGTCGACAAAAATCAAAACAATATCCGAGAAGCGCCAATAAAAACACCGAAAAAACGGGAATTTTACTTGGCTTGACTTTTTGCGGCCTTTGCGCCCTAAAACAGTGGCAATCCGGCAGCGTCGGCTGTCGAAGCCCTCCGTATCAATCGTTTTTGAAACCAACCAAAAACGATTGAACGGAGGTACATAAACTTGAAAAAACAACCCAAAGCGGTTTATATCATAGAAAACGGCGGGTACACGGAACTGACTTATGAGGAATTCCGTCGCCGTGAGCAAATCTGCCCGCTATATGCGGACAAGCTGTTCCTGCCTCTCTACGGCAGGCTTATGGAGGTATCCAAAGAGGACTACATGGAATTCTACCGAGCAAAGCGCCGGCAGAAATATCTGGATGAACGCTCTGCGGACAACGGCGACTTCTCCTACGATATGCTGACCACCGATGAATTCAGCGGCGAGGATATCCTAATCGCCGATCAGCCGGATGTGTGCGATACCGTAGTGGAAAGCATGATGACGGACAAGCTCAGGAAAGCCCTCCTAAGCTGACGGATGAGGAACAGCTCCTCATCTACCGCCACTATTACGCCGGCATTTCAGGCACAGACCTTGCCGAAATCTACGGCGTATCTCAACAGGCAATCAGCAAGCGGATCGCCAAAATCAGAGCAAAGCTCAAAAATCTTTTAGAAAATTAAAAAACTTGGTTGTAGCCCCCTCAACTTTTCGGCATGGAAAGTGAGGGGGCTTTCTCTATAGCCTCCGCCCGTTCTTTGAAAATCGAATAGCACAGCGCATCCTTTACCTTCCTTCTGCCGTCGGCGAAACCGATAAGCCACACGACCTTTTGAGTCGGACGGTGCGGCGCATCCGCATCGAAGGCCATGAAAAGCAGAAGCAATAATGATACTTGCGTCCAGTTACAGGCCGAGCGTTGAAGCGGTACGAACAAAGTGCCGTGAGCCGTCGCAGCCAATGAGGGCACCTCGCGGAGATCCCGGGAGTGGTGAGATTCCAATGAGGTCAAATGCATGACCGGAGGGTGCGTTCCCTGTGTTCGGGGCGTTGTGGACAAATACGGACATGAAAGAAAAAACGATTGATACAAAACACAAGGCGGTCGTTTGCCCAAAAGCGCACGGTCGCCTTTTACTTAAAACGGAGGCTAATATGAAAGAGATTAAACGAGGCGAAATCTATTCCGCCGACTTCGGCGCAGGCTTCGGCAGTGAGCAAGGCGGCATTCGTCCGGTTTTGATTTTGCAGAATAATATGGGCAACAAGCACAGCCCCACCACCATCGTGGCGGCGATCACAGGCAGAAAGACAAAGGCGGCTCTGCCAACCCATGTAGCGATAATGACAAGCGGTCTCAAGACCGAATCCACCGTCCTGCTTGAACAGATCCGAACAATAGACAATGGTCGCTTGTGGGTATATTCGCTGACAAAGGCATTACGGGAACAAGCATGAAAAAGCGTGACGAATTCAATAAAATGCTCCGTCTCTGCTACAAGGGCAAGATTGACATGATTATCGTAAAATCTATCAGCCGATTCGCCCGAAACACCCTCGATGTTATCAAGATAACGAGGAAGCTCCGAGAGATCAATGTGGATGTGTACTTCGAGGAGCAAGGCATTCACAGCATTGATCCCGCATCAGAATTTTACATCACCATCTACGGCTCAATAGCCCAAAGCGAATCGGAGAACATCAGCGCCAATGTCAAATGGGGCAAAGCACAAAGTGCCAAGCAAGGCAATGTGCCATTCCAATGCAAACACTTCCTCGGCTACACCAAAAACGCAGACGGCGAAATTGAGATCGTCCCCGAAGAAGCCGAGATTATACGAGAAATATATGAGCAGTACCTATCCGGCGAGAGCTTGCACGGAATCAAATGCTATCTCGAAGCAAAAGAGATACCGACGCCTGCCGGATGTAGTGTATGGCGGCAGGAAACCATTCGCTCTATCCTCTCGAACGAGAAATACAAGGGCGATGCCATTATAAACAAAACCTATGTGTCCGACTGTATCAGCAAGAGAATTAAGGCAAATAACGGCGAAAGGAACAAATACTATATTGAGAACAATCACCCTGCAATCATCGACGCAGGCACCTTCGCAAGAGTCCAGGAGGAAATCACAAGGCGCTCCGGCAAGCCAAAGGTCAAGCAAAAAGTCACTAAAACCGAACTGAGCCGATATTCAAGCAAGTACGCTCTGAGCGAACTACTGATATGCGGCGAATGCCGAACGCCTTACCGCCGATGCACATGGACTGCCAAGGACAAGAGAAAAATCGTATGGCGATGCATTAACCGACTTGACTACGGCAAAAAATACTGCCACCACTCGCCGAGCATTGAGGAAAGTCTGCTGCAAGACGCTGTTATGAGAGCCATCATGCAGACATCAAAACAAAATATTGAGGTGCTGAAAACACTGAAAATCCATATCGGGATGGGGCTTACAGACGAAGTCACCGAGGACAAAACCCTCGACATTCAAATCCGAATTGCCGAAATCGACGCTGAGTTTCAAAAAATGCTCAAAGCGGTATCCGCCGACAATGCAGACGGCATCGATGAGGAACGCATCACCGAGCTGATGAACGAAAAGCAAAGACTGACCGTACAGCTTGAACAGTATGCAACCATGCGGCAAAAGAGAGAAAGCGCAAATCCCGACTCGATGAGATTTTCACCATACTTGACGGACTGCAAAATCACTCGATGGAATATGATGATACGCTCGTCCGACAGATCATTGAATGCGTAGTGGTGGAATCAAAAGAGAAAATCAAGGTGGTCTTTATCGGCGGCACTGAAATCGAGATGACGCTGTAAAAAAATATTTGAATTCGCAAGTAAGTGTAATATATTAGAGCAGTTAAGGCATCCAACGTTTGAAACATCAAAATAGGCACCTGATAAATGACTGCTCATTATCAACAACTTTGCCAACAGGATGGTAATCTGGTACAAAGCAGAAATGCTGGTTTAGATAGAATTCTAAATCAGCGTTTTTGTATATATGCAAGTTATTTTGAAAAATAACCTAAATTATGCTATAATATAAAAATATAAAACATGATATTGAGCAAAGGAAACTGAAAATGAATATAAGAAACCATATTGAAAATGGATATCGTGTGGTATTAGACACCAATGTCCTTTTAAATATATACAGATATTCACCGGAATTCTCTGAGTTCGCACTTGAGTGTTTAAACGCCGTAAGAGAATATATTGTTCTTCCTGCAACAGTAAAATTGGAATATGATAAGCACAAAAGTGTAGAATTCTCCAAAATGGAAGAGCGCACAAAAGAAGCAAGCAAAGAAACGGAACATCAAATATCATCAGCTAAAGAAAAAATACTTGCTTCATGTCATGGGCTTGAAAGGCTTCAATTTCAAGACATTGATGATTTAAAAGATAGCTTATCGGAAAAATTAGATGCCGTCAGAGATGTACTTGATAATTATTTTGAAGCACACGCAGCCCTTGATCTTATTCAGCACTCGTGGTCTGGAGTTGATTATCTCAGCAATTTTGTATCGGAAATAGATTCTAACGGGCAAGTTATGTCTTCGCCGTCACAGGAAGATATTTATCGTTGGTGTGATGATGGTCAAAAAAGATATGATTCTAAGACTCCTCCAGGGTATAAAGACGCAAAGAACAAGGATGGAGTTCGGAAGTATAGTGATTTAATTCTTTGGAATGAAACTTTGCGGTACGCAAAAAACAAATTAACAAATTTGGTGTTTGTTACAGATGATGTTAAAGCGGACTGGTGGGAATATATAAATAATTGCAGGCGCTTCCATACAAAACTGATTAAGGAATTTGTGAAGACTGGTCAGCAGATTATTCCAATGACCTCACAAGACTTTTTTGCAGAGATTTCTGAAGATTATAGCATAGAAAAGAACGATGCTGTTGAAATTGCTCTTCGTATGACAGACAATGATTACTGCAGAAAAATTGCAGATAGTGTTTTTGAATCAGTTGAAGAAGAATTAATGTATAGTGCAATTGACTATATCGATTATGATTCGGCTGATATTGGGTCAGAGGGAATTGATGAATTTGAAATCACAGATTATGAATTTGTTAGAGCGGAAAGAATTGCTCGCAACGACAATACAGTTACCTATGAGTTTGTTTATAATATAACCATAGAAGGAACATCTTACGAATATTGGGGAAAAGATGGTGATACCAAAGAGATTATTCGCTCCAATGGGAAGGATCATGTATTTGAAGGGCAGATTGTTGTTCAAGTAGAACGGGAAGCTGAGGTGTTTTATGATTTTGAAGATGACAATAGTTATGAGACAGCTATTATCAGTGGGGGAAAACTAAAACAAACTTATTCTTCCGAACGATCAGATTCTCCCGGAGAACTGGGATACTGTCCGAGATGTGGTGAGCCACTTAATGTCGAAAATGATGGGGGAATGGATTCTGCATAAATTGTGCTGGAGACTGCGACTAAAAGCATGGGCTTGGACTTGATTAGAGATGTAAAATTTATGCTTATTATATGATGACTGTAAAAGCATCTTAAAAAGTGGAACAACAAATAAACTTTTATGTTCAAAGAAAGGAAATGATTATGAAAATATCCAAATGAGAATTTTAAAGTGAACTAAGTGCATTAATTGAAGCTGCAAAATCCGCTTCCGATAAAGAAACCGCAAGAAGATTTTTGATACAAGCAGATAACAAGATTGATGGATACAGCAACATACCATATGCGTTGCAGCAGGAATATCGTCAAATGATAGCATCCGCAGAACGGAAATTAGGATTGTAAATATATATTACATGGGTTCAAGTCAAGACAGCGAAAGCGCAAAAACATCTCTATTTTCCTGTCTTCACATAAAAGGATTTAGCATAAGCTAAATCCTTTTTTAGTTTTATTAGCTTTTGTTTTTGTAGAATCGGAAAGTAAGATGTGATAAAATAATAATTATTGTTGAGCGAAAGTAATTAGCTTTTTGGAATATATTGTTGCATTTCCCAAAAAAGCTCGTTTGGTTTTTGATTGTTGAGAAATTCTTGCATCGTAACAGGTGTTTAGTATAATTAATATATGAAAACGTGAAAGGGGTTAAAAATTATGAGCAATAAAAAAGAACGTCGCAGAATAGTAAAGGAATTGCTTGACGTTACGGATAAGGAATTTACGGATGAGGAACTGATACATCAGCTTATCAACACCGAGCTTTCCAAGGATTCGGATAAAACCGACAAACTATCTTTCGGTCAGCGTGCGGCGGATGCTGTTGCGCGTTTTGCCGGAAGTTGGGCGTTTATATTCAGCTTTATAGCTATAATGGTTATTTGGATGGTTCTGAATATAGTACTTAAAGATAAGGCTTTTGACGCATATCCGTTTATCCTTTTGAATTTGGTGCTTTCTTGTATTGCGGCAGTACAGGCTCCGCTTATTATGATGAGCCAAAACAGGCAGGAGACCAAGGACAGAGAGCGTGCGGAAAATGATTTTAAAGTCAATTTAAAAAGTGAACTTATAATCGATGATTTGCACAGAAAGATGGATCTTGTTCTTGAAAACCAAAAGAAAATAAATCGCCGCCTCGATCTTTTGGAACAGGCGGAAAATATAAGTCCCGAGCAAAAAAAGAACATCGTTTCTTCGTCGAAAAAAACACTTCCGCAGGATAGTGATTCTCTCACATAAAAGTATTATATTGAGCAATGAGATTTTTTTGGGGGTGAAAAATTATGACAGAAAAGGATTATTTAAAACAAATTGATTACGTTATCGAATCGGGACCTTATACCGACAGTTGGCAATCTTTATGTAAACATAAAACACCGGAATGGTATAAGAATGCAAAATTTGGAATCTTTATTCACTGGGGAATTTACAGCGTACCTGCATTCGGCAATGAGTGGTATTCGCGTGAGATGTATGATAAATCAAAGCCGGCATATCGTCACCACCGTGAAAAGTACGGTAATCAAAAGGACTTTGGATATAAGGACTTTATACCGATGTTCAAAGCCGAAAACTTCAATCCCGAAAAGTGGGCGGAGCTTTTTAAAAACAGCGGCGCAAAATACGTAATGCCGGTTGCTGAACATCACGACGGCTTTGCCATGTATAATACCGAGTTTAACCGTTGGAACAGTGTAAATATGGGACCGGAACGAGATGTTCTCGGAGAACTGAAAACGGCTGTGGAAAATGTCGGACTTGCCTTTTGTGCGTCAAATCATCGCGCCGAACATTATTTCTTTATGAATATGGGCAGAACATTTGACAGCGATGTGTGCGATGAAAGATATGCCGACTTTTACGGACCTGCTTATTATTGTAAGGAGCTGTCATCCGATAAAATGGGTGTAACGACATCAAACTGTCGTTCTGTACCTCCGACGGAGGATTTCTTAAAAGAATGGCTTGTCCGCATATGTGAGCTGATAGATAAATACAAGCCGAAAGTTGTTTACTTCGATTGGTGGATACATAACAGGGCGTTTAAACCGTATTTAAAGAAATTTGCGGCATATTATTATAACCGTGCCGCAGAATGGGGAACTGAAGTTACAATAAATTATAAACTTCAGGCTTTTGCTCCGGGAAGTGCTACGTTTGACGTTGAACGGGGAGCTTTGACAGATATTTCGCCCGTACCGTGGCAGACCTGCACTTCAATAGCAAAAAATTCATGGGGATATACCGAAAATAACAAGTTTAAGTCGGCATACCATGTTATATGCGATTTAATCGATATTGTAAGTAAAAACGGTGTTATGCTTTTAAATGTCGGTCCGAAACCCGACGGTACGATTACAGATGAAGAAACTGCGGTTTTGAATGAAATCGGCGATTGGCTGAAGACTAACGGTGAGGGGATATACGATACGGTTCCGTGGAAAACCTTCGGCGAAGGAAAAGTCAATACAAAGGACGGGTCCTTTAAGGATAATAAGACAAAAAAGTATACCGAAAAGGATTTTCGTTTTACATATAAGGACGGAGCGGTTTACGTTTTCCAAATGAAACCGACACATGACGGTGTAATACGAATTAAGAACTTTAAAAAGATAACGCAGGACGCAATTGTATATTCGGTAAAGCTCCTCGGTAATCACTCACCGATAATAATCAGCCGAACCGAAAAATATATGGAACTTAAACTTACGGAAATTCCGCAAACGACCTTGCCGTTATGCTTTAAAATTGTTCTTGAATAAAAAGAGTCTCAATGATTGCTTATAGCAACCGTTGAGACTCTTTTTTTAGCTTATTCGGTAATTTCGGCATCCTTTGTAAGTCTGCCGTGGTATATAGCGTTTGATATATTTGTCGGTGATAAAAAGACCTTGAGCTGTTTAAACTTTGTATCAAGTTTATTATTACTGAACGGTATGTCCGAGAGGGAATATGCCGTAATACTGTTTCTGAGCTCGGTAGTTGAAATAGACGTGTCATTTTTAATCGTTACAGTCTTTTTCTGACCCGGAAGCAGGTCGAAAAAGTTATCGCTGAACGGCAAAGTGCTTTTGCTGCTTTCAACTTTGACAAGGCGAGCATATTTGTCGGATGACACAGTAACCTTCAATCCGTCTGCCGTTTCCTCAAAAACGGTTTTAAGCTCGGCTTTTGCCAAGCGAAGCTCGTTTTCGCGGCAGAAAAGAACAGTTTTTTGCTGAATAATGGTGTTGTTGTCATAAAGTCTTACTGCAATGCCTGTTCTTTTTTTATCGTATTCCGAGCAAATGAACGGAACATTTAAATCAAAAACAACTGAATTTTTTACGGCACCGACGGTTAATGTTCTTTTGTTTGTTTCAAGAGTTCCGTTTTCAAAATCAAATATTTCATATTCCGCATCAACTGTTTTGCATTCGTTTAAATCATTCAGCACAAAAACACGTATGTAGTCGCTTGTATTCTCAATCGATATGCTGAGCGGCGCGTTAAAGTGCTTTGCACCGTATTGTAAGGCCTTGTAATTGCCATAGTAATCAAGACTTGACCAAGAGCATACACCCCAGCAGTCATTAAACTGCCAATACATTGAACCGTTGCATCTGCCCTTGTTTCTGCGCCAATGTTCGGTGGCATCTGCGATACATTCGTTTTGCGTTACCTGTGACAAATAGACATAATCCTTGAACTCCTTTGGTAAATTAAACCTAGATGCTATATAATATATCATTTTGTCATTGCCGTTGGCACATTTTTGGTGAGATTTAAACACATCGCTAGAAAGAGAGTAGTCGGAAGGCTTTGCAAACTTTTCGATAGCCTTCATATCAGGCAGGCTTTCAAAGCCGAATTCGCTGCAAAAACGTGTCATACGTTTGCGGTAATAATTCATCGGCTTCAAACCGTGCCATACGCCCCACAGATGGGTATCGCCTACATTGTCGCTTTCTACTCCGACGTTATGAGATTCACCTACAGGCGAACCGGGTGTGTATGGAGTGTTTTTGTCATATTTTCTTATTTCGGGTTCAAGTATATGATAGAAGAATTTCTCGGTCCATTTGACATACTTTTGCATATGTACCCAAGCCATATGCATATCTTCAATTTCATTGTTGCCGTTCCATACAGCGAGAGAGGGATGATGACAGAGGCGTTTTACATTGTATTTAACCTCTTCTTTTACATTGTCAAGAAAGTCATTATCAAAGAACGGATAGGCTTGACAGGCAAATTGAAAATCTTGCCAAACAAGTATTCCTTTTTTGTCACAGAGATTATAAAACTCGTCGCTTTCGTAATATCCGCCGCCCCAAATGCGTATCATATTTATATTTGAAAACAGGGCTGTGTCAATTAAATATTCGAGCTTGTCGGAAGTAAATCGCGTTATGAAGCTGTCGGGCGGTATGTAATTTGTACCCTTGATGAAAAGAGGGACACCGTTTAATCTGAATTGGAAATTTCTTCCGTATTCATCTTTTTCTCTGTTTAATTCAATTTTTCTGATTCCTATTTTTTTAGAAGCGGAATCGACTTCTTTGCCGCCGGATACTACTGCTGCACTTATTTCGTACAACGGCTGCTCTGCTTTGCCGGATAATTCATATGTCCACCAAAGCTCGGGATCGGTTATTGTAAAGTCAGCTTCTGTGCCGCTTTTTTCAAGTGTGCTGCCGTTCGGCAATACAACCTTTAACGAACATTCGTAATCTTTATATGCCTTTATATCGGCTCTTACGGAGATAACGGCAGTACCGTCGGCATTGAGCGCTTGTGACGCAAAAAGATAATCAATTTTTGCACCGTTCACAAACTCAAGACTTATTTCCTTTGTTATACCGCTACACGGCAATACGGGACCCCAGTCCCAACCGAAATGGCATTGCGGTTTGCGTATATGAACAATACCGTTCTGACCGTTTGAATTTACGGGAGTAGGACAGGACTTGTATTTTTCTTTAACATAATTTACCGGGGAACGAAACAATATTCTTATTTCGTTTTCACCCTTATCAAGACGTTCTTTTATTGATACGCTGTAAGCTTTAAAACAATTCCTAGCTGAAAACGCAAGCATATTATTTACAAAAACATCACATATTGTATCAAGCATTTCACAGGTCAGCAGTATATCATCACAGTTTAATTCTTCATCGGTTATTTCAAAAGTCTTTTTGTATTCCCAATTTGTTTCGCCGACCCAGTATACATCCTTTTCATTAAGGCCGATAAATGGGTCCGGAATATCTCCGTTTGCCATCAGGTCAAGATAGTTGCAGCCGGGTACGGTGGCTTCCTTGTATAGCTTATCACCGACTTTTCTGAATTGCCATTTCCCGTTTAGTGTCTTTTTCATTTTTCCAAATCCCTCTCTTTGAAACATCATTGGTATTATACTTTATCCCTCCGTATATTGTAAATGCTTTTATGCGCTTTTTATTTTATGATTTTTTATCTGCAAGTCTAAATGCAACTCTGCGGCGGATATTTCTATTGATAATTCAATATATTTCATTTGAACTACAACGGTATTTTGTGCGTTATGCTAAAACAATAAGAGATACGTTCAAAATCAGCGGCACTTAAAGAAGCGTCAAAAGAGCTTGATCATTTCAATAAAAAAGCATATGCGTATATTCAGGCGCGAAAGCTTTTAAAGCAGCTTGAATACTATTCGCATTGGTCTATTATCTATAGTTCGGAATCGGTAGAGATTTCGGAATGATTTCTGTTCTGTATTTCAGAGCGGTGTTTAACAACACCGCTCTTTTTAAGAAAAAGTTGTCAAAATGTTAACAATTTTTATTGCACACTTTAAAACGAAGATGTATAAAAATTTTCGGTGATGTGAAATGAGTAAATCAACAATTATTGCAGTTGCGGGTAAAGGCGGTGTAGGCAAAACTTCATTATCGGCTACTATCGTCAGGTGCCTTACAGAAAAGTATCCCGATAAAAAGATACTTGCCATAGACGCCGATCCGGCAGTAGGCCTTTCGACCGCTCTCGGAATAGACGTCAAAATGACCATTGATGATATTCGTAAAGAGATTATAGCTTCCGTGGACGAGGGCGATACCAGAGGAGCCGTTGAGCTTTTAGGCGAAGCCAAGTACCGTATTTTCGACGCTCTTGTCGAGACAGACGGATATTCGTTTATTGCTGTTGGAAGACCCGAGAGCGCGGGGTGCTATTGTAAAATAAACTCATATCTTAAAGAGGTTATCTCCATACTTTCCGACGAATTTGACTATGTTGTTATTGACGGTGAGGCGGGAATAGAGCAAATTAACAGACGTGTTATGGAGAGAGTAACGCATCTTATCTTAATAACGGATCCCAGCAAAAAAGGCTGCCAAGTAATAAAAACAATAAAAGGTGTTGCCGATGATCTTGTTATGTATGATAAAATCGGCGCAATAGTTAATCGTATGACGGACGAGTCTTTAAAGGATTATATTAATATCGACGGTGTTGAAGTTCTCAGTTATATTCCGAATGATACAAATCTCGCTATGTTTGATATACAGGGCGAAAATGTATTTAATTTGCCGGAATCTTCACCGGTGGTAAAGGGAGTACGGGAGACTTTAACTAAAATAGGGGTGCTGTAATGAAAGATCTGAAACATCTGATTTATTTTGAGAATCTGCTTCAGGAGGCAAACAATGAACTTGTGCAGCGGGCAATAAGCGATGGCAAAAAAGCGATTGCGTATACCTGCTATCATATCCCGGAAGTTCTGCTCAATGTCGATAATTGTTTTTCGGTAAGACTTAGAGCTCCGAGAACAGGTTCTATGGATATTGCAACTTATTATCTCAGTTCGTATCTGTGCGGATATTCCAAGGCTCTTTTGGAGCGCGGTATTGAAGGCGGTTATAATTTCCTTTCCGCTCTTATAGGCTCGGAATCATGCTCAACAATGAATTCGTCATATATCGACAGGCGTTTTAATCTTCCGTCTCATGTTGTTAATGTTCCGCTTAGATATACCGAAGAAGAAGTACAGAAATATGCCGTTGACGAGGTTAAATCCTGCATCAGATTTATCGAGGAACAGACAGGCGAAAAGTTTGACTGGGACGCATATTTTTCCGCTATGAAGATATACAACAAACAGCTTGAATATGAGCTGCAAAAATGGGATGTCAACAAAACCGATTATCCTCAGATGACCGGTGCCACATTTTGGCTGTACAGACTTTTTTACTTCCATCTCTCCGGCGGAATCGATAAGATATTTATTAAAACCGATAAAAAGGTTAATAAGCTTATGATGAAAGGCTATGAGAGAAAAGAACATGTTTCCAAGGAAATGCGACACAGAGCTGTAGTTTGGTCGTGTCCTGCAAACTATTATACGAGCCTCGCAAATTGGCTCGAAAATTGCTGGGGCATAAATGTTGTTATGGATATGGAGACGATGATATCTTATATAATGTATGATACAGAGGATAAAGAAAGATCGCTTGCCACATATGCAAAAACTCTTCAGCGCACCACAATGCGTAAGCATACCAAGGGCGGTTATCAAAACGTACTTGATGAACTTTGGCGCATTTGCGATGAATATAATGCCGATACCGTAATAATGTATAATCAGATTTCATGCAAGGGGATGGATGGTCTTAACGGTATATTTGATGACCAGGCAAGAGAAAGAAATATCAATTTCATTTGGGTTGATCAGGACCTTATGGATCCAAGAACCGTTTCGCGTCGCGATATGCGTGAGCAGATCAATAAATATATGACAACTGTTCTTCAGGAAGAACCCGTTGACCCGACGTTGGTTGATTTCGACGATACAATGGCTTGGTAAAAAGATAGGAGAGTGTTTATGAAATATTTTGGCGGATGCGACGTTGGTTCAACGTATGCAAAATGTGTAATTTTAGATGAAAACGGTAAAATTATTGCCGATGCTACCGTAAGAAGTAAAATAAATCCGGTGAAGAGTGCCGAGCTTGCTCTCGGTGAGGCTATATCGAAAGTCCCGGAACTGTCTTCTCCAGAGGAGCTTACGTATCTTATAGGTACCGGCTACGGCAGAAATAAAGTTCCGTTTGCCGATGAAAATATATCTGAAATCAGTTGCCACGCAATGGGTGTACATGTTACAGACCCGAGTGTAAAGGCGATTATAGATATCGGCGGTCAGGATGTAAAGGGCATTGCAATAGACACCGACGGTACGGTTAAGAATTTTGCAATGAATGATAAATGTGCCGCAGGTACAGGGCGTTTTTTTGAGGCGATGGCAAACGCATTTGAAATGTCACTTCCGGATTTCTGTAAATTGTCTCTCCAAGCCAAAAATACTATTCCTATAACGGCACAATGCACTGTATTTGCCGAATCGGAGGTAATTTCTCTTGTAGGCGAGGGCAAACCCATGGATGAGATAGCGGCGGGTATTCAGCTCGCTGTTGCCAAACGTTGTTTCGTTATGGCAAAAAAAGCAGGTGCTACCGACAGTATAACGCTTACCGGCGGTTGTGCTAAAAACGAAGGTCTCAAGCGTGCTATTGAGCACGTTCTGAAAATTAAGGTTGTTGACCTTCCAATAGACCCTCAGCTTATGGGCGCGCTTGGTGCTGCCGAGTATGCAAGGCAAAAGGGGATGGCATAAATGAAAGCTTTAATTATAATTTTAATCGTTCTTGCAGCGCTTTTTGTGCTCACATTTTGCATCTATTTTTTCAATCTCGATATGAAACTTGTTCGTAAGATATATGATGCGCTCGGCAAACATTATGATTCGCTTGAAAAGGACAAAAAACTTTAATGAAACTTTATGACAAGCTTATCGGGCAAATAAAAAACCTTTTGCCTGAAAACGCCAAAAGGTTTTCTTATAGTGAACCGACGCTTAAAATAAAAAAGGACAATTCAATACTTTTATTGAAAGAAACGGCGTATGAATTCGGCGGAAGTCAAAAGCCGTGTGTAAGCACGGTCGCGGTGAGCGACAGTATAAAGTTTGACAATTGCACATATCTTTACGGAAAAGATATTCCGGAAATAAGGTCTGATTGCTGTTTCGGAAAAATAGTTTTTCTTGAAATCAAAGATATTGGTGAAGAACAATCGGCTTTTGATAAGATAAAAGAACTCGAACGTCTTAAATATAGCTTTTGCCCTGAGGAATTTATGACAAGAGCATCTGCATTTAATATGCGGGAGCAGATAAGAGTCAGCAAAAAAGCGGTAAAAAACGGTGTGACATTCTCGGACTACGGCTCATCGCTTATTAAGGCTTATCTTGAATTCCCTATGGTGAAGAGTGTGCAGATAATATTTATTACCGATTTCGACCGTTTTAATGAACTCGGTATGATTTGTGATAAAGTAAGGCAAACAACCGATGCTCTGAATCACATACTTGACAATGTGCTTCTTGATTGCAACACATGCAATTTAAAATCAATTTGCGACGAGGTTGAGGGTATGAAAGAACTGCATATGAAAAATGCTGCGAAGAGGCAGTAAAAAAGCAGGCAAGGCCTAAATGCTTTGCCTGCTTAAATTTTATTTGAATTCGTTTTCAACAGCCTTTTCAAGTTCTTCTTCTTTTTCTTCTTCAATTTCAAGGCGGATAAACATAATGATGAAGCTTATAAACAAAAATGCACATGAAAACCAAATCGAGCGTATACCCCATCTATCTGCCGCAAGACTACCGAATCCGGCACCTACAGCAAACATGAATATAATGCTGAAATATTCAATTGCCTTTATAAGCAGTATTTTTTTACGTGTTTTAAAATAGCCGCACAAAGCTTCCGCGCCGCTTCTCATATTGCCGATGCACATTGTGCTTGCATAGGCGTTTCCGCGCAACTTGCGGAATGTTTGAACCTGCATTGCCGCCACAAAAGAAACAAGAGCATTAGCGAGTATGTTTAAGTTAATCGGGATAAAACCGACGGCCAAAAGTATAACTATTTCAAACGCTAAAACTATTTGACGCCAATGTATCTTTTTGTAATTTTTAAAGAAAATATGCTGTATTTCGGCAACGCATATCCCGAATATAAAAGAAATTACCGGTATAAGATAATGTAATATTAACCCGAATTCTCCCTCAAAAAAATGTGTGCTCATAAGCACAATGTTTCCGGTTTGAGCGTTTGCGAAAACCTTTCCGCGGCAAAGATATGTATAAGCGTCCTGAAATCCTCCGGAAAGTGTCAGAAAAATTGCATTTGTAAAGGTGTCTGACATTTGATTAGATTTTAATCTTTCTGCCATTTTGGTTTTAATCATATTTTACCTGTCCTCTAACAAAGTTTGACAATCCCAATCTTTATTATTATAATACATACATATCTATATTTAAAATATGTTGTTGATATGGCTAATATGTAATTTTTATATTGAGAGGAATTAAATGTTGGTAAATTACGAATATTACAAAATTTTTTATTACGTTGCGAAATATCAGAATTTCACAAGAGCTGCGGTTGAGCTTGATAATAATCAGCCCAATATATCAAGGTCTGTTAAAAATCTTGAAAACACACTCGGATGTGTACTATTCAGTAGGACAAGTCGCGGAGTTAAGTTGACACCCGAGGGTGAAACCCTATATTCCCATATAGTTCCTGCCATTTTACAAATTGAAGCAGGAGAAAAAGAACTCCTGATGCAAAAAGAACTTAAAGGCGGCATTGTTTCAATCGGCACTACCGAAACTGCTCTGTCCGAGGTGTTGCTTCCGGTTCTTGATATGTTTCATAAGAAGTTTCCGGATATTCGTATAAGGATAAACAATTCCACAACGCCGGCGGCTATGAACGCGCTTAAAAGCGGCTCTGTTGATTTCTCGGTCGTAACATCTCCGGTTGAATATGACGATGAGTTTGAAATAGTTAATATTAAAGATTTCGACGATGTACCCGTTTGTGGAAAAGAAATGGCTTTTTTGAAAGAAAAGATAATCGGCATTGGAGAGCTTAAAGAGCATCCTCTCATAAGTCTTAGCAAAGGTAGCTCGACATATGATTTTTATAGCAAAATATTTGCCGAAAACGGGCTGAAGTACGCTCCCGATACTGAAGTTGCGACAGCCGATCTTATATTACCTCTTGTCAAAAACAATCTCGGTATAGGCTTTTTGCCGAAAAATCTTGTAGAGAGCGATCTTGAAAGCGGCGAAATATTTAAACTTAATTTAAAAGAGAAAATTTCGTCAAGACAGATTTGTATTGCCGAAAATAAAAATGTCAGTCTCGGCGTTGCTGCGAGTGAGTTGAAAAATATGCTGCTTGATTATAGCCACCGCTTCGGTAATTAGCGTTTTATAAACATATTAATAATTTGCTGTTGCTTTACTGAAAAAAGAAGTATAAAAATGAATAAAAATCTCGAAAAAATCTGTGTTTTTTGTTGACGAATGCACGCAAAACAATTATTATTTATTTATTATTTTTTATTGAGAGGATGATTTTTTTGGGAGCGACAACAGAGAAGCATATGAATTTTAAAGAAATTGCGGCATATTCGCTCGGCCTTTTCGGGTTTCAGGCGATAGTCGGTCTTTTGAATTCATATCAAGCGGAATTTGATGCATCTATTTTAGGAGCTGACATTGCGGTTGTCGGCATACTTATTCTTGTAGCCAAAATATTGTCTGCGGTTTTTGATCCGGTTGTAGGTAGTATGATAGATCGTTCAAAAAGTAAACGCGGAAAGTTTAAGTCTATGATATTGAAGTCAATTATCCCTCTTCTTGTTATGACGGCAGCCGTTTTTATTAATGTTCCGTTTAAAGAGAATCGCACGGCAACGTACATTTGGATATTTGTTACATATCTTGTATGGAGTCTTGCTATGACGCTCGGCGATGTACCGTCTCAGGGTATAGCTTCGGTTTTAACGCCTAACCCTACAGAGCGCACAAATGTAGTGTCGATATCAAACACATTTAAGCAGATAGGTTTTTCGGCTTGTGTTGTTATTGTGCCGATAGCTTGTCTCATAATTCCCGGAGGGTCAAAAGTATTTGTTAAATCCGGCGAAACCGATATGCCTATGATAGCTTCGGAATATCTTTGGACGGCTATTCTTACGGCTGTTTTCGGCTGTGCGTTATTTGCACTTATACCGCTTTTAAACAAAGAGCGTGTTCCGTATGTATCCGGTGAAAAAACTACTGCCAAGGATATGTTTAAAGCTCTCAAAGACAACAAGCCGCTTATGCTTGTTATTGTATCATACTTTCTCGGGTTCGGCAGACAAATGTCAATGGGTATACAAGTGCAGGCCGCTAATACAATACTCGGCTCACAAAATCTTGTTGCGGTTCTCGGTATAGTTACTGCTGTCGGCTCTATGATAAGTATGGCGATTTGTCCATTACTTATCAAAAAGATGGGTGAGAAAAAGGTATATATCCTTCTCTCGGTATATGGCTTTGTCGCATCGGCACTATCGTTCGTTGTAGGGCACTTCTGGTTCAAAAATCCTGATAATACAGTGCTTACTGTATTATTCTATGCATCGCTGTTTTTAATCGGCCTTCAGTTTGCCGCTGTTACGCTTATGCCCATGATAATGACAGCCGATTGTGTTGATTATTATGAGTTTGAGACCGGCAAACGCATGGAGGGCGCAGCATACTCTATTTTAACCCTTACCATAAAGGTTTGCCTTGCACTCGGAACTGCTCTAGGCCTTGTGTTTATACAGGTATCGGGCTATTCGGATACTGTTGCTCAAATTGCTGCCGGTACTGCAAGCGGATTTAGTGAGAAAACAAAAGACATTGTGTTTTTTGCTTATACCGTGGTGCCCGGCTTTCTTGCTCTCATTTCTATATTCCCGATTTTTAAATATGATATAGTCGGGAAGAAAAAACAAGATATAGCCGATGAGCTGCAAAAAAGAAGAACAAAAGCAACTGCGGAAATCGATAATTGAGATATATTAAGCTTAGGGCTGTACCGTTGAAAAAGCGGTACAGCCTTTTTGCTTCTATATATTTAAAATCCCATTGTTTTCATGATATTTTCCGGAAATTAGAAGAATTCCGGCCGCAGTTAGAAGAGTGTGAATGTCGGTAATATCTGATGTTTTGGATTTTATTTCACACGGATATATATTTTTCCCGGATAAATCCTTGATAATCGTTTGTATTCCGAAGTAAATTTCTCCATCATTTAAGCTTGACAGTGTTATATCGTCTTTGAAATTTGTCCCAATGTTCAGCCTTTGTTTTATCCCGGCAGAATCATTATATATTAACGCTTCGTTAATGATATCGCCGTTTTTTGATATTTCCACGGAAATTGTATTTTTGAAACTGTTGTCAACTTTTGCACCGATGTCTGTAATTACATATTCGGGTGTATCAATATAGCTTGCCTCTATTATATTATTTCCGAGCAGCAATACGCCTCCGTGCTTGCTCAGCAGCTGAGAAAGTTCACCTGATAAACGGCTGTTAAAATCCTCGGAGACTACAATAAGCTTCACTTTATCACCCCGAAATATTATTTTCAAATAACATAAGGTTATTCAATGGTTAGAAACGTTAAAATACTAGCTCAAAATATTAAAAAAATGCTAAAAAGCTATTGGAAAGTCTGTAATAATAGATTATAATATTACATTATAACAGTTAAATAAGGGAGGCTATGGGTTGGCTTCAAAGTATTCCGTTTCGTTAGATAAACTAATAAAAGAATTCGGCTTTGAAACATTGTATTTGCCGGAAGACGCACACGACCTATCCGTTACATCGCAGGATGTTAATAGGCCGGGTCTTATTCTTGCCGGACGTGATGATTATTTTGACCCGGAACGTGTGCAGTTTTTGGGGCTTTCGGAAATAGAATTTCTTAAAACTCTAAGCGATGAAATGCGTTATGAAAGCCTTAAACGGCTTGTCGAAACTCAACCGCCGTTTATTTTAATTACACGAAATTTAGAGATCCCGTCGCATCTTTCTTCACTTGTAGAAGAATACAAGGTGCCGCTCTTACGTACCGGTGAATCCACATCGAGCTGTATGTCTGCGCTTATTTCTTTTTTGGGAACAGAACTTGCCGAAAGGATAACACGACATGGAGTGCTTGTAGAAGTGTACGGTGAGGGCGTGCTGATTGTCGGCGACAGCGGTGTAGGTAAAAGTGAGACTGCGATTGAACTTATCAAGAGGGGGCACCGTCTGATTGCGGATGATGCCGTTGAAATTCGTAAGGTTTCTTCAAAAACACTTGTCGGTTCTGCACCGGACAATATCAGACATTTCATCGAACTTCGCGGTGTAGGAATTATTAATGCTCGCCGCATTTTCGGTATGGGAGCTGTAAAGCTTACCGAAAAAATAAATATGGTGGTTCAACTTGAGCCTTGGGATTCCGCTAAGGTTTATGATAGGATGGGTCTTGATAATGACTATATTTCAATTATGGACATCAAAGTGCCCGTTACTGTTGTGCCTGTAAAACCCGGCAGGAATCTTGCGATAATCATTGAAGTAGCCGCCATGAATAACAGGCAGAAAAAAATGGGATATAATGCCGCGCGTGAGCTCCTTCATCAACTCGGCATGGAAGAGGGCGAGTCAAAGGACGAAGAGCTTGAGATTTGGCAAAATTATTAAAGAGAATATAAAAACGGAGGATTATGATGTATAGAATTGGTGTTGATCTCGGAGGAACAAACATTGTAGCCGGAGTTGTTGATGAGTATTATCGCATAGTGGGCAAAGGAAAGATGCCTACTGCTTGTCCGCGTCCGTCATGGGAGATAATCAACGATGTTGCTTTGTCAATAAATATGGCTCTCGAAGAAGCAAAAATTTCGCTTGATGAGGTGGTTTCTATTGGCATAGGAACTCCTGGCTCGGTAAATAAAAAATACGGAATTATTGAGTATGCCAATAATTTAGGATTCGATAATGTTCCGGCAAAAGATATTCTTCAATCTAAGTTCAGCAAACCGATTTATCTTGAAAACGATGCTAACTGTGCGGCACTCGGCGAAGCAAAAGCAGGTGCCGGCGAGGGAGTTGCAAATTTTGTTGCAGTTACTCTCGGCACTGGTGTTGGCAGCGGAATTGTTGTAAACGGCAAGCTGCTCAATGGCTGTAATGATGCAGCAGGCGAGGCCGGCCATATGGTTATTTTTGCTGACGGAGAGCAATGCACCTGTGGCAGAAAAGGCTGTTGGGAGGCATATTCCTCAGCAACGGCACTTATTCGCCAGACGAAAGATGCTATGGGCAAAAATCTCGATTCTGCTATGTGGACTCTTGTTGACGGAGATATCAATAAGGTCGACGGCAGAACAGCCTTTAATGCTATGCGCAAAAATGATCCGGCAGGCATAAAGGTTGTTGATACATACATACATTATCTTGCGATGGGTATTACAAATATGATTAACCTTTTCCAACCGGAAATACTCTGTGTGGGCGGCGGTATCGGTAATGAGGGTGAGTCACTTCTTGAACCTGTACGTAAAATAGTAAATCAAGAGCATTACAGCGTGCACAGCGTTGTTCAAACAAGAATATGCTCTGCTAAGCTCGGAAATGATGCCGGTATAATCGGAGCAGCACTTCTTGACGAATAATTTTGAGGGGAAATTATTTTGCTAAGTAATATAAAAGCTGTTGCAGATAAGTTTGGCTGCGAATTTCGCGAAGATGCTCCTATGAGCGATTATACGTCGTTTAAAACCGGTGGGCCTGCCGAGCTTGTTATAATGCCTAACAGCATAAAAGCTCTTTCGGCACTTATATCTGCTTGCCGTGAGAGCGAAATAAAGCCGTATATCATTGGAAACGGCAGTAATATACTTGTATCTGACAGCGGTTTGCGCGGAGTTGTTTTAAGGCTCGCAAAGGGTTTATCTGAGCTCAAGTACCTCGGTGACGGTGTGATATATGCCGATGCCGGTGTTTCTTTGTCAAAGCTTTGTGCTTTTGCTCTTTCCAACAATCTCTCGGGACTTGAATTTGCCTATGGAATTCCCGGCACAGTCGGCGGAGCCGCATATATGAATGCCGGAGCTTACGGTGGGGAAATGAAAGATGTTCTGTCCTCTGTGTCGCACATAAATTTTGACGGTGAGGTAGGGTGCTTTGAAAAAGAGAGCTTAAAGCTCGGCTATCGTTGCAGCGCGTATACCGACAGTAATCTTATTATAACCGGGCTTACACTTAAACTGAAAAACGGCGATTATGATGAAATTAAGGCTGCAATGAATTTAAATCTCAATAAGAGAAAGTCTAAACAGCCGCTTGAATATCCGAGCGCAGGCAGTACTTTCAAGCGCCCCGTGGGATATTTTGCCGGTGGACTTATAGAGCAGTGCGGTTTAAAAGGATACAGTATAGGCGGCGCCGCGGTTAGCGAAAAGCATGCCGGTTTCATAATAAATAAAGGCGGCGCAACAACTAATGATGTTTTAAGTTTAATAAAATATGTACAGAATAAGGTGTTTACCGAAACTGGTGTGCATCTCGAAACGGAAGTGAAATATATTGGGTAAGAAATCTGCAGAAAAGACAGAGCTTGTTATTGTTACGGGACTTTCGGGAGCAGGAAAGTCAAGAGCAGTTGACGCTCTTGAGGATATAGGCTTTTTTTGTGTTGATAATATGCCTCCGAAGCTCATACCTACTTTTGTCAAGTTGATTTTTAATTCTAATGAAAAACGTGACAGGGTAGCCATTGTTGCCGACATCAGACTCGGCGACTCGTTCTCTGATATTTTCGGAGTGTTGGATGAGTTAAAAGAAGATGAGATTAATTACAAAATTCTGTTTATAGATGCGGACAACGATGTAATTATGCGCCGTTACCAAGAGACAAGGCGTAAGCATCCTCTTGCCGATGAATTTAATACACCTTCAATACTTGAAGCCATCCAAAAAGAACGTGAGATACTGTTGCCTGCACGTTTACAAGCGGATTATATAGTAGATACGTCGAATGTTACAAGCTCTCAGTTTAAGGAGCGTATTGCAAAGCTTTTTCTTGATAATGCTTCGAGTTCTCTTAAAATTTACAGCATATCATTCGGCTTTAAATACGGCATACCGAAGGAAGCTGATTTGGTGTTCGATGTCAGGTGCTTACCCAATCCGTTTTATATTCCCGAACTTAAAGAGCATACCGGGCTTGAGACTCCCGTGCGTGATTTTGTTATGAAATTTGACCAGTCAAAGGCTCTCGAGAAAAAGCTGTTTGATCTTCTTGACTTTTTGTTGCCTCTTTACAGAACGGAAGGAAAAAGTCAGTTAACTATTGCGGTCGGTTGTACAGGGGGAAAACACAGGTCTGTTGTATTTGCCGAAGCAATAAATAAACATATTCTTGAAAACGGAGCTAATTCAAGCGTATTCCACAGAGATATTAAAAGGTAGTGCTATGACTTTTTCATCCAAGGTTAAAGATGAATTATTAAATGTTGAGACAATAAAGCCTTGCTGTATATTGGCTGAGTGTTACGGGCTTCTGCTTTTTGGCAGGGGTTTTTCGGCAGGTGAGGTTTATATATCCACAGAAAATAAAAATGTTGCGCTCAGATATAAAGAGCTTGTTGAGCGTTTTACGGAAAATCCGTGTAATGTTTCAGAGTCGGCATCCGGTAAAATTAAAGTCAGCGTTGGAAATAAACAGGATCGCTTAGCTGTTTTAAACGCTTTTGGATATAACGGCAAGGAGCGAACACGTAGGCTGAATTGGGCAAATATATCAGAAGACTGCTGTATAGGTTCTTTTCTGCGCGGAGTCTTTTTGGCGTGCGGAACGGTCAATTCTCCTGAAAAGAATTATCATCTCGAATTTGTTGTTCCGCATATGTATTTGAGTCGAGACCTTCAGAAATTTTTGTCTGATAACGATATGGCGGCAAAAGAGGTTACGCGGAACGGCGCCTATGTTTTGTATTTTAAGGATAGCGGCGAAATCGAGGATATGCTGACGGTTATGGGCGCTTCAAACTGCGTTCTTGAGCTTATGGGCGTAAAAATGTATAAAGATATGCGAAACAATGTTAATCGCCGGCTTAATTTTGAAAGCGCAAATCTTGATAGAACTGTAAATGCGGCGCTTGTTCAGATAGATGCGATTAACAGACTGAAGAAGTGCGGAATGCTAAACGATTTGCCGTCGGAGCTTCGTGAAATTGCCGAGTTGAGAACAGAAAATCCCGACTTTTCGCTGAAACAGATAGGCGACAGTATGAGCGTTCCAATGACTCGATCCGGAGTTAACCATAGGCTTAAAAAGCTTTGTGCGTTAGCGGAAAATTGTAAGTAGAATATTGCTGAGAATTCAGCCGTAAACTTGAGTTGTTTACGGCTGTTTTTATGTAGGTACAAGAAAATGTACAATTCGTTTTTACTGTATAGACGTTTTAAAATATAACCAAAACATCATAATTCGGACAAAATTCACAAAATACATTGACAATACACATATATATATTATAATTTGAACAAGGGGCGGGGAATTTAAAATATATGATAATTATTAAGGCTCGCTTTTCTTATAAGTGCGGCTTTATTTTTTTTATGAGGAGCTTTTATGAAATAATTATACGGCGGCGGTTATTAGGCTTACTTTTTACAGACAAAGTTTTTTATATCTCTTATGTCAAAAAATATCAGATGGGAGTATATAAGTGATGAAAAGCAGAACATATAAAATAACACTTGTAATTGAGGCGGCAATAGCGGTGCTAATCGCTTTTTGCTTGGCTTTTTTCGGACCGCTGTCATTAAATGATATGACGTACGGCGAATTTGACATGCAGGTTTTTGAACTCTGTTTTACATATCCGGCAATCATAATTTTTATTGCTTTATTTGTTGTGCTGGCGGTAATTTCGTATAAAAAAGAACACACAAAAAAACGCTATGCAACCGAAATCGTTTTGTTTGCTGTCTTGTTGATATTTGTATATTTTTTAGGCGTGTTTGTGCCTCGTACATTCAGATATGAAGGCGTTGTTATGAATGCCGCCGAATACACTGATATTATGCATGAATTAAAGCCGTCTGAATGTTTCGATGGTGAAAATACCGACTATATAGAAAAAATCGGAGAAAACCTTTCCGGTGAGTCTTGGTCCGTCTACGGTATGCGATATACCGAGGTCAGAAAATATGATTGGTCCATGGCGGATACCGGATACCAAGATTTATGCTCCGACTACGAATTGATATATTACAGCGGTATACCGAAGTTTATTTCCGGTGAAGTTGATTGCGTTGCAAAAATGCAAGACAGCCTCAGAGTTAAGGTTATAGACAACTCGCATATCAAAGGTGATAACGCAACAAATATCGGAATATACACAAACGGAACTTATGAAAATATAAAATACAGTATGTATACGAAGGATTATAACGGTCAAAAGGCAATTGTTATCTACGCCGATGAAGGTGACAAACACATTTTTCTGACGCTTCAATTGTTGGATAAATCTGCGGAATTGTCCTTAGCTGACGAAAATACTCTTTTGCAGCATATATATAATGTGTTTGAAAAAGGAAATTGATTATCATCAAAACCATAAAATTTGCCGTGTGAATTTGCTGTGTAATAATATCTTATATTTTGCGTTGTTTGCTATTGATTTTTTTTGCCGGTTCGGTTATAATAGTCTCCGTCAGTTCGCCGGTGTGATGGAATTGGCAGACGTGCTGGACTCAAAATCCAGTGGTAGCGATACCGTACCGGTTCGACCCCGGTCACCGGCACCAAAAAAACGGCATTCTTTGTAAAAAAGAGTGCCGTTTTTTTATTGTATTTTTTACAAATTTTTACATAAAGATTTTTATCCTATATTTTTGATTTTTACTTACTTTTTATTACTGTTTGTGATATAGTATTTATTAAAGTTAACTCTATTGGCTCTGTTTTGAGAGAGGAGATTTTATATGGGAAAAATTATAACAGTAGGTCGTGAATTCGGCAGCGGAGGACGTGAAATAGGTCGTAAGCTGGCTGAAAAACTCAGGTTTGCTTATTATGACCACGAAATCGTTGTTGAGATTGCCAAACGTACTGATCTTGCAACTGAATACATACAAAGTGTTGAGGAAAAACGTCCGTTTCCGCTTATGAGTATTACAACCGGGCATACTTTTTGGGCTTCGCCGAATCCGGTAATGGATCAGCAGCTTGAAGTACTTAAAACAGAGAGCGTTATAATAAAAGAAGTTGCCGAAAAGTCTGACTGCGTTATCGTAGGAAGATGTGCAGACTATGTTTTGCGAGACGAAGAGCCGTTTCGCATATTCCTTTATGCGGAACTTGAGTTCAAAATGAAACGATGCCGCGAAAGAGGAGACGATGCTAAAAAAATGAGCGATCGAGAGCTTCAAAGACATATGGCTCAGATAGATAAAAAGCGTGCCGAATATTATGCGTTTCTCAGCGGACAAAAGTGGGGAGCAAAAGAGAATTACGATTTGTGTATCAATACCTCGACGGCTGATGAGGATAAAATTGTAAACAGTATAGCTGAGTTATATCGGTAAAATAACAACAATATTAAAAGGAGCTGTAAAGTTGTTTTTACAGCTCCTTCTTCTTTTTATAGGCCCGCCCGACCGTACACGGCAATAATTAACCTGCATTCAAAAGCAGGTGGGGATCTATCGTCAGCATTCGTGCTCCCAACATCCGCCGAATGGGCGGGAGGTCTGCTCCACAGCATCGGAATCCGAACCCCTAAAATATAAGTGTTGGGTCAATATTGTCCGTATATTTATCGCATCGGGCAGGTATGTATATTTTGCGATTTTAATCAGCTTTTATTCTTGTCATCATCTTTAATAAAATAAAGATCTTGAAGTCTATCCTCAAAAATTTCGGCTATTTCGTCGTATTCTTTTTGATTTTCGATAGGCTCCAAATAAATGTCATCGCTTTCATCATTTACTTTGACAATAATAAGTTCACCGTCACCGTCAAGAATTTCTTCTGCGTCGTCATATACAGGTGTCAGCGCAAGGTATTTCCCGTCATCGGTTTCTATTCTGTCAAGCTCTTCAAAAGTATGCGTAACGCCGTCTTCATCTTCAATTGTTACAAGATCGGCAGTAAATTCGTTATCAGCCATATATTTCACCTCCGATTGCTTTATATTTTACCGCGAAACTATACTTTCGTCAACCTGAAAAGGCTTTTTGTTTCAAAAAACATAGATTTAATGTTGAATCATTTTTTATATTTCTCCCAACAGCAAGGCCATTACAGTATCGCTCTAATTGATGTTTTATTATTGCGAGATTATATTGTATGCGGTATAAAAGTTTAAGTATAAAGAGATAAAATTAATAAAAAATATAAAAAAATTACAAAAAAACTATTGACATTATATAGATATGAGTTATAATATAATCAGACAAGGGAAAGGAAAGAAAAACAAAATAAATCCCTTGAATATTTTAAAGGAGGCGTTTCCGATGTACTGTTCAGAGGGTATAGAGCCGCAGACATCATGTTTCGCCGCTCATCCGATCTCGTAGAGACAGAGTTAATAAAGTGAGTACTTAAATATCGTATAGGCAAAATTATTGAATGTTCTACTTCGGTTGACCGGTACATAATAATAACGAATTTGCGTTACTGTAATGTGATCGGATGAGTGGCAAAGTAAAATTCAATATATATGTAAGACGAAAAGTAAACACAGTTTATAAAGTTAGAGGAACCGATTAAAAACCGGTTCCTCGTTTTTTAGTCTTCTTTAAACTCAGCACTCCACGAAAATTCAAATTTTTCACCCGAACTCAGCTTTTGAATCCCTCGTTTTTTTGAAAAATCCGTAGCTTTTTCATAAGAGTCGTTTACACCGTACCACGGTTCTATGCAGACAAAGGGTGCAGCCGGCTTTGCCCATATTGCAAGGAAGGGAGAATCGCCGAATGTGAACCTTATGTGTTTGCCTGCCTTTTTTTCGTTAAGGATAACGTAATTGGATTTTACATTTGAGAAAATCAGTGCGTCCTTATCAAACAGATGCTCCGTTAATTCTATTTTATTGCTATTTTGCAATATAAGATCCTTTTCTCCCGTAATCACCGAATCGCGGTCGATTCTCTCGGAATAAAGAGTCTCATCATATTCGAAAGTTAATGTGTCACCGAGATTGCAGTTAAATGCAGGGTGAGCTCCGATTGAAAAATACATTTCTTCGGCGTTTGTATTTATGACCTTGTGAGTAACAGTCAGTTTATTATCGGTAATTTTAAAAGTGATATAAAGCTCATATTTGTAAGGATAGCATTTCAGCGTATCCGCATTTTCCTTTTGTAAGAACACAATCTCGTTTTCTGTCAATACTACCGGTTCAAACTCTCTGTGCCTTGCAAGACCGTGACGGATTATGCTGTATGTTTTCCCGTTGATAATACATTCATCATTTAACAGCTTACCGATTATTGGAAACAGAATAGGGGACTGACCGTTCCACACCGTCGGATTGCCTTGCCATAAAAACTCATATCCGCTTTTTTTCGAAACGATACTTGTAAGGGTGGCACCGAAACTTTTAACGCCGACTTTGATAATACCGTTGTCAATATAATTTGTCATAAAATCAACTCCTTTTTGAGTGTTAATTAATATTATCATTACTGATTGAAAAAGTCCATAATATATAAAAAGACGCTGCAAAAATACAGCGTCTTTTTAGGAGCGTTTTAAATTAACTTATTCCGCAGCGGATATTTCCTTATCCTTTGGAAGGATTGAGTTGGTAATTATACCGAGGATAAGCGCACAAGCGATGGAAGTGAGCGTTACGCTTCCGAAGTTTATTGTGAGTCCGCCTATGCCGGCTATGAGAATGACCGCTACAACAAAAAGGTTGCGGTTTTCGTCAAGGTTTACCTTCTGTATCATCTTAAGACCGCTTACGGCAATGAAGCCGTAAAGAGTAATGCAAACGCCGCCCATTACACAGTTGGGTATGGAGGCAAGAAATGTAACAAACGGGCCGAAGAATGAAATGATAATTGCCATTATAGCAGTAGCGAGAATTGTAACAACAGAAGCGTTGCCGGTAATTGCGACGCAACCAACCGATTCACCATATGTTGTGTTCGGGCAGCCGCCGAAAACAGCACCTACCATTGAACCTACGCCGTCACCGAGAAGAGTTCTGTGAAGGCCGGGCTCCTCAAGAAGGTCTTTGTTAATAATGGATGAAAGGTTTTTGTGGTCGGCGATATGCTCGGCAAATACAACAAATGCAACCGGAACATAAGCTACGGCGATGGTGGCTACATACTGGCCGGTTATTTCTTTTGTTCCTTTAAGAGCCTCAATAAATGTGAAGTCCGGAACAGCAAAGAGCTTCATATTTGAAAATACACTGAAATCAATTATTTGAAGAGCGGTATTGTTTGTTTTTATGCCGATAGCGGTAAATATGGCAGCGGCAACATAGCCTGCGAGAATGCCTATGATGAAGGGGATGAGCTTCATCATTTTTTTGCCGTATACGGAGCAAAGAATAACGGTGAAAAGGGTGACAAGTCCGCAAATGAGTGCAACATACGGGCTTGCGGTCGATACTTGAGTCACCTTATCAACAATAGTACCGTTTTCAACAACCTGCTCTACCGAGTCTGCCATAACCTTGCCCTGTGTAAGGTCGGAAATAGCATTGCCGGCAAGCGAAAGACCTATGATCGAAACTGTGGGACCGATGACAACTGCCGGCATAAGCTTGTTAATCCATTTTACGCCGGAAATCTTTACGGCAATGGCAATTACAACATAAACAAGGCCTGCGAAGAATGCACCTAATATAAGGCCTAAATATCCAAGCTGCATTGAGATGCTGCCTGCAAACGCCGCGAGCATTGATCCTATGAATGCAAATGAAGAACCAAGGAAAACCGGGCTTCTGAACTTTGTGAAGAGAAGGTATACGATTGTGCCTATGCCGGCACCGAAAAGTGCTGCCGATTGGCTCATATCATGACCGATTATCGTCGGTACTGCAATTGTAGCTGCAAGAATCGCAAGCAACTGTTGAAATGCAAAAACGATTACTTGCCCGAATTTGGGTTTGTCTTTGATGTCGTAAATAAGTTTCATTTACTACGCCTCCTGAATATATTTAGGCTCGGATAAAATCACGAGACCTTATTAACTGTTTTTGTAAAGCTCAGCTCTGAATGCTCCGTCAATTTCATTTACCTTAACACTTACGAACTCATCACTTGATGTAGGTATGTTTTTACCGACGTAGTTTGCACATATCGGAAGTTCTCTGTGGCCTCGGTCTATTATTACTGCAAGTTGAATTTTAGCGGGTCTGCCGAGCTTGATTATTGCATCCATTGCGGCTCTTGCTGTGCGACCGGTAAAAAGCACATCGTCCACCAAAATGATATTTTTATTTGTTACATCAAAATCAATTTGAGTATCGTTTAGCTGTGGAGAGGAATATTTTTCTGACAAATCATCTCTGTATAAAGTTATGTCAAGCTCGCCGAGGTGCACTTTCAAATTTGAAAAACTCTCAATATTAGTTTTGAGCATTTTAGCAAGCGGTACGCCGCGTCGTTTAATTCCCACAAGATAGACCTCTTCATAGCCTTCGCTGTGTTCAATTATTTCATGAGCAAGGCGGGCTAATGTTCTTGTCAAAGTTTGGGTGTCAATAATTATCTTTGAGCTCATCTTTAATACCATCCGTGCAACAAAAAATACCTTGACGCAATGCGACAAGGTACACCTACACAAATATTTCTTCGCGTTACCTTGTCGGCATCTCGTACCGAATTAAAGGACTGCTTTACTTTTTGGTATAATACCATATCAAAGTGTAAAAGTAAATAGGAAAAAGTCGTTTTTTGAAACTTTGTGCAAACCTATTTTGCTTTTGGCCTTTATGCGCGATTGACAAAACCGATGTGTGTAATTATAATTAAAGGACTTTAAATAATCATTTGAACGGGAGTGTTTTTTATGCAGCCCATAATCAATTATGCTATATGTGCCGTTTCGGCCTATCTTATAGGCTCGCTGAGCTTCGGTATAATTATATCAAAACTGTTTTATCATAAGGATATTCGCAATTTTGGCTCTAAAAGCGCGGGTATGACCAATATGCTCAGAACTTTCGGAAAAGCCCCGGCAATAGCTACTTTTATATGTGATGTCGGAAAAGGGATAGTTGCTGTTGTTTTGGCAAAAAAACTGCTTTGCGGAGATGCTGACCCACTGGTCTGCGGATATATTGCTGCCGTCTTTTCAATACTCGGTCATATGTTTCCTATCTACTTTAAATTTAGAGGAGGAAAGGGTGTCGCTACTGCTCTCGGAGTTACAACAGCTCTCGCATGGCAAACATTTCCGATAGTGATGATTCCGTTTGTTATTATTGTTGCCGCCTCTAAAATGATTTCTCTCGGTTCAATTATTTCGGCGGTAATATTACCGATAGCGACTTACTTTGTATATTACTTTTGGTATCCCGAATGTTCTCCGGTTGTTCCGACCGTTGCAACTGCCGTTATAGCCTTGCTCATAATTTTTATGCATCGAACGAATATCAAGCGAATGATTCGCGGTGAAGAAAACAAGCTCGGAGCCAAGAAGTCGGACGAATAATGATTTAATATAACAAAAAGCCTGTTCTTAAGAACAGGCTTTAACTATTAAGATTTACAATATGTAAACGCCGGATTCAAGTACGGCTATTTCTCTGCCGCAAACTCTGAGATAACGATAAATCGGTTCGTCAAAAAGACGAAAATCATTTACCGAAAAATCTTTAAGGTTGATAGTTCTTATTTTGCAAGAGCCGGCATTGCAGACAAACAACTCGTTACCGTATATACTGAGCGAATAGGGATTATCAAAAGCCGTTGAAGAATCTCCGCCGATACGTAAACTGAATTTTTTGTGTGTAACAGAGTAATTTATAATTGCATTTTGCTCCGGTACGGTACACCAAATTAAAGGTCCGTCGGCAGCGACGCCTTGAACAGGGGAGTCATGATAAAATAAATCCCCGCTCCATTTACTGTTGCCGTCCTTGTCAAAAATTCCGGTTTCGCCACTCGGATAGACAACTGCAATATCCTTATTTCTCATTACGGCCGTGTCGCAGGAGATATAATCACCTATATTATCGCAAATCGCCTTAAAAGCATTGCCGAATTTATTAAGCTGATAAACGCTTTTTGTGACCGGAATCGGTTTTGCTCTTTTTATATCATATCCATAAAACGTAACCTTGCATCTGTTATCGTCAAGCATTTCTTTTTTAGCAAAAATAATTCCGTTTGAATACGGAACTATATCGCAGATTTCAAAATCCACTATTTTTTTCATTTTTATATCACCGTTATATGTAAAAAACTAATATTATATTTAATTACATAATATAATACTCGTTTTTTCCCCTTCGGTCAACCGCATTTGACTATTTTTGCGTAGTTTTTGAAAATTTGTAATATTTTAATCTCTCTATACTCTTGCAGTTGCTTTTACAATCGGTACAACCGCGACATTTTAAAATCCTTTTACCGTCATTCAGTATTCTTTCTTCAACAATTATATTTTTGTCAAGCTTTTTGCAAAATTGCTCGAATGTGTTTATTATTTCTCTCATAAAATCACCTGCTTAAAATATAGCGGTATTTCACCGGTTGGGAAAAAACGGCACTTTTGTCATAAAAGCATATGTTGTCCTCATAGTATAGCGTATGAAGGGGAGAATGTAATGACAACTGCAATATATATTGTTCTCGGTATATTCGGTTTTATCATAATTATTTCGATGTTCCGCACAAAGAAATTTTTATTATCGCTTTTCATGACGGCTTTACAGGGTATAGCCTCGCTTATAGCCGCAAATTTTATCGGGGGATTTTTCGGTGTGCATTTAAGTGTTAATGCTTTTTCACTCGGTGTGTGCGGCCTCGGCGGACTGCCCGGAACCGTAATGCTGCTTATAACCGATACACTTTTTAAAATATAGAAAAACCTCTTGATTTTTATTGATGCATATTGTATAATAACACCCGTCGCCGATATGGACGTTTAGCTCAGTTGGTAGAGCATTCGCTTGACGTGCGAAGGGTCAGCGGTTCGAGTCCGTTAACGTCCACCATTTTAAACGGGACTTTAATTTGTTCGTAAGCAAAAAGTACCGTTTTTATAGCATCCGCTTTAGCCGGGTGTTATTTTTTTGCCTGATTTGTGTTGACTGTGATTATTTGAAATGGTATTATTTTCTTAATATTTTGTATGTGAGGAGTAGCCTATGGGGCCAAAAAACAAGTTCAAAGCAATATTTTTGATAGTACTTGCTTTTGCGGTGTCTTTAATGCTTGTTTTCGGAACGATTGATTATATAGCAAATCACCGCACCTTTGAATCGGGTGTTATAGCCGGATGTTTGACAGAAGAATATAATTTCAATAAATGAAATTTGCTTTAAATGTCTTTTCAAAATGAAAAGGCATTTTTCTTTTTTTGCTTTAATATACATTATCGGGTGATTTAAATGTATAACGCTTACGAGCAAGAGCCTAACGGTATCGCCTCCGGCAAAAAATACGATTATTGTGAATACCGAAGAGGACACAAGTCCGGGGAACCCAAAGTGAAAACAGACTTTTTGCTGCCTGTTTTGAAGGTGCAAATTATACTCTGCATTGCAATAGGAATTTTTATGATTATAATGTTTAAAACTCAATCGTCTGTCTTTTTATTTCTTCGTGAGTCCTATTATAATATTTCATCTACCGATATTCCGTTTGCGGAGGTTGTTAAAAGCATTAAAAAATCTGCCGATTTTGTTTTTGAGCCTATAGACGATACCGACAAAGTCAAAGAAAACGACGAAACCGAATCGTATAGCCAAGAAGCTTCCTCACTTACTTCGTATGATGATAACGAGCTTACCGGAATCGGCGGAGAGGATATATTGACCGCAAAAGAAAAAACATCATTTGCGCCGGTAAGTATGTCTCAAAAAGCTGTAATGCCGGTAGAAAATGCAAAAATCACATCAAAATTCGGCTATCGTGTAAATCCTGTTACGGAGGAATATGGCTTTCACACCGGACTCGATTTGGCGGTGCGGGAGGGTACGCCTATAAGAGCGACCTTCGGCGGAACCGTCATAAAAGCACAGGAATCCAAGCTTCGCGGCAACTATGTTGTCATTTCTCATTCAGATAATGTCGAAACTGTTTATTGCCACTGCAAAGAGCTTTTTGTTTCGGAAGGTGACATCGTTTCGGCAGGTGACATCATTGCGCTTGCAGGCATGACCGGGCAGGCTACAGGACCGCACCTCCATTTTGAACTCAAAATAAACGGGTTGTGGTGTAACCCTGTTTGGATACTTGATATCTGATGTCTTTTTTTATTAAAGATACCGAAATTAAAATCGACTTTTTGTTCGCGGCATCTGTTGCAGCACTTTTGTGTTTTGATGTCGGACCGCAGGTGCAATTGTCCGTCCTCTCGGGAATTCTCCACGAGGGCGGACATGTTTTTTCACTTTTGCTTTTAGGAGAACGTCCGCAGAAAATCTGTTTTGGCCTTTTCGGTCTCACCGTTTTGCGTCGTAACGATATTAAGCTAAATTATAAAAACGAAATAATTACCGCTTTTTGCGGCCCTTTTGTGAATATAGCGATTTGTGTATGTGCACTGTTGTTCTATCTTAATTACAGAGATAATCAAGCTTTGTTTTCGGTTGTTGCTATAAATGCTGCACTTGCTTTGTTTAACCTTTTGCCTGTGTCGGGGCTTGATGGCGGCAGAATACTCGAGTGTGTGCTTTTGAAAAGATTTTCTGTCGAAAAATCCGAAATAATATTATGTGTTACGTCGCTTGTTGTTTTAATTCCGCTTACGGTGGCGGGATTTTTGACGCTTGTAAAAAGCAGATATAATTTTTCGTTGTTATTGCTGTCTGTTTATCTTTTGATTCTTCTTGTTTTTAAAGGGTTAAAATAAGCTTAGCGGTTGCATAAAATCTGCATTTGTTGTATGATATCTCTACTAATTTTTATGAGGTATGGTATGCTGTCAAAAAAACAAGAGTTTCTTTTGCAAAAAGTGCAAAAGCCGGCACGATATATCGGCGGCGAAGTAAACAGCGTTGTAAAAGATAAAAGTAAAATTAAATTCAGGTATGCCTTTTGCTTTCCGGACAACTATGAAATAGGTATGTCACATCTCGGTATGAAAATACTTTACAGTCTTGTTAATGAACGCGAAGACGCATGGTGTGAGCGAGTCTTTGCTCCTTGGGTGGATATGGAAGAGGAGATGAGAAGGAACAATGTTCCTCTGTTCGCTCTTGAAAGCGGCGACAGCTTGTCCGAATTTGATATGATAGGATTTACGCTGCAGTATGAGTTGAGTTATACTAATATTCTTAATATGTTGGATTTGGGCGGCATTTCGGTTAAAAGTAAGGACAGAAAAAGTCTTACTCCGCTTGTGGTGGCCGGGGGTCCCTGCGCCTGCAATCCGGAGCCTATAGCGGATTTTATTGATTTGTTTATGCTCGGAGAGGGCGAAGAGGTTACAAACGAGCTTATTGACCTTTTGGAAAAACACAAGGAAATGGGCTCGGATAAATATGAATTTTTATGTGAAGCGGCCAAAATACAGGGCGTATATGTACCGTCACTGTATGATGTAAGTTATAACGCCGATGGTACGGTTAAAAATATTGAGAATAAAGCCACTGCACCGAAACGAGTAAAAAAACGTATTATCAGTGATCTTGACAAGGTTTATTATCCTGACAGGTTCGTTGTGCCGTTTATTGATGTTGTGCACGATCGAGCTGTTTGCGAGATTTTTCGCGGATGCATTCGAGGCTGCAGATTTTGTCAGGCAGGGTTTATATATCGTCCGATTCGTGAAAAAAGCTACGAAACCGCAAACCGTCAGGCCAAAAGGCTCTGCGACTCCACCGGATATGATGAAATATCACTTTGTTCGCTCAGCACAAGCGACTATACGGGAATAGACAAGTTGATACCGGAAATGTTTTCTTGGGCGCTAAAAGAAAATATAAATGTTTCGCTCCCTTCGCTCAGAGTCGATAATTTTTCTGATGAACTTATGGACGAGCTTAAAAAAATCCGTCGCAGCGGACTTACGTTTGCGCCGGAAGCCGGTACGCAAAGATTGCGTGATGCCATTAATAAAAACGTAACGGAAAAAGAGGTTATAAACACTTGTGAAAAGGCTTTTGCAGGCGGATGGACTGCCGTAAAGCTGTATTTTATGATGGGCTTGCCAACGGAAACTCTTGACGATATCGCAGGAATAGCCGAGCTTGCTCAAAAGGTGGTTGAGCTTTATTACAGTAATCCAAATAAGCCTAAAGGCAAAGGTGTTACCGTCAGCATAAGTGTAGCCTCATTTGTTCCGAAGCCGCACACTCCTTTTCAGTGGGAACCGCAAGATACCATGGATATGCTCGTCGAAAAACAAAAGCATTTGTTGTCTTCCGTACATTCAAAAAAAATTCAGGTGTCATGGCATCAGTCTCCCACAAGTTTTCTTGAGGGCGTTTTGGCTCGCGGTGACCGAAAAATCTGTGACGTTATTTATTCCGCATGGAAAAAAGGCTGCAAATTCGACAGCTGGGATGAATTTTTCGATTTCGATAAATGGATGAAATCGTTTGAAGAGTGCGGCGTCAATCCTTCGTTTTATGCCAATCGTAAACGTGAGTATGATGAGATCCTTCCATGGGATCATCTTGATTACGGTATAAGAAAAGAATTTCTTATTGAAGAAAATAAGAAAGCGCATATGAGCGTTACAACTCCAAATTGCAGACAAAAGTGCGCCGCCTGCGGTGCAGCAAAGCTTAACGGAGGAAAATGCGATGCAAAATGTTAGAGTCTTTTTTGAAAAAACAGGTATGACGAAATACATATCGCATCTTGATCTTATGCGTTGTATGACGCGTGCCATAAAACGTGCGGCGATACCCGCATGGTATACGGAGGGCTTTAATCCGCACCTTTTTATTACGTTCGCTTTACCGTTGACTCTCGGAGTTGAAAGCTTGTGTGAATCCATGGATATCAGGCTAACGGAGGAAATGGGCTTTGAGGAGGTTAAAAACAGACTGAATGTTAATTTGCCTGACGGTATCAGAATAACTAATGTTGCCGTGCCGGTTTACAAAGCAAACGACATAGCTTTTGCCGAATATAAAATTACGTTCCACACAAGAAAAAACGAAAAGATAAAAAATGAAATAGAAGAGAAACTGTTAGGCGATGAACTGCTTGCCGAAAAGATGGGAAAACAAGGGAAGAGAAAAGTGCTGAAAACAATCAATCTGAAAGAGTTCGTCAATTCATACAGCGTTATTTCTTTAAATGATAAGACGGTGCTTACTGCAGTACTTACGGCAGGCAGTAAAAATAACATCAATCCAAATCTTTTTGTTGACGCGCTTAAGCTCGGAGATGATGTTGGTTTTTGTGAAATATTAAAGCAAAAAATGATGACTGAAGATCTCAAAAGCTTTGAATAATATTTTTTAAACAATAAATTTTATAATCATTTAAAAAGTGCTTGCTTTTAGAAAAACAATGTGATAATATATATAAGCATTTTGTGCGTTGGGTTTTTATAAACACTAACGGCAGTTAATGGCAACATTAAAGCTGACGGTCCTCTGCATTTGTATTTAGTGCACGAACGTCTGATAAAAATTAGGAGGACATTATGGACGCATTAAAAGTTATTACCGATGGTATGATCAAGGAAGAACGCCCTCATATCAAAGTCGGCGACGTTGTAAAGGTACACGTTAAGATTCGCGAGGGTGAAAGAGAAAGAATTCAGGTTTTTGAAGGTACTATAATAGCTCGCAAGGGCAGCGGTGTTTCTGAGACGTTTACCGTTCGTCGTGTTTCTTACGGTGTTGGTATTGAGAGAGTATTCCCCGTAAATTCTCCCAACGTTGCTAAGGTAGAACTTGTCAGAACCGGTAAGGTACGCAGAAGCAAGCTTTATTATCTTCGTGACAGAGTCGGTAAGGCTGCTAAGGTTAAAGAGCGTATATAAGCTGATTGAAAAAGAGGGTGGCTTTTTGCCGCCCTTTATTTTTTTTAAAATGCTTTGCTTTTTCAGCGTTTTTGTTGTAAAATATTTGATAATGCTAAAATGTAAGTTGGTGAGTTTTTTGAGAAAAGTAGAGCAGTTCGAAGTCGATTATCGTGAGCTTTGCAGAGCTCCGGCGGAATACACAAAGCACATAAAGGCTGTATTTGATTGGTTCGATTCGGTTATATATGCTCTGCTTGCTATTTTTGTGATATTTGCTTTTCTTTTCAGACTCGTCGGTGTGAGTGGGCAATCTATGGAACCGACCTTACACAACGGCGATTGGCTTGCGGTGCGCGCTGTTAATACAAAAATAAACCGTGGGGAAATAGTGGTTGTGACGCAGCCCAACAAGCTGAATGAGCCTATTATAAAACGTGTGATAGCTGTTGCCGGTGATACAGTTGATATTGATTTTCGTACAGGTAAGGTTACTGTTAACGGAGTTGTCTCGGATGAGCCGTACATAGCGGAAAAAACCGAGAGATCATTTGATACATCTTTTCCGTTGACTGTTCCGCAAAACTGTGTTTTTGTGATGGGTGACAACAGAAATCACTCGCTTGACAGTCGATCATCCGTGATAGGATTTATAGACACGAGGTATATTCTCGGTGTTGCTGAGTTTAGATTAATCCCTGTGGGAGATTGGAAGATAGATAGCAATGGAAAATAACAAAAAAAGAGCAAGCGGTATTTATGATTTTGCTTCGGTGCTTGTAAGCGCAATTATCGCGGTAACGTTTATATTTACTTTTCTGTTTAAAATATCTTCGGTTAACGGCCCGTCGATGTTGGATTCGTTTCACAACGGAGACAGAGTCTTTATTACTGCTGCCGGATATCAGCCGAAGTACGGTGATGTTGTTATAATATCTCAGCCCAATCAATATAATGAGGTGCTTATTAAAAGAATCATAGCGGTTGGCGGTCAAACTGTTGATGTGGACGCGACTGCGGGTACTGTTACGGTTGACGGCAAAGTTTTATATGAACCGTATATAAGAGAGCAAACTTTAACGCAGGGCAATATGAATTTTCCGCTGACGGTTCCTGAGGGATATGTTTTTGTAATGGGTGATAACCGTAATCATTCTACGGACAGTCGCTATAAATCAATCGGACTTATTGATGAAAGATATATAATGGGCAAGGCTTTTTACAGGGTAGGGGATAAAACGCTTTTGCCGAGCTATGGTGTTAGTTATGAATGATACTATAAAACAAAATGTACAATGGTTTCCCGGGCATATGGCGAAAACGCGCCGAAAGATAAAGGAAAGCCTGCCGCTTGTTGATGCAGTCGTTGAAATACTTGATGCTCGCATTCCGCGAAGCAGCCGAAATCCGGAAATTGCTGAAATAATCGGAGAAAAGCCGCATATAGCAATACTTAATAAGTGTGATATCGCAGATGATGCGGCTACAAAAAAATGGCTTGAATATTTTCGGCAAAACGGTATATATGCTTTGGCACTTGATTGTAAAACCGGTAAGGGCTTAAATCGATTTGTTCCGCTTGTAAATGAAGTACTCAAAGATAAAATACAGAGCAATATTGATAAAGGCATGGCCGGTAGACAAATACGTCTTATGGTAGTCGGTATACCCAATACAGGTAAATCGTCATTTATAAACAAAATGGCCGGCAAAAAACGAGCCGAGGTTGCGGATAAAGCGGGAGTTACAAGGCATAACCAATGGTTTGCAATAGGCGGAGGGCTTGAGCTTCTGGATACTCCGGGCGTTTTGTGGCCTAAATTTGAAGATCCTGAAGTCGGCGATAAATTAGCTTTTGTCGGGTCGGTTAAAGATCAAGTTGTTGATATTGAAACGCTTGCTGTTCGTTTTCTTCGCGTTATGCGCGATTTTTATCCCGAAAGGCTCACCGAAAGATATAAAATTGAAAACTTTGAAGAGCTTGAACCGTATGAAATACTTGAGCTTATAGGCAAAAAGCGCGGTATGATTATGCGCGGCGGCGTGGTTGATACCGAGAGAGCTTCCGTAATGCTGCTCGACGAGTACCGTGGGGGTAAGCTCGGAAAAATTACTTTGGACGGAATTTATTGATGGTGAATTTTGAGATTGAAAAAGAATACATTTCCGATGGCTTTAACTGTATTTGCGGAGTGGACGAAGCAGGACGCGGACCGCTTGCGGGACCTGTATGTGCTGCTGCGGTTATACTGCCTGTGGGAGCCGTGATACCCGGGCTTGACGACTCGAAAAAGCTGACCGAAAAAAAGCGCGAGGCACTCTATGACGTTATTAAAGAAACGGCTGTGTCTTACGGTATCGCTTTTGCAAGTGAAAAGGAAATTGACGAAATGAATATACTTAACGCAACTTTCCTTGCTATGAACCGCGCCGTGGGAAAACTTGGTGTGAAACCTGATTTGGCGCTGATAGACGGAAATCAAAAGCCGCATACGGGCATTAACGAAGTTACCGTTATTAAAGGCGACGGCAAGTCGATGTCAATAGCGGCAGCGTCGGTCCTTGCCAAGGTAACGCGTGACAGATATATGCTTGAACTTGATAAGAAGTATCCGCAATACGAGTTTAAAAAGCACAAGGGTTACGGGACCAAGCTCCATTATGAGAAGATCTTAGAATACGGCATTTCGGATGTACACCGCAAGACTTTTCTTAAAAATTTGGAGGACAAAAGGTGAATAAGGCTGTTACGGGAAAGCTCGGTGAACTTGCGGCCGGCAGATATCTGCGTGAAAACGGATATGAAATAATTACCGCCAATTACCGATGCCGTCTCGGAGAAATTGACATAATTGCAAAGCAAAACAAATATATATGCTTTGTTGAGGTTAAAACGAGATCTGAAAATTATAAGTACGCACCTGCCGACGCCGTTACTTTTTCTAAAAGGAAAAAGATAATAGCGGCGGCAAAGCTATATATTGCGTCACACGATGTTGATTTGCAACCGAGATTTGATGTCGCTGAGGTGTTCGTTGAAAAAAATCAGGTTGCAAAGATTAACCTTATTACAAATGCTTTTGACGGAGAGGGAAAATGAATCTTATTGATTTTCATTGCGACACCTTAAGTGAATGTTATAACAGAAAGTCCGAGCTTTATAAAAATGACCTTCATATAGATTTAGAGCGCGGAAAAAGAGTATTCAATAAATATTGTCAGGTGTTTGCCGTTTGGATACCGGATGAAAAAAGAGGCGACGAGGCATACGACTATTTTAATAATGTTTACGCTTTCTTTAAAAAACAGCTTTTAAAGAATTATAATGCTGTGGCATTCTGCTGTTCTTCCGGTGAAATGGTCAATGCCTTCGGTGAAAATAAAATTGCTGCGTTTTTGTCTGTTGAGGGCGGTGCGGTTCTCGGCGGCGACATAGATGTGATCGATGCATTGTATGAAAAGGGCGTTAGAATTCTTACCCTTACATGGAACGGTCAAAACGAGCTCGGCGACGGTTGCTTTACCGAAAATGCAAAAGGACTCTCGCCGTTTGGTGTTAACTGCGTCAAGAAATTGCAGAAAAAAGGAATCATTGTTGACGTTTCGCATTTAAGTGAACGTGGCTTCTATGATGTGGCGGAGTATTCCGAAAAACCTTTTATTGCAACCCATTCGGATTGTGATATTGTTGATAATCCGTTTGCCGAAAAACGCAATCTTACAGACGCTCAGATTAGAATTATTACAGAGCAAAAGGGTATAATCGGACTTAATCTTTACGAGAAATTTCTCGGTGTGGAAAACGGAGCAGGCCTTTGTTCGGTTATCAGACAGATAGAGCATTTTTGCTCGCTTGGAGCTGAACACTCTATTTGCCTTGGGTGCGATTTTGACGGATGCACAGTAAGCGATGACCTTTGCGGGATAGATAAACTGTACAAAATAGCTAACGGGCTTGCGAGAGAAAATTACAGCGATGAATTGATAAACGGCATTTTCTTCGATAATGCAAACGCTTTTATCGTTGCAAATATGTAATTTATATGTTAAAATACATCTGATTTTTCAGTTAGGAAGTGCAAATTTATGTATTACACAAGTACGAGAGACAAATCAATCAGGATTTCTTCGGCTGAGGCTATTACAAAAGGTATTTCGGCCGAGGGCGGACTTTTTGTTCCCACGGAAATTCCGCATATTACGCTTGATGATATAAAGAGAATAGGTACACTTCCGTATACCGGCAGGGCAAAAGAGATTTTGAAGCTCTATATTACCGATTTTACCGAGGATGAGCTTAATTATTGCGTAGAGGGTGCATATAAAAAGTCGAGCTTCAGCTCCGAAAAAATTGCGCCGCTTTATAAGATATCTGATAAGGAAAGCATACTTGAGCTTTGGCGCGGTCCCACATGCGCTTTTAAGGATATGGCTTTGCAGCTTTTACCGTATCTTCTTTCCGTATCTGCTTCCAAGACTCTCAAGGATACTAAGATTGTTATTCTTGTCGCAACCTCGGGTGACACAGGAAAAGCAGCACTTGAGGGCTTTAAAGATGTGGATAATACTCAAATACTTGTCTTTTACCCTGTTGACGGTGTGAGTCCTATGCAAAAGCTTCAGATGACTACACAAGAGGGTAATAATGTAAGTGTGTGTGCTATCAAAGGCAATTTCGATGATGCACAAAGCGGAGTTAAGTCTATATTTACAAATTCGGAAATTAAGAAGAAATTTGCAGAAAACCATCTCGCGTTTTCATCGGCTAACTCAATTAACTGGGGCAGGCTTGTCCCTCAGATAGTATATTATGTATCGGCATATTGTGATATGGTCGAGAACGGTTCGCTAAAGCTCGGTGAGGAAATGAATGTTGTAGTTCCTACCGGAAATTTCGGCAACATCCTTGCCGCTTATTATGCCAAGAGAATGGGCGTGCCGATAGGTAAGCTTATTTGTGCATCCAACTCTAATAATGTGCTGACTGATTTTCTTAAAACCGGTACATATGACAAAAATCGTAATTTCTATTGCACGGCATCTCCGTCGATGGATATACTTATTTCAAGTAATCTTGAAAGGCTTTTGTTTCACCTTTCGGGTGAAAATGATGCTGAAGTAAGAGAATATATGAAATTGCTTGCAAACAGCGGTAAATATACTGTAGGGGAACAGCTCTTTGAAAAAATCAAAGAATTATTCAGAGCCGGCTATTGTGATGATACCTTGACAAAGGCGACTATCAAGGAAAACTTTGATAAATATCATTATCTTTGCGATACGCACACGGCTGTCGCTGTCAAAGTTTATGAGGATTATGTCAGCGAAAGCGGCGATAAAACGCCTACGGTAATAGCGTCTACTGCAAATCCGTATAAATTCTCCGCAAGTGTTTTGTCAGCTCTTACAAGCGATGTTCAATCTACCGACGAATTCTCAATGGTTGATGAATTGCACACGCTTACAGGCGAACCCGTACCGCCGCAGCTTGCTACGCTTAAAGATAAGAAAGTAAGATTCGGTGATGTAACGACTAAAGACGATATGGCAAATGTAGTATTCAAAATGCTCAACATTTAATCTGTTCATTTCCGGATTTTTGTTGTCTGAACGGAGCTTTGGTATGTCATTATTTGCTATCGGCGATACCCATTTGTCGCTCGGCACAGATAAGCCGATGAATATTTTTCGCGGATGGGACAACTATGTTGAAAGACTCGTTTCAAATTGGAATAGGGTAGTTGACCCGGGTGATACTGTTGTTATAATGGGTGATGTGTCTTGGGGAATGTCTCTTTCCGAAGCATACAAGGACTTTGAACTGCTGAATTCTTTGCCCGGCAAAAAGATAATAATGAAGGGCAATCACGATTATTGGTGGAACACCAAGAAAAAAATGGACGAGTTTTTTTTCAAAAACAAATTTGAAACTATGTCTGTTTTGCATAACAATGCATACAGGGTCGGTGACATCAGTATTTGCGGAACGAGAGGTTGGTTTTTTGACGCGGAGAGCGATCTCGACAAAAAAGTTGTAAAACGCGAAGCCGAAAGACTTCGCCGCTCAATAGAGTGCGGAGAAAAATTAGGCGGTGAGCCTGTTGTATTTTTACACTATCCGCCGATAAACAACTTGCAAATCTGCGACACGATTTATGATGTGCTGGTTGAAAAGAATATAAAGAGATGTTATTATGCACATCTTCACAGTGCCTCTGTTCATAATTCTTTTAACGGTGAAAAAGACGGTATTCATTTTCAACTTTTATCGGCAGATTATCTTAAATTCTGCCCTAAACTGATAGAAAAAATAAATTAATAAAAAAGTATGGTAATTTAAGGTCTTATCTGTTATAATACCATAGTTACTGTAAATATTCAGGAGGAATTTGTATGAGTTTAAAATCTTCAAACAAGGTGGATACCAATGTTTGGGAGCTTGAAGTAAGCGTAGACGGCGACACTTTTAAGGATGCCGTTACAAAGGCTTATCTTAAGCAGAGAAAGAACATTACCATTCCGGGGTTTAGAAAAGGAAAGGCTCCGCGTGCTTTTATTGAAAAATATTACGGCGAGGGTGTGTTCTATGAGGACGCTCTTGAGGCTATATATCCCGATGCGGTAGCTTCCGCTATTGAGGAAGCGAAGCTTGAACCGGTTGATACACCTTATGACCTTGAAATTCCCGAGATGGGCAATGACGGTGTAACCATGAAGTTCAAAGTAACTGTTAAGCCTGAGGTTGAGCTCGGCGAGTATAAGGGCCTTAAGGCTACAAAGAAATCTACCAAGGTTACGGCAGATGAAGTTAAAGCTGAGCTTGCAAGGATGCAGGAGCAGAATTCAACTGTTTCGGATGTTGATGACAGAGCGGTTAAAAAGAACGATATAGTTGTTATCGACTTTGAGGGCTTTGTTGACGGCAAGGCGTTTGAGGGCGGAAAGGCTGAAAAATATGAGCTTACCATAGGCTCAAACCAGTTTATTCCCGGCTTTGAAGATCAGATTATCGGCCACAAAATCGGGGACAAGTTTGATGTTAATGTTAAATTCCCTGAGGATTATCAGGCTGATCTCGCTTCTAAGGATGCTGTGTTCAAAATTAAGCTTCATGGTATAAAGGTTAAGGAAGTACCGGCACTTGATGATGAATTTGCTAAGGATGTCAGTGAATTCGATACTCTTGACGAGCTTAAAAAGGATATTAAGAAGCAGCTTGAAAAGAGAAAAAATGATGATGCCGAAAACGAGCTTCATAATACACTCCTTGAGGAAGTTGCAAAGGGTATAAAAGCTGAAATTCCCGAGGCAATGATTGAAAAAACGATTGATGATGACGTTAATGAGTATTCATATCGTCTTCAGTCACAGGGCTTAAAGCTCGAAACATACCTTAAATATACCGGTATGGATATGAAGGGCTTCCGCGAAGGCTTCAAAGAGAGAGCAGAAACACAGGTAAGACTTAATTTGGCTCTTGAAAAAATAATTGAAAAAGAAAAAATAGAGGTTACCGAAGAGGATATCGAAGCGGAATACAAGAAATATGCAGATGCATATAATATGGATATAGATACTATCAAAAAGGCTGTTTCCGCTGAGTCTCTTAAGCCGGAGCTCGCTTCCAGAAAAGCAATTGATTTAATTGTTGACAGCGCTGTTGTCACAGAGGAAAAAGCTGCAAAGAAGACAGCTGAAAAGAAGCCGGCAACAAAAAAGGCCACCGCAAAGAAACCGGCAGCCAAAAAGACTTCTGAAAAGGCTGATGATAAAAAGTCGGCCGATAAAGCGGAATAAGATTCGAATTTTATTCCAATAATCTAAATGCTATTTTATGCGGCGGGCGCTTTTGCGTTTCGCCGCAGGATTTTAGGAGGAAAAACCATGGCTTTAGTTCCCTATGTAATTGAACAGTCATCTCGCGGAGAGCGTTCGTATGATATTTTTTCACGTCTTTTAAATGACAGGATAATAGTTTTATCCGATGAAGTAAATGATGCTACTGCAAGTCTTGTTGTTGCACAGCTTTTATACCTTGAGGGGCAGGATCCCGAAAAGGATATCAGTCTTTACATTAACAGCCCGGGTGGTTCTGTTACTGCCGGATTTGCCATATATGATACTATGCAGTATATTAAGTGTGACGTATCGACAATCTGCATGGGTATGGCTGCCAGCATGGGAGCATTTCTCCTTTCTTCCGGTGCAAAGGGAAAGAGATTTGCGTTGCCCAACAGTGAAATAATGATTCATCAGCCCTCAGGCGGAGCTCAAGGGCAGGCTACCGAGATTGAAATTACCGCAAAGCAGATTCTTAAGATAAGAGAAAGACTTAATAAGATACTTGCCGATAATACAGGTAAGCCCATAGATATAATTGCTAAAGACACAGAGCGCGATAACTTTATGTCTGCTGATGAAGCACTTGATTACGGTCTTGTTGATAAAATACTTTACAAAAGATAATTTCGGAGGATTTTTTGATGTCAAGAGATAATGACAGCAAAGGTAAGACCATGCGTTGCTCTTTTTGCGGTAAAACGCAGGATGAAGTCGGTAAGCTTGTTGCCGGTCCCGGCGGTGTATGCATTTGTGATAACTGTATTGAACTTTGTCTCGAGATAATTGAAGACGGCGGCGGATTTAAACACGTCAGAAAAAACAAAGCGCAAACCGATAAACCGCTTCCGAAGCCTCACGACATAAAAAAACTTCTCGACGAATACGTTGTAGGGCAGGACGACGCAAAAGTTGCATTGAGCGTTGCGGTATATAACCATTATAAAAGAATATATTACGGTGCTAAAAGTGACGTGGACATACAAAAGAGCAATGTTATTCTTTTGGGTCCCACAGGTGTAGGCAAAACAATGCTTGCCCAAACCCTTGCTAAAATCCTGGATGTTCCGTTTGCAATTGCTGATGCCACAACTCTTACCGAAGCGGGCTATGTCGGCGAAGATGTTGAAAATATTTTGCTGCGTCTTATTCAGGCGGCCGACTACGATGTTGAAAAAGCCGAAAAGGGCATCATATATGTTGACGAAATAGATAAAATTGCAAGAAAGTCTGAAAATCCGTCAATTACACGTGATGTCAGCGGTGAGGGCGTTCAACAAGCCTTGCTGAAGATTCTTGAGGGAACTGTTTCCAATGTTCCGCCTCAAGGCGGCAGAAAGCATCCTCAGCAGGAGTTCATTCAAATAGACACAACTAACATCCTGTTTATCTGCGGCGGCGCTTTTGACGGAATAGAAAAAATCGTTGAAAACCGTACCGGCAAGTCTACTCTCGGCTTTGGCGGTAAAGTTTTGGATAAATCCAATTTGGAAACTGAAAAGATATATTCGAAGGTTATTCCTCAGGATTTGGTGAAATTCGGTCTTATACCGGAGCTTGTCGGCAGACTTCCCGTTATAACAACACTCAACAATCTTGACAGAGAAGCACTTATAAGAATTTTAACCGAACCTAAGAACGCGCTTCTTAAACAGTTTAAGGAACTCTTTAAAATGGATGGAGTTGAGTTGGAGTTTTGTGATGACGCGCTGTCTGCGGTTGCGGATTTAACCCTTGAAAAAAAGACCGGAGCAAGAGGTCTTCGTTCGATAATTGAGAAAACTTTATTACCTATCATGTATGATATTCCGTCTGACAGCGATGTAAAAAAGGTTGTTATAACAAAGGAGTGCGTACTGAACGGTGAAAAGCCGCTCACCGAAACAGCTAAAACATCTGTTAAGGAAAAATTCAGAGCTAAAACTTCTGCCGGACCTAAAAATGTTGGTTGAATGTATGACCGGTTGCTTTTGCAGCCGGCCTTTTTTGTGTTAGCGGCTTCTTTACTCTTTACGGCAAAGACTAAATTGCCTCTATAACATCTTTAATTATTGCTGTATTTGTGTTATAATGTAATCTAATTATTATAGGGCGGTGAGAAGATGAAACCTAAGAAAAAAATACGTAATTTGGATTTTTCGAGTGAAAAACAAGCCAAACAGAAAAAAATGCGTTCTTTTATCATCGCCTTTTCTTCTTTTGTTATCATATTGGGAACAATTTCGGTATTTATATTTATGAAGTCGGTTGATTTTAATTTGAACAATTTAGTTCAAAGTACGACCGTCTCGGACGAATCAACTTCAGATTTGACAACCGCATCATATGCTTTATCGGGTAGGGTAGGTATTTTACTTGTGTTTACCGATGATTCCGGGGAATTGATTAGCGTTTCAGCTCTCGACTGTAATATGGACATCAAGTGTATTTCCGTGGTGCAATTGCCGGCTGAAACCTCAATGGGTTCCGACAGTCTTAAAGCCATTTATCAAAAGGGCGGTGCTGCCGCACTTGAAAAGCCGCTTACGGATATATCGGGGCTCAGCTTTACTAAGTATATTAAAATGAGTCAGACACAGCTTAAAAAGGTTGTATCGAAAATAGGTGATGTTACTGTTCGAATCCCGTCTGACATTAATTATAAAGGTGCGGATTTTTCTCTGTTGCTTGATGCAGGTGATCAAAATCTTACTTCCGACTTGTTTTGTAAGTACTTTTTATATGCCGATAATTCAGGTAAGCGAGATGCAGCTGTCTCCTTACTGAATGCTTTAATGACAGCAAAGAATGTTACCGCGCAGGATACATTATTTAACTTTATAATGAATAATACAGATACTGATATTTCCGTTGTGGATTATTCGAAGGTTTCCTCCGCTTTGACGCTATTTGTGCAGGAAAAGAGCGGAAATGTTGCTTCTGCCGCAAATGAATTTCCGGAGGTAACAAAGAAAAATGAAAAGTAGAACCAGCTTTTTGTTACTGTTATCCTTGTGCTTGGCGTTGTTATTATCGTCGTGCGGTTTTTCGAATTATAACCTTCCGACCGATTTTTCATCGGTCGAGTTAATATACGAAAATGACCCGTCAAGATATTACTATAATCAGCTTACCGATGACGGTAAGACAGCGTACACTCTTATTGTAAATAATATCAGCGAACATCCGGAAAAAATTGAAATTCCTCAAATTGATGAGGATGAATTCGGCAAAGTGTTTTATGCGGTTACATATGATAATCCGGGAATTTTATGTTTCGGTATGACAAGCTCTGTTAAAGCCAACGGAAATAAATTCTTTTATGTGCCGGAATATTCGGCAAATAAGGAAGAATGTGACAAAAAAACAAATGAACTTAATACAGCTGTTTCGGAGTTCTTAAAGACTGTTCCGGAGAATAGCAATGATTATGAAAAAGAATTGCTTACACATGATTATATCTGCGACAAGTGCATTTATGTATATAATGAGGGTGAAAGCTTAAAGGGTTCGTCTTATGATGCGATTATAAACGGCGAGGCTGTGTGTGAAGGCTATGCGCGGGCTGCAAAGCTGTTTCTTGATAAACTGTCTGTAATCAATTATTTGATTTGCGGTGATGCTACTAATTCGGATGGCAAAACCGAAAGTCATATGTGGAATATTGTAAATATTGACGGTAAAAACTATCATCTTGATTTAACTTGGGACGATTATGATAACGATAGTGCGGCAGTAAGTCATTCATATTTTAATTTATCCGATGATATGATTAAAGCAAATCATTTCAATCTTGCTCCGAGTGATAACAATTGTGTTTCGACTGATGCAAACTATTTTAAAGTAAATAATTTGATGTTCGAGAGTTTTACCAAAAACGAAAAGAAAGCTATGACTTCTACTGCGGTAAAAAATGTGAGGAACAGCTGTAACCAAGTAGAAGTGTGTTTTGTTAACGCTTACGCATTCAATAAGGCTATTACCGATTTAGCTGATAAAAGCGGTATTTATGATGTCTTAGATGATGTCAATAAGCAATGCGGCAAAAAGTTCTCTTCTGTTACATATGCCGAAGACGATGATATATATACGGTACAGTTTGTTTTTGAATAGAGGTTAATTAAATGGATAAAGCAAGAATCGAAAAAGCTGTCAGAGAAATTCTGATAGCAATAGGTGAGGATCCCGACAGGGAAGGCCTTGTTGAAACACCTAAACGTGTAGCTAATATGTATGAAGAGATATTTGCAGGACTTGACAGCGATCCTCATAGGCTGCTAAAGGTGTTTGATGAGGGCGATAATGATGAAATGGTTGTAGTTAGGGATATACCCATGTATTCTATGTGTGAGCACCATTTACTTCCTTTTATCGGCAAAGCTCATATCGCATATATTCCGGCAGACGGAAAGGTGATAGGACTTTCAAAGCTTGCAAGGATTGTTTCGGATTTTGCTAAAAGGCCACAGCTGCAAGAACGTCTTACTTCGCAGATTGCCGACTTTCTCGAGGAAAATCTTTCTCCGAAGGGCGTTGCGGTGGTTGTTGAGGCAGAGCACCTTTGTATGACAATGCGCGGAGCGAGAGCGGCAGGAGCCACTACCTTTACATCGGCACTGCGTGGTTCAATGCGAAAAGATGCCAGAACGCGCGCAGAAGTAATGTCTCTTTTGAGAGGAGCAAAATAAAGTGTTCTTTTTTCGAGGAAAAAACTTCAGCTTTGAGTTAAATACACGTACGTATGTAATGGGCATTTTAAATGTAACTCCGGATTCGTTTTATGACGGCGGTAAATGGAATTCGCCCGGTGCAGCACTTAACCACGCTTTACAAATGCAAAACGACGGAGCCGATATAATAGATATAGGTGCGCAATCCACAAGACCGGGGCACAAAGAGCTTTCGGAGAAAGAGGAACTTTCAATTATTAAGGAGTATATTGATGCGATAATTCCGAAGCTCTCGGTACCGACTTCTGTTGACACTTTTTATCCGGCGGTAGCTGAATACTGCTTAATGCACGGAGTGGCTGTTGTAAATGACGTAAGCGGAAGATTCAATCCGGATATTGCTTCCTTAGTGAAAAATTACAATGCCGGTTGGATAGTCATGCATACAGGCGGCGGTGATGCCGACAGAATGACCGATTACGAAGAAAATGTTGTCGGAAATGTCAATGCTTTTTTTGACTATATGTTGGAAAAGAGTGAAAACTTCGGCATAAAAAGAGAACAGATATGTCTTGATATGGGCATCGGATTCGGTAAAGATTATGAGGATAATCTTACTCTTATAAAAAATATAAAACTGTTGAAGAGGCAGGATGTTATGTTACTTACCGCTCTTTCAAATAAACGTGTAATTAAAGCAGCATCACACTCCGACACGGAAAACTGTTTGTTTGGAACGATAGCCGCAGATACAGCTGCTGTTTTCGGCGGAACGGATATGATACGTGTGCATGAAGTGAAGGAGTCGAAAATTGCGGCGGATATGGCTGATGCCGTTTTCAGAGGGTGATGCAATGGATAAAATAATCGTAAACGGATTAAAGCTTTATGCATATCACGGTGTAAATCCCGAAGAGAAGGAAGACGGACAGCTTTTTATTTTAGATATAACCGCATTTCTTTCTCTTTATGTTCCGTGCCAAACGGATATGGTAGAGAATACCGTGAGCTATGCTAAAATAATAAAAACAGCGCGTAGAGCTTTTTTAAGCGGAAAATTTGATTTACTCGAAAAGGCGGCACAAACAGTTGCCGACGCTGTATTAAATGAGTTTTCCGAAATTAAAGCTTTGAAAATAACTGTTAAGAAACCTCAAGCGCCTATTAAGGCTGATTTTGATTATGTTGCGGTTGAAATTGAGCGCAACAGAAACGGAGTGGCAGTATGAAAGCAGTAATCGGTGTCGGAACAAATGTAGGAGACCGACTTCAAAATATCAGAGACGCAAAAAAAGCGTTTGGGCTTGTTCCCGAAACAAAAGTTACGGAGGTTTCTTTTGTTTACGAAACTGAACCTTGGGGATATGACCAACAGGATAATTTTTTAAATTGTGTTATGACTGTTGAAACAAATCTGTCTTCACGAGCTTTACTTGGGGTCTGCCTCGGAATTGAAGCGGGGATAGGAAGAGTGCGCACAATTAAAAACGGGCCGCGTGTTATTGATCTTGATTTGTTGTTTTATGAAAATGAGACGGCGGATACACCGGAGTTGATGTTGCCGCATCCGGGAGTAAAAGAAAGAGCGTTTGTTCTTTATCCGCTGCATGATATTTTTCCGGATATGAAAATATTTGGATATGATTATTCGGAAAATTTCAAAAACTGTGATGGCAATACGGTTACTTTTTATTCGGAATTATAAGATGATTAAGGAGCATTAAAGCTATTTATGCAGTTTATTATAATGGATCTCGAATGGAATAATGCATATTGCAAAAAGCTAAAGGGGTATATCAATGAAATTATAGAATTCGGTGCCTGTAAGGTAGATAAAGATTTTAATGTTATTGATGAGTTTTCGGTAATTGTAAAAGCACAGGTCGGAAAGAAGCTACAGGGTAGGGTAAAGGCGCTTACGCATATTACCAATGAGGATATATCTAACGGAGTTCCGTTTTTTAAAGCCCTTTCAATGTTCAAAAATTGGGTCGGCGACGATGAAAATGTGTTCTTTTCTTGGGGAGACGGAGACATCAGAACTCTAATAAAAAACTATGAGTTCTTTTTAAAGAAAAACCGGATTCCGTTTGTCAATAACTATTGTGACGCACAAAAATATTGTCAGTCTTTTATACCATCGGCTTCGTCTTCGCAACAAATCGGGCTTTCTGCCGCTGCTTTCGAACTTGGAGTTAATCCGGATGAATTTCCGCATCACAGGGCACTTGATGACAGCTTGCTTACTGCAGCTTGTTTGAAAAGGGTAAACGACTCGGAGAGACTAAAGCGGTTCATTACCCCGTGTAATCGCGTGTTTTATGAAAAGCTTGCATATAAACCGCACATTATACGTGATATTGATAATCCGATAGTTGACCGTTCGGTTTTTAACTGCGTTTGCGATGTTTGCGGCGGAAAAGTTAAAAAGAAGAAGGACTGGCGTTTTGTCAATCAATCTTTCAGAGCGGATTTTTATTGTCCTAATTGCGATCGCAACTTTAAGCTGTGCGTAAGATTTAAGCAGTATTATGACCGCATTGATATTAAAAGAACTTTTTCCGAAATTGTCAAAGTAGATAAATCTCAAGAAAATGTTAAAGCTTAATAAGTGTTAAATACAAAAAGAAACCGGCTTCAAAATGAAGTCGGTTTCCTTTTTGTATTTTTTATTTAAAGTAGCTTTTATTTGATGACTCTTACTCTTATGGCGAAGTCCTGAGACGAAATTGCGGTTATTGCATCGTTTGAAACCTCCGTATCGGTATCAAGCATGGTATATGCATATTCTCCGCGTGATTTATTCACCATATTATCAATGTTTATATTTTCTTCGGCGACGATTGATGTAATGCGGCTGATAACGTTAGGGACATTTTTATGAATGATGGTAATTCTTGTTTTGCCGCTTCTCGGTACAGATACAGCGGGCATATTTACGGAATTTGTTATATTGCCGTTTTCTATATAGTCCTTTAATTCGTCAACGGCCATAACGGCACAATTGTCTTCAGATTCCGGTGTAGAAGCTCCGAGATGCGGGATTGTTATCACACCGGTTGCGTCAATTAACTCATCTTTAAGAAAATCTGTGGCGTATGCGGCAACTTTACCGTCAGCGAGAGCGTTAATAATATCCCCGGTATTGACGAGATCTCCTCTGGCAAAATTAAGTATGCGTACCGAATTTTTCATTTTGGCGATTGTTTCGGCATTTATAAAGCCGCGAGTTTCGTCAGTCAGCGGAACATGAAGCGTTATATAGTCGCAATTTGCATAAATATCATCAAGGGTAGCAGCGTGCTTGACGGCGCGGGAAAGCTTCCATGCCGCATCAACAGAAAGAAAAGGATCGTAACCGTAAACTTCCATACCGAGAGAATGAGCTGCGTTTGCTACAAGCACCCCGATTGCGCCAAGACCGATAACGCCGAGCTTTTTACCCTTGATTTCCGGTCCTGAAAAAGCGGATTTTCCTTTTTCGACAAGCTTGGAAACTGCATCTCCCTCACCCTTGAGCGTTTTTGACCATTCGATTGCGGGCACGATTTTTCTTGATGATAAAAACAGCGCACACAAAACAAGTTCTTTAACAGCATTCGCGTTAGCACCGGGAGTATTAAAAACTACTATTCCCTGTTCGCTGCATTTTTCAAGGGGAATGTTGTTGACTCCGGCTCCGGCTCTTGCTATTGCAAGAGTATTTTCCGAAAAATCATATTCGTGCATTGATGCCGAACGGACAAGTATCGCATCCGGGTCTTTGACGTCATTCGAGCATGCATAGCGTTCACCGAATCTGTCAAGTCCGTTTTTTGAAATTTTGTTTAGTGTTAAAATATTGTTCATTGTGACTTTCTCCTGAGTTATGAATTAGCTTTTTCGAAATCGGACATAAATTTAACCAGCTTTTCTACGCCATCGTAAGGCATGGCATTATAAATTGACGCTCTCATACCGCCCACTGTTCGATGTCCTTTAAGATTAACAAGACCGTTTTTGGTTGCTTCTTCAATAAATTTTGCGTTGAGTTCGTCACTGTCGGTAACAAAAGGTACATTCATTAAAGAACGATCCTCCGGAACAACCGTACCTCTGAACATTTTACTGTTATCGAGGAAATCATAGAGAAGCTTTGCCTTTTTATCATTGCGTTCTTTCATTTTTTCAAGACCGCCGAGCTTTTCTATCCATTCAAGAACAAGCTTACATATATATATTGTGTAGCAGGGTGGTGTATTGTAAAGCGAATTTGCGTCTGCGTGAATTTTATAGTTGAGCATTGTTGGTGTTATGTCTCGTGCATTGCCAAGCATATCTTCTCGTATTATGCAAATCGTAAGACCTGCGGGGGCAACATTTTTTTGTGCTCCGCCGTAAAGCATGGCGAATTTTGTTACATCTATAGGCTCCGAAAGGAAACAAGATGAAATATCCGCGATGAGAGGAATGTCACCCGTATCCGGGATTTCGTGATAAACGGTTCCGTAAATAGTATTATTCATACAAATATATACATAATCCGCATCGCTTCTGAACATCGATTTATCAAGCTTTGGTATATATGAGAACGTTTTGTCAGCAGAAGAAGCAACGGCTTTTGCATCACCGTATTTTTGAGCCTCGGCAAATGCCTTTTTAGCCCACTGACCGGTGATAACATAATCGGCTTTGTTTGAACCGTTCATAAAGTTCAGCGGTATTGCCGCAAATTGCGTTGAAGCTCCGCCTTGCAAAAACAGAACTTTGTAGTTGTCGGGTATATTCATAAGCTCCCTGAGAAGCCTTTCAGCTGTTTTTATGATATTGTCATAAACTTTGGATCTGTGGCTCATCTCCATTACCGATTGACCCGAACCCTCATAGTCAAGCATTTCGGATGCGGCCTTTTTTAAGACCTCTTCCGGTAACATAGACGGACCTGCTGAAAAATTGTAAACTCTGGACATGTTGATATTGCCTCCAAAAATTATTTCCGCTACATTATATCAATCTGTGTTAATAAAAGTCAACGAATTGACAAAAAAATAACAAAGAAAAATGCATATTCTGCGTTTTGTACATAAAAGTTGTTGCAAAAATTAACAATCTTACTAAAATTTTAGCTTATTCTTTATTTGTTGACACTTTTTTATTGCAGATAAATCTTATTCATTGTATAATAAACTCTAATTAATTAAGTAGGAGATTACATAAATGGACCTTTTTGACAATAATGCTCTTAATATGCCTATGGTTGCATTGAGAGGATTGGTTGTTTTCCCTAATATAACATTGCACTTTGATGTTGGTAGGAAAAAAAGTATTTCTGCCGTCAAAACAGCAATGATAACAAAGCAGGACATATTTCTTTCTACACAAAAGGATATGTCGGATGAGGCCGAAAATATTGATGCGGTGTACGATATAGGCGTTGTTTGCGAAATAAAGCAAATTGTAAGAATACCCTCAAGCGATTGCTTAAGAGTAATAGTTGAAGGAAAGTACAGAGCAGAATTGTTAGCTTTTTCGGATGTGAATCCATATCTTACGGCTGTTGTCAAACGAATTGACAGTATTCCTTATTCGGAAAAGTACAATTTGAGAGCAGAGGCTCTTGTCAGATATGCCAAAGGGTTGTTTAACGAGTATTCTATTATAGCTCAGAAACTCCCAAATGATATAAATATGGGTGTTGCCAAGCTGTCTGAACCCGGTGCGCTTGCCGATTATATTGCCGGCAATATTCCTCTTGATTATCCGCAGAAGCAGGAGGTTTTATCCGAAATTGATTCGCTTAAGAGAATACAAAAACTTGTAGATATACTCGGCAAAGAGGTTAAGCTTCTTCAGCTTGAAGAGGATATAAATGACCGAGTACAGAGCCAAATAGATGAAAATCAAAAGGAATATTACCTTCATGAGCAGTTAAAGGCTATTAACGCCGAACTCGGCGAAGGAGACAATCCAGCTTCCGAGGCTGACGGCTATCGCGAAAAAATACTCAAGCTGCATCTTGATGCCGACAGCGAAAAGAAGCTGCTAAATGAGTGCGACAGGCTTAAATATGTGCAGCCGAGCAGCCCCGAAAGTGCAGTATCAAGAAATTATCTTGATAAGATTTTGGAGCTTCCGTGGCATATTTACTCAAAAGAAAATCTTAATATCGATAATGCTCGAAGAATACTTGACAGAGATCATTACGGACTTAAAGACGTTAAAGAGCGAATTCTTGAATTTATTGCTGTGAGAAAACTGTCGCCAAATATTAAGGGGCAGATAATATGTCTTGTCGGCCCTCCAGGCGTCGGTAAAACCTCAGTTGCAAAGTCTCTTGCAAAGGCACTGAACAGAAAGTATGAGCGAATATCTCTCGGCGGTGTTCATGACGAGGCGGAGATAAGAGGTCACAGAAAGACTTATATCGGTGCATTGCCGGGCAGTATAATTGAAGCTGTTATCAGGACTAAAACCTCCAATCCTTTGATTTTACTTGATGAAATTGATAAGCTCTCGAACGACTATAAAGGTGATCCGTCAAGTGCTTTATTAGAAGCTCTTGATCCCGAGCAGAACAATACATTCCGTGATCACTATATTGAAATCCCGTTTGATTTGAGCAAGGTGCTTTTTGTTACAACAGCTAACGATAAGAACGAAATACCGGCTCCCTTATTGGATAGAATGGAAGTTATCGAACTTTTCAGTTATACACACGAGGAAAAGTTCAATATAGCCAAAAAACATCTTATACCGAAACAACTCAAGGAAAACGGCATCAAAGCGTCACAGCTTCACTTTACCGATAATGCCATACACAGTATAATAGACGGTTATACAAGAGAAGCCGGAGTCAGAACGCTTGAGCGCACTTTTGCAAAGGTAATGCGTAAAGCTGCTGTTAAAATAACCGAAGGCTATACCGGAAAAATCTCTGTGAAGCCGACCGGCCTTGAGGCCTATCTCGGTCCCAAAAAATATAAGCCGGAATCTCAGGGCCATAAGGATGAAGTCGGTGTTGTAAACGGTCTTGCATGGACTTCTGTAGGTGGAGAAATGCTGAAGGTTGAGGCAGTTAAGATGCCGGGAACGGGAAAGCTTGAACTTACCGGTTCTTTGGGCGATGTTATGAAAGAATCCGCAAGGACGGCATACAGTTATATCCGGAGTATTTCGGAAGCATTGCCTCTTGATATGGATTTTTATAAAAATACTGACATTCATATTCATTTCCCCGAGGGAGCTGTTCCTAAAGACGGCCCTTCTGCCGGAATAGCAATAACAACTGCGGTTGTTTCCGCACTCACTGGTATACCGGTAAGAGCTGATATTGCTATGACGGGTGAAGTTACTTTGACCGGTAATGTATTGCCGATCGGCGGATTGAAAGAAAAAACAATGGCGGCATACAGAAACGGAATTAAAACCGTTCTTATTCCGGAGGAAAATGTTTCGGATTTGAAAGAAATCGATGATGCTGTTAAAGAAAATGTCGATTTCATATCTGTGTCAAAAGCCGACGAGGTATTGTCTCTCGCGCTATCCAAAAATGTAGTCGTCAAAGATAATAAACAAAGGAGCATAAAGCTCAAACAGGACAGAAGCCAAACGGCCTCTGTATGCCAACAGAACTAAGAGGTAAAAAATGAATTTGAATAAAGCTGAATTTGAAGCTGCATTTGGAACATCGTCGCAGCTGCCGTCTTCCGATTTGCCGGAAATAGCCTTTGCGGGTAGATCAAATGTGGGAAAATCATCTTTGCTTAATCGCCTTTTTAACAGAAAGGCACTTGCAAGAGTGAGCTCAGTTCCCGGCAAAACCGCTACGATAAACTTCTACAAGGTTGACGATGCCAGATTTGTGGATTTACCTGGATACGGATATGCAAAAGTATCGAAATCCGAGAAAATAAGATGGGCTGAAATGCTTGAAGGCTATTTTAAGACGGGTCGTAACATAAGACTTGTCGTTCAGCTTATCGATATGAGGCACAAACCGAGCGCAGACGATCTTATGATGATTGACTTTTTGCGCTCAACCGGTTATCCGTTTGTTATTGTTATGACTAAGAGCGATAAACTTAACAAAACGCAGTTTGCCGAAAGATCAGCGGCAATTTACGATGAAATACCGGATTCTGAAAATGTTACTATTATTCCTTTTTCTGCAACTAACGGATTGGGCAGGGAAGAGATAACCGAGTATATAAATAATGCACTTTAAAAGGAGAGAACCAAATGTTTGTATCAGACGGATTAGGAGTTAATGAGAGCGGCCATTTGACCGTCGGCGGTTGCGATACCGTATCTCTTGCAAAAAAATACGGGACACCGTATATGTGCTATGATGAGAATATGATAAGAAAAAACTGCCGTGAATTTGTAAAATCAATGGAAGAAAACTACGACGGTAACGGGCTTGTATGCTATGCGAGCAAGGCTTTTTCCTGCCTTGAAATGTGCAGAATATGCAAAGAAGAAAAGATGGGATTAGACGTTGTTTCGGGCGGAGAAATTTTCACCGCCGTTAAGGCCGGTTTCCCGTCGGAACGTATTTGTTTCCACGGCAACAACAAGACTAATGATGAGCTTACAATGGCTCTTGACAATAATGTCGGCAGAATAGTTGTCGATAATGTGGAGGAGCTTAAAAGGCTGAGCACGTTGGCTTCGAAAACCGGTAAGGTTGCAAAGATAATGCTGAGAATCAAACCCGGTATAGATGCGCATACACATTCTTTTATAAGAACCGGTCAGATTGATTCTAAATTCGGCTTTGCTCTTGAGACGGGCGAAGCTATGACCGCAGTTAAGCTTGCGGTTGAAACCGACAGCATTGACCTCTGCGGACTTCACTGCCATATCGGTTCGCAGATATTTGATATTGCGCCGTTTGAACTTGCTGCAAAGGTTATGATTGATTTTATTTCTGAAATCAAAGAAACCGTAGGATATGAAATCAGAGAACTCAACCTCGGCGGAGGATTCGGCATTAAGTATCTTGAATCGGATACCCCGAAGCCGTTTTCGGAATATATGAAGAGAGTTTCTGTTGTTGTCAAGAATGAAGCAGAGAAGAAAAATGTTAAGCTTCCGTTTATACTTATTGAGCCCGGTCGTTCTGTTGTCGGAGCAGAAGGCGTTACCGTTTATACAGTCGGAGCCGTTAAGCATATTCCGAATATCAGAACCTATGTTTCGGTAGACGGAGGAATGACCGACAATCCGCGCTATATTCTCTATCAATCGGATTATGATGTAATGTGCGCCAACAAAGCAAACGAGCCTAAGACTGAAAAAGTAACCGTTGCCGGTAAATGCTGCGAAAGCGGTGACCTTATACAGGAAAATGCTCCGATACAAAAAGTTGAGGCAGGAGACCTTTTAGCCGTGCTTTCGACAGGTGCTTACAACTACTCAATGGCATCAAATTACAACAGGATTCCGCGTCCTATAGTAGTAATGGCAAAGGATGGGGAATCGCGCGTAATCATAAGACGTGAAACATACGAAGATATTACACGTAATGATGTTTAAAACGAAAGGAATTTAAATGTCTTTTACTCATTTGCATCTTCATACAGAATACAGTCTGCTCGACGGCACCTGCCGTATAGGACAGCTTGTTGATGCTGCAAAAGAGCTCAACATGGATTCTTTAGCCATAACAGACCACGGAAATATGTTCGGTGCCGTTGAGTTTTATAAAGCAGCTAAAGAGAATGGGATAAAGCCAATTATCGGTTGTGAAGTTTATGTCGCCCCACGTTCGCGCCTTGATAAAGTTCACGGTATTGATAACGAGCGTTTTCATCTTGTTTTGCTCTGTAAAAATAATACGGGATATGAAAATCTTATCAAAATTGTGTCTGAATCGTGGGTGACGGGATTTTATACAAAGCCGCGTATTGATAAACAGCTCCTCGAGAAATATCACGAGGGGCTTATTGCTCTGTCTGCCTGTCTTGCGGGAGAAATTCCGAGAAAACTGTTGCAAGACGATTATGACGGAGCTAAGGAAGCTGCACTTTGGTATGACAAGACTTTCGGTCGCGGCAATTATTATCTCGAAATACAGAATCACGGAATTGCCGAGCAACTCAGGGTTTTGCCTCAGATAGTTAAAATTTCGCGAGAGACCGGTATACCGCTTGTCGCTACAAACGATGTCCATTATATAAAAAAAGAAAACGCAAAAGTACAAAAAGTTCTTATCTGTATTCAAACTAACCATACAATAGATGAAGATACGGGTTTGGAATTTGGAACCGACGATTTTTATCTCAAATCCGAAGATGAAATGCGTGAATTATTCGAAGATTATCCGGATGCGGTTGATAATACTTCTGTTATAGCTGATATGTGCAACGTTGAGTTTGAGTTTCACAAAACCAAACTGCCGCATTTTGATGTTCCCGATAATATGGACCATTTTGAATATTTTCGTAATGAGTGCTATAAGGGCTTGCGCAGAAATTACGGAATTGCTCCGGAGCAGAAATATATCGACAGACTCGAATACGAACTTTCGGTTATCAATAAAATGGGCTATGTTGACTATTTCCTTATTGTTGCCGATTTTATCAGCTATGCAAAACGCCATGGTATTCCCGTAGGTCCCGGCAGGGGGTCGGGAGCCGGCAGTATAGCTGCTTATTGTATGGGAATTACAGGTATAGACCCAATTAAATACAATCTGCTGTTTGAGCGTTTTTTAAATCCGGAGCGTGTAAGTATGCCGGATATTGATGTTGATTTTTGTTATGAACGCCGCGAAGAAGTAATTGATTACGTTATAAGAAAATATGGCTCGGATCACGTTGCGCAAATAGTGACTTTCGGTACTTTGGCCGCAAGAGCGTCTATTCGCGATGTCGGCAGAGCACTCGGGATACCGTACAATACAGTTGATACGGTTTCCAAAATGATTCCGCGCGAGCTCGGCATGACAATAGAAAAGGCTCTTACGAAAAATCAGGAGCTTAAAGCGCTTTATGATAAGGACGCCAAAATCAGGGAGCTTGTCGATACGGCAAAATCAGTTGAGGGTATGCCAAGGCACACCTCAACCCATGCGGCGGGCGTTGTTATAACCGATAAACCTGTTGATCGATATGTTCCGTTAGCAAGAAATGATGAGTCCGTGGTTACGCAGTATACCATGACTACCATTGAAGAACTCGGACTGCTTAAAATGGACTTTCTCGGTCTCAGAACACTTACGGTAATAAGTGATACCGTAAAATCGGTAAGAGAAAACAATATTCCCGATTTTGATATTGAAAAAATTTCGCTTGACGATAAGGCGACATATGATATGCTGTCGGCAGGGTATACTTATGGTGTGTTTCAATGTGAGTCGGCGGGAATAAGAAATGTTATAACCCGTCTAAAACCGCAGAATATAGAGGATATAATTGCTGTTATTTCTTTGTACAGACCCGGTCCTATGGATTCGATTGATATGTATATAAATAACAGACATAATCCGAAAAGCATCAGATATAAGACGCCGCAACTTAAAAATATTCTTGATGTTACTTACGGCTGTATGGTGTATCAAGAGCAGGTTATGCAAATATTCCGGGAACTTGCGGGATATTCTTTCGGACGAGCCGACGTTGTAAGACGAGCTATGTCAAAGAAAAAGCACAAGGTAATGGAGCAGGAGAGGGAGTATTTTGTAAACGGATTGAAAAATTCCGACGGTTCTTATGCGTGCGACGGATGCGTAAGGCGAGGAATACCTGCCGAAGTTGCCAACAGCATTTTCGACGATATGTCATCTTTCGCTTCATATGCGTTCAATAAGTCTCATTCTGCCGCATATGCTGTCATTGCATATCGTACGGCATATCTGAAATGCCATTTCCCGGCGCAATTCACTGCCGCACTTCTCACGAGTGTTATTGATGATTCAACAAAAATAGCACTTTATATAGACGATTTGGCAAGGCTGAAAATAAACGTTCTGTCACCGAGCGTCAATGAGAGTTTCAGAGCATTTACCTCTGACGGCAAGAGCGTTCGTTTTGGGCTACTTGCTATTAAAAATCTCGGCTACAATTTTATTGATACTATTGTCAAAGAAAGAAGCTCTAACGGAAAATACAAATCACTTTATGATTTTTGTAAAAGAACATATGGTAAGGATTTTAATAAACGAGCCGTTGAGGGCTTAATTAAAAGCGGAGCACTTGACGGACTCGGACTTAATCGTCGTGAAATGCTTACAAATTTACCTCTGATTGTTGAGAATATCGAGCGTGACAAGAGAAATAATGTTGACGGACAACTCGGCTTGTTTGATTTGAGTGGAGTGGCTTCTGGCGGCAATGAACCGCAATGTAAGCATTGCGATGAATTTCCGGCACTTGAACTTTTATCGATGGAAAAGGAAATGACCGGTTTGTATCTTACGGGGCATCCTATGGTTCAGTACGAGACGCTTTCTAAAAAGCTTCATTCCGACAGCGTTCTTGAAATGGTGAATACGGAAGAAAATGTGTCGGGAAAATATACGGATAACAGCCCTGTACGCGTCCTCGGAATAATAACTTCTATAAAGAAAAAAGTTACAAAATCAGACAGTACCATGGCTTTTTTAGGCTTTGAAGATGTTCATGCAGCTATTGAAGTAATAGTATTTCCCAAACTTTTGCTCAAGTATTCAGAGCTTTTAAATGTCGGAAGCGTTGTATTGCTGTGCGGCAGATTGTCTCTCAGAGAAGACGAAGAACCGAAAATAGTTATGGACAGCGTTTCTTTACCTCCGGATGAAAACAGTATTGTTACCGCCGACACAGCTTCCCAAAATTCCGACAAGCCGAAAAAATCGGTGAGAAAGGGCCTTTTTGTGAGATTTTGCACAAAGAACTGTGAGGAAGTTAAAAAGAGTACAAATCTGATTACTATTTTTGAGGGGATGTTACCCGTATATTACTATTTTGATGATGCTAAAAGCTACGAGAGACAGCTATTTTCGACGACTGCCAATGACCCTATGATTTCAGAGTTGAAAAGAATTAACGGTGAAAAAAATGTTGTTATACAACTCTAAGAAAAATGTCAAAAATGCTTGACAATATTTTTCATTAGTGTATCATTATATTTCGAATGTATTTATTTGAGGTGATTTTTAATGAAAACGATTGGCGTATTGACAAGCGGCGGAGATGCTCCGGGCATGAATGCCGCAATCAGAGCCGTTGTAAGATCGGGTTGTGAAAACGGCTTCCGTGTAATGGGAATCAGAAGAGGCTGGAACGGTCTTATGCATGGTGATATGTATGAAATGAATCTTCGTAGTGTTTCTAATATTATTAACCGAGGCGGTACAATTCTTTATTCTGCAAGAAGTCCAGAATTCAAGACCGAAGAAGGTATGAAAAAGGCAATTGAAATATGCAAAGAGCATAATATGGAGGGCGTAGTTGTTATAGGCGGAGACGGTTCTTTCCGCGGCGCTCGTGACCTTTCGCTCAGAGGTATCCCTTGTGTGGGTATTCCCGGAACGATTGACAATGATATTGCTTGCTGTGATTACACAATAGGTTATGATACCGCAATGAACACGGCTATGGAAATGGTTGACAGACTTCGTGACACGACAGAGTCTCATGATCGTTGCTCGGTTGTTGAAGTTATGGGAAGACGTGCGGGTTATATAGCACTCAACGCCGGTATAGCTTGCGGTGCAACAACAATTCTTATTCCGGAAGTTGATTTCGATTTTGAGCGTGACGTTATCGACAGAATGAAGAAAACTCAAAAAACAGGAAAAAGACACTTTATAATCATTGTTGCCGAAGGTGTCGGCGGCGTAGAAGAAATGGCGAAAAAAATCGAAGCGGAAATGGGCGTAGAATCACGTGCAACTGTTTTGGGCCATGTGCAGCGCGGCGGCTCGCCGACAGTTCGCGACAGAGTTGTTGCAAGCCAAATGGGTTATAAAGCGGTTGAGCTTTTAAAGCAGGGGATAGGTAATCGTGTGGTAGCTATGCAAAAGGATGAAATTGTTGACTTTGACATATTCGAAGCTCTCAATATGAAAAAGTCAATTGATCTTGACCTTTATAAGATGGCTCACGAGATATCTATCTGATGAAAAATATTGTTTTAATCGGAATGCCGGCTTCGGGCAAAAGCACAGTCGGCGTTATTCTTGCAAAGACTCTTGGTATTGGCTTTGTAGATACTGATCTTGTAATACAGCAACGTGAAAATGCACTTTTGCAGGACATTATAAACGAAAAAGGGCTTCAATGCTTTCTTGATAAAGAAAGAGACGCAATATTGTCGCTTGAGTGTGAAAATTGTGTTGTTGCGACCGGCGGAAGCGTTGTTTTTCGCGATGAAGCTATGCAAAAGCTTAAGCGTAATTCCGTGATTGTCTTTATAGATGTTCCTCTTAAAAATGTAAAGGCAAGGCTTAAAAATATCAAAACGCGAGGCGTTGCTGCGCCTAAAAATCAGACAATAGACGATATTTTTTTTGAGAGACTTCCTCTTTATAAAAAGTATGCCGATATTACCGTTGATACAGCGGATTTATCTCCGGAAGAAACGGTTTCAAGGATTATTTTTTCATTAAAAAATTAAATATATTATATGCAGGCTTTACGGTTTATTCGGAAATAATATTTCCGTGTAAATTAACCGTAAAGCCTTATTTTTTCATAACATAAAATCCGCAAAAAAGTAAAAATTATAAATGCAGTGATCACTGTATATACGGAGGTGAAAAATGAAAAAATTTTTTAAAGTTCTCAGCATTTTCGGATTGTTAGCTGCCTCTGTTATATTTGCATTTGTAATTTACGGTATAAAAAGCATTCCGGACAGTATTCACCTGGTGAGTGACGAAAAGCTGAAATTTAACGAGATATATTCATACCGGATATCAAGCGGTGACGTTTCGGTTTCCGTTAATTCCGAGAATGCGGCAAAGGGCACTCTGCTTAGTGAATACACTGTGGATATTTCCGCTCTGAAGGTTATTCCGGTAAAATCCGCCGATGTTATTGTTTCTGAGAGAAAATATGTAATTCCCTCAGGTGATGTATTTGGCATACGCATGTTTACAAAAGGCGTTGTGGTTGTCGGTTCTGATGATGTCTATACTGAAGAAGGAATTTCAAATCCCTCTAAAACAGCGGGCCTTAATGCCGGGGATATAATATTGACTGTAAACGGAAACAATGTGAACTCAACATTGGAAATTGAAAAAGCGGTACAAGAAAACGGCGGTAATGAATTGAAGTTGTCGGTAAAGCGCGGAAAAAAAGTTCTGAATCTGAAATTGACGCCTGCTTTGTCAAAAAATGATAATTGCTATAAAGCCGGTATATGGGTCAGGGACAGTATGGCGGGGGTAGGCACGATAACTTTTATTGACTCCGCCAGCAAAGTGTTCGGCGGACTCGGACATGCGGTATGTGATGTTGATACAGGTATAGTTATGCCGCTTGCCGACGGCGATGCCGTCAAAACAAAGATAACCGGCTGTTATAAAGGTTCTTGCGGTTCAACAGGTGAGCTTTGCGGCGTATTTCAGGATACTAATATAGGAACACTTTCGTTGAATACAGCTTGCGGAGTATACGGGTTTTTGAATAATATCGTTTCAACAAATGAGGCCGTACCCATTGCAACAAAGCAAGAGGTTAAAACCGGTTCGGCAAAAATAATATCAACTGTTGATGAAAAAGGTCCGCAGTACTATGATGTAAGAATCGTGAGAATTTGTAATAACGACAGCAGCTCATCTAAAAATATGATAATTGAAATTACAGACAGCTCTTTAATAGAAAAAACAGGCGGTATAATTCAAGGTATGAGCGGCAGTCCCATTATTCAAGACGGTATGCTTATCGGTGCTGTAACGCATGTGTTTGTTAATGATCCGATTCGCGGATATGCTGTTTTTGCCGATAATATGCTAAAAGTATCCGAAGCCTTAAATGCTGAGAGGCTGCTTGAAAAAGCATCGTGAAAGGTACCGGAACGGTATTTGCCGTTCCGGTACTTTAATAACGGTATGATATTGCGTAAAAAATAACAGTTGCCTTTATTGCACTTTTTCTGTTGTTGTGGCGATAATAGAATTAATTTGAAAAAAATATTTGCTTTTTATAAAAAAGCTCTTGTCAAGATATAACTAATATGGTAAAATATGTCAGAAATAAAAAATTTGGAGGTATACAAAATGAAAAGCGGTTTAAAAGTAATGATGGTGTCAGAGGGCAATGATTTCGGGCAGACTTGTGCGGGAGTTCTGCGCTCTTACGGTTGCGATGTGAAAATGGTGCCGAAAAACGGTGCTGAAATATTACATAAAACCGAGACCGAAAAGCCTGATGTCGTTGTTATGGACGCATTTATGACAGCAATCGATGCTTTAGGTGTGCTGAAAGAAATGCCGAAGATGAAAATCGAAAAGAAGCCTTTAATGATGGTTATGTCAAGCGTCGATAATCAAAGATTTGAGCAGGAATTATTATCTGCCGGGGCAGATTATTATTTTCTGAAACCTTTTGATATGAATATGATGGCTGAAAGAATAACTCAGTTGACAGGCTGGAGAGACAATTCGAAGTTCGGGAAACTTCACCCTGCTGACAGTTCTGCTGATTTGGAGGTCGTTGTCAGCGATATTATGCATCAAATTGGTGTTCCGGCTCATATAAAAGGTTATCAGTATTTGCGAGAGGCAATTATTTTATCAATAAACGACAGCGAAATGATGAACTCTGTAACAAAAGTTTTATATCCAACTGTTGCTAAAACTTTTTCAACAACTTCTTCAAGAGTTGAACGTGCCATACGTCACGCAATAGAAGTTGCATGGGATAGAGGCGACGTTGACGTTCTTAGTTCTTACTTCGGATATACAATACAAAACTCTCGCGGAAAGCCCACTAACTCTGAGTTTATTGCCATGATAAGCGATAAATTAAGACTCAGTATGAAAATATCATAAACAGTTAATTAAAATGACCGCCCGGATTAATTTGCCGAGCGGTTATTTTTTTATAAATATTTGATTAAACCTTTGCTTTTTTCCACACGCCTGAGAGATACAGCGCAAGAGAAGCTAAGCTTGCGACTATCCAACCTATCGGCCATGACCACCAAATTCCGAGTTGCCCGATATGCGGTGTGAGAATAAATGCGAATATCACGCGAAGTATGAGGTCGGTGAAGGTTGAAACCATAAAGCTTAGCATAGCTCCGGATCCACGTAATATGCCGTCAACAATTATTTTAACTGTTGCTAAGAAATAGAACGGTGATACGATTTTTAAAAACTGGACGCCGGCTGTTATAACATCGGTATTATTTTGTGTGACAAATATCATCATCATATATTTCGGGAAAATGAAAAATGCTATAAAAAACGGAATAGCAACCAATAATGCGATTTTCAGTCCCGATCCGAACCCTTTCTTTACTCTTTCGGTATTATGTGCTCCGATATTTTGCGCTGTGTAGCTTGAAATGCCGTTGCTTAATGTGACAAGTGTTGTTATTGTAAATGTATTTAGCTTCATTGCTGCAGCAAAACCTGCAACAACGGCGGCACCGAAACTATTAATAAGGCCTTGTATGAATACATTGCCTACCGAGACGAAGCTTTGCTGCAATATGCTGGGTACGGCAACCTTTGTAATTCTCAGCAACATTCTTCCCGAAAAAAATTTAGGCTTTTCACTTTCGATATTACATATCTTTTTCAGTAATGCAATAAAAGCTAAAATGCCGGACACTCCTTGTGCAATGAACGTTGCCCAAGCAACTCCGGCAACTCCCATTTTCATAGGACCGGCAAATATTAAATCGAGCGCAATATTAGTAAGAGAAGAAAAAATTAAAAAGTACAATGGTGTTTTTGAATCACCGAGAGCCGTAAAAACAGCTGTACTTATATTGTATATAAACAGAAACGCCATTCCGGCGGCGTAAATATTAAGATAAGTAACCGAATCAGCCATTATATTATCCGGTGTTCCCATTGCCTTTAAAAGCACTTTTGATGATGAAAGACCGACTGCAGTCAGTATAAGAGATAAAATAAGAGATGAGATAATAGAGGTATTAACAGCCGTTTTCATATGCGTAATGCGTTTCCCACCGAACAACTGTGAGATTACAACAGAGCATCCGATATTTGAACCGTTTGCGACAGCGATAAAAAGCATTGTGATGGGATATGACGCGCCGACAGCGGCAAGTGCGTTAACGCCGGCAAACTGACCTGCCACTATACTGTCAACAGTGCTGTAAAGCTGCTGAAACATAACGCTGATTATCATTGGTAATGTAAATTTCCAAAGTGTTTTATCAGGATTTCCCTTAGTCAGATCTGTGACCATTTTTTTCCTCCATTGCTTTTGTATTAGTAATTATACCTAAAAGAAAGCGATTTGTGAACATAAAATGATAAATTCAGACAGATTTACAGTTTTCTTGAGTTTTAGTTGAAATGTTTGTAAAGTTAATGTATAATGATAATATATTTTTACGTGGGGCGATTTTATTGAAACTGCTTGAAGACAGAATTGTAAAAGACGGTATTGTTAAGCCCGGCAATGTACTCAAAGTTGATTCTTTTTTGAATCATCAGATGGACATTTCTCTGTTTAATGATATGGGCAAGGAATTTAAACGTCTTTTCAATGATACCCCTATAAATAAAATACTGACCATTGAAGCCTCTGGTATCGGTATAGCTTGTATTGCGGCGCAGTATTTTGATAATGTTCCTGTGGTTTTTGCAAAAAAATCTCAGACTGTTAATATTGACGGAGAGGTTTATTCCACTAAAATTGAATCATTTACTCATAAAAGGGTGTATGATGTTATACTTTCAAAGAAATATCTTTCTTCAAAAGATCACGTCCTTATTATTGATGACTTTTTAGCTAACGGGTGCGCTCTGAATGGCCTTTTGGATATTGCACAAAAAGCCGGTGCTACTGTTGAAGGCGTCGGTATTGCGGTTGAAAAGGGTTTTCAACGCGGTGGCGAACTTATTAGGCAAAAAGGTATACGTGTCGAGTCTCTTGCCATTATTGAGAGCATGGATGCGGATAGTGGAAACATCGTATTTAAGGAACAGTGACCTTTTATTTTGTATGATACAGGGGGAGAGCTTCTGTTCATAATATTATGTCAAAAAACTGGAGGAAACACAAATGAAAAAGGTTCTCAGCATTCTTTTGTCAGTTGCTATGATCGTTCTTTGTTTTGCAGCGTGCGGCAAGACAGACGGCGATAAAAGCTCGACTGGCAAAGCAGCAAATGTCAAAGTAGGATTCATATTCCTGCATGACGAAAACTCAACCTATGACAAGAACTTTATTACTGCAGCTGAAGAGGCTTGCAAAAAAGCCGGTGTTGAAATTCTTAAAAAGACCAACATCAGCGAAACACAGGCTTGCTATGATGCAGCAGCAGAGCTTGTTGACGAAGGATGCAATGTCATCTTCGCGGACAGCTTCGGCCATGAGCCTTATGTAATTCAGGCAGCTAAAAAGTTCCCGGAGGTTCAGTTCTTACATGCAACAGGAACTAAAGCTCATACCGAAGGCCTTTCTAATTATCATAATGCTTTTGCTTCAATATATGAAGGCAGATACCTTGCGGGTGTTGCTGCCGGAATGAAGCTTAACGAAATGATTTCTTCCGGTAAGATTACAGCTGACAAAGCCAAGATGGGTTATGTCGGTGCTTATACTTACGCAGAAGTTATTTCGGGCTACACTTCTTTCTATCTCGGTGCTAAGAGCGTTTGCCCGTCAGTTACCATGGAGGTTACCTTTACCGGTTCTTGGTATGATGAGACTGCCGAGAAAGAAGCCGCTCAGAAGCTTATAAACAATGGTTGCGTACTTATCAGCCAGCATGCTGACTCAATGGGTGCTCCGACTGCTTGCGAAGCTGCAGGTGTTCCCAATGTTTCATACAATGGTTCAACAGTAAGTGCTTGCCCCAACACATTTATTGTATCTTCAAGAATAGATTGGGCTCCTTATCTTGAGTATGCTATTGATTGCGTTAAAAACGGCAAAGCAATTGACACCGATTGGACAGGTACTCTCAGCACAGGATCTGTTGTTCTTACCGATGTTAACACTAAGGCAGCTGCCGAAGGTACACAGGCTAAGATTGATGAAGTTAAGGCAGAGCTTGAAAGCGGTAAGCTTCACGTATTTGATACCTCTGCATTCACTGTAACCGTATCTGACAGCAAAAACAAGAATGCTACTGTTGATGCTGACGGCCATCTTACCGGATACAAGGCTGATATTGACTCCGATGCAGATAACACCGGTGATACCGAGGTTGTTTCTGACGGTTACTTCCATGAGTCAGAAAAGCGTTCTGCTCCTTGCTTCGATGTACAGATAGACGGTATCACTCTTCTTGATACAAAGTTCTAAGATTAAATACACAGATTTATGCTGTATCCGTGGCCGATGAAAATCGGCCACGGTATAGTTATTTATTGGGAAATAGTTTTTCAACTGTTTTCAATTATTTTACAGGACCTTATTCTCGAATGAGCATGGTTTTGAATTTTAAATTTGCGTGAGAAAGGCTGTGTGGATATTTATGGGTTCTCCTTTTGCCTTGGAGTTGAAAGGGATAACTAAGACATTCGGCAGTACAATAGCTAACAAAGACGTTGACCTACAAGTAAAAAACGGTGAAATACTATCTATACTCGGAGAAAACGGCTCCGGTAAGACAACACTTATGAATATGGTTTCGGGAATATATTACCCGGATTCCGGCGAGATTTATGTAGGCGGTAAGGAAGTTGTTATTAAATCTCCGAAAGATGCTTTTGATTTAAAGATTGGAATGATACATCAACATTTTAAGCTTGTTGATGTTTTTAACGCTGTCCAAAACATTGTTTTGGGTGTAAAAGACGGAAACAAATATAATCTGAAAGAAGCCGAAAAGAGAGTTAAGGCTATATGTGATAAATACGGTTTCGTCATTGACTTCGATAAGAAAATTTATGAAATGTCTGTTTCGGAAAAGCAGACAGTAGAAATAATTAAGGTGCTTTACAGAGGTGCTGATATACTAATTCTTGATGAACCGACCGCTGTTTTAACACCGCAGGAAACTGAAAAATTATTCGACGTCCTCAGAAGAATGCGTGAGGATAATAAGTCGATTATAATAATTACACACAAGCTGCATGAGGTGCTTGAAATATCCGATAGGGTAACAATTCTCAGAAAAGGTATGTATGTCGGAACGGTTGAGACGAAAGATGCAACGGAACAATCCCTTACGGAAATGATGATGGGTGAAAAAGTCACTCTCAATATAAAGAGAACTGAGCCTAAGAATACCGAACTACGTATTGATGTTAAGAATCTTTCCGTTAAAAATCACGAGGGCAAGCTTGTGCTTGATAACATCAACTTTACTGCTAACAGCGGCGAAATACTCGGTATTGCCGGTATTTCCGGATGCGGGCAAAAAGAATTACTTGAGTCAATAGCGGGATTACAGCAGACTGTAAAGGGCTCAAGCATATTGTACAAGTCTAAAGACGGAGAAGAAAGTCAGTTAGTCGGGAAATCTCCCAAAGAAATCAGAAAGCTTGGAGTTGCTCTTTCTTTTGTTCCGGAGGATAGGCTCGGAATGGGTCTTGTCGGCAATATGGATATTATTGATAATATGATGTTGAGATCTTATAAGGGCGGTCATACGGCTTTTCTTGAACGCAAGGCCCCTAAGGATCTCGCGAATGCGATTATTAAAGATCTTGAAGTTGTTACGCCGAGTGCAGAAACTCCGGTTCGTCGGCTTTCCGGCGGTAATGTTCAAAAGGTTCTTGTTGGTAGAGAAATTGCGTCAAATCCGACAGTTTTAATGGTTGCATATCCCGTCCGCGGACTTGACGTAAATTCTTCATATCTGATATATGACCTTCTCAACAAACAAAAAGAGCACGGGACATCCGTTATATTTGTAGGAGAGGACCTTGATGTTCTTATTGAGCTCTGCGACAGAATAATGGTTATGAACAGCGGAAAAGTAACAGGTATAGTTGACGGCAGAACTGCAAAAAAAGATGAAATTGGCATTCTTATGACGAAAAATACTGACGTGGAGGGAAAAGCATGAGTAATAAAAGTGTTCGTGAACCTCTTTTTCACGTTGCAAAAAGAGGCTATGTTCCCAAATATAAATCATGGGCTATACGCCTAGGTTCAATTGTTGCTGCTCTTTTGGTATGTGCTGTTGTTACTATGCTTTTAACCGGTGAAAATCCGATAAGCGTTTACAAAACTATGTTTGAGGGTGCATTCGGAACCGAAAGAAAAATTTGGAAGCTTTTACAAAGTCTTGCAATGCTTCTGTGCGTTTCGCTTGCAATTACGCCGGCGTTTAAAATGCGATTTTGGAATATCGGCGGTGAAGGGCAAGTGCTTATCGGAGGTCTTGCTACCGCGGCGTGTATGATTTTGCTCGGCGGCAAAGTCCCCAATGCATTTTTGATTATTATAATGCTTGTTGCAAGCATTATTGCAGGTGCCGTTTGGGCTTTGATTCCCGCGGTATTTAAAGCTAAGTTTAATACAAATGAAACTTTATTTACCTTAATGATGAACTATGTTGCAATTCAGATTGTTTCGTATTTCTGTATGTATTGGGAAAATCCCAAGGGCTCTGGCAAGATCGGCGTTATTAACAGCAATACCATGGACGGTTGGCTTCCCACAATCGGAAAGTATGATTATCTTCTGAATATAATAATTGTTTTGGTAATAACGATTGCTATGTATGTATATCTCAAGTACAGTAAGCACGGCTATGAGATTTCGGTTGTAGGTGAATCTGAAAATACGGCAAGATACATAGGTATCAATGTAAAAAAGGTTATTATGAGAACTTTATTTCTTTCGGGTGCTATTTGCGGTATAGCCGGATTTTTACTTGTTGGCGGAACCGATCATACCATTTCGTCGACAACGGCAGACGGTAGGGGATTTACTGCAATAATGGTATCCTGGCTTGCAAAGTTTAATCCGATTTATATGATTTTGACATCATTCCTACTTGTTTTCCTCGATGCGGGTGCCAGTCAGATTTCAATGGTGTTTAATCTCAACGAATCATTTTCTGATATATTGACCGGTATAATTCTGTTCTTTATCATAGGTAGTGAATTCTTTATTAACTACGAATTGAAGTTCAGAAAAACGAAAAAGGAGGTAAAGTAAAATGTTTTCATTGATTACTTTTCTCCATAGAGCTATAATGCAGGGTATACCGCTTCTTTTTGGTTCGACGGGCGAAATTATGACTGAAAAGTCCGGAAACCTTAATCTCGGTATCCCGGGTGTTATGTACATCGGCGGTATGAGCGGTGTTATAGGTGCGTTTCTTTATGAAAATTCGCTCTCGTCTCCATCCGATGCAGTCGGATTTCTTGCGGTTATGATTCCGCTTTTGTGCTGCGCTTTGGGTTCTTTACTCGCAGGTTTGATTTATTGTTTCCTCACAGTTACTTTACGAGCCAATCAGAATGTAACGGGTCTTGCACTTACTACTTTTGGTACGGGCTTCGGTAACTTTTTCGGAGGATCTCTTATTAAACTTGTAGGTTCAGACGTTCCGTCGGTAGCACTTACAACAACAAGCAATTACTTCAGAACAACATTACCGGGAGCAGAAACCACCGGATGGTTCGGTAAGCTGTTTTTATCGTACGGATTTTTGGCATATGCAGCTGTAATAATAGCAATTATCTGTTCTTATTTCCTGAATCATACCCGTCACGGATTAAATCTTCGTGCGGTAGGCGAAAATCCTGCAACAGCAGATGCTGCAGGAATAAACGTAAACAGAGCCAAATATCTCTCTACCTGTATAGGAAGTGTTATTGCGGGCTTCGGAGGTCTTTATTATGTAATGGATTACGCCAACGGTGTTTGGTCAAATGACGGCTTCGGCGACAGAGGTTGGCTTGCAATTGCGCTTGTTATATTCGCTATTTGGCGTCCGAATCTCAGCATACTTGGTTCTATAGTATTCGGCGGACTCTATATTGTTTATCTTTATGTTCCGGGTGCACTCCGCACACAAGAACTTTATAAGATGATACCATATGTAGTCACAATAATTGTTCTTATCCTTGTAAGTGTAAGAGATAAGAAAGAAAACCAGGGACCGGCCTCACTCGGACTTTCATATTTCAGAGAGGACCGATAATTCAAGTAATTATACTTTCTAAACTGTCTGTTGTTTTAAATAGACGGATTACAGCAAAATATTAATCAAAAAAGACAGCATAAAGAGTAATTTTTACTCTCTGTGCTGTCTTTTGCTATCTGAAAAAATATTTTATTTGCATCTTTTAATTTAAGTCTGTTTACGGTCTGTGAAAAACAAAAAATTAAGTTGCATCAACATGGTTTTTACCAAATCTTTACTATTTTGTTATTAAAAAGTAATACGAAAGACCTATAATCAATGTATGTAAAATAATAAATACCGGTAAACCTATCATAAATTTTTTGTGAAGAGTTTTATGCCTTATTGCCTTCATAGTTACATACATTGCGGCAGCTCCTCCGAGGGCGGCAAAAGTCATAAGAGTCCTTTCGGGAATTCTCACGGCTTTTTTTATTGCAGCTATTTTGTCGTAAACGGTTATAATTACCGACGGGATTGAAATAGAAATGTAGTAGACAAGTATGTATTGCCAAGCGTCCATAATATCACCGTTACTATAATATAATTTAATCATTTGCTTGTCAATGCGAAAAGGAAGGCTTTAAATGTTTAAAAAAGTTACTGTTATTTTATTTGTGTTGCTGCTTCTATCGTCATGCAGCCTGAAGAACATAAATCTTACTGAACCCGAAAGCGCATCATTTGACAGCGGTAACGACAACTGCCCTGACACCGATGATATTATCGCTGATGAATATCGCGGCGTGTGGATAAACTACAATGAATTGTCAATGAAATCAGTCGGTGGCGGAACTGCCGAAGACTTTAAAAATAAGATTGATACAATGTTTGAAAATATCAAAGCATTCGGGCTTAATACTGTTATTTTTCAGGTCAGACCCTTTTCTGACAGCTTCTGCTCCTCCGAAATTTTTCCATGGTCATCATATATAACAGGCGAGCAGGGAAAGAATCCCGGATATGATCCGTTTCTTATAGCAACAAATGAAGCTGAAAAATACGGATTGAAAATTGAGGCGTGGATAAATCCGTACCGCGTAAGCTATAAAGATAATTTTGACGACTTAAGCGAATCAAACCCGGCTAAACAATGGTACACAGATAATCCTTTGACGGATGCTCTGATAATAACGGGCAGCGGAATTTATTATAATCCATCATCAAAAAGAGCACAGAAAATAATCATCGACGGCGTTCGCGAAATAGTGAAAAATTACAATATATCGGCTATACATATGGATGATTATTTTTATCCGACCGTCGATGAAGGAATTGATATTGATTTATATACAAATTATCGCAATGAAGGGGGAGAGCTGTCTCTTGATGATTGGCGCAGGGAAAATGTTAATACTTTTATAAGCGGGCTGTATTCTTCCGTTAAGTCAATAAAACAAGACGTGAAAGTTGTGATAAGTCCTGCAGGGGATATAGAAAAAAATTACTCAATGTTGTACGCGGACGTTTTAAAGTGGTGCTCACAAGGGGGATACGCGGACATTATTATGCCACAGCTTTATTATGGTTTTAAAAACAGCAGTAAGCCGTTTTTAAAAATGTTAAATCTATGGTCGGAGGCGGTTAAAAGCGGTAATGTTAAGCTGTGTGTAGGTCTGGCGTATTATAAAAGCGGAAAAACGGACGACAATGCGGGGGACGGAATAAATGAATGGTGCGAAAACGGCAATATATGTTCCGAAGAAATAAGATATTCAAGAAGGAAGGATAATTACTGCGGTTTTTCCGTGTACTCCTATTCTTATTTATTTGCGGAAAACAAGTCGGAAAATGCCGAAAAGGAATACCTAAACATGAAAAATGTGTTATAATAATTAAAATTGATGTGGGATGTTAAGATGCAAGGATTAAAAGAATTGTTTAATAAACAACGTGTAATACTCATATTGTGTCTCGTTATTTTAACGGCGACAATTGCATTGTTTGCCGTCAGTTCAAATAGTGCTGAGTCATTATCTGTTTTTCGTTATACCGATAATAATTCCGCTGCGAAAAATATTTCTTATACTGATAATTATGGATTGGGACAGGCAAAGCTGTGTATAATAAACGTTCCTTATTCCGAAACTATACCTGCCGACAGCGTGAGTGATAAATCGGATCCGCATTGTTCACCGCTTCCCGAGGGTACGATTGATTACTACGTTGATGAAAAAATCATTGATAATAAAGAATATGTGTTTCTCGGTTCAGGCAAAATAATAAAAAAAGATGAGTGCAATGTTGTTGACGGATTTGTTTTGCCTGAAAATTCAATAAGCGTTGCCTCCGTAAACACAGAAAATCAGACAGTCTTATTGCTTAAAACTGATTGGAAAGTACCGTTTAATACAGATTTTCCCGATCAACAATACTATACCGGTTATCTTGAACGTGCATATAATGTTAAATTTTTTAATGCATCGTATTTGGATTTTACTTTTTACTATACTGACAGCGCTGTCGGAAAACTCAATTTTAACGGCAGTAAAATAATAGATCGCGGCGAATGGCTAAAATGTGATAACGGAACTTGTGTATTGCGTCTGTATCTTAAAACACCGGGTGTGTTTTACGGTTACACCGTTTCCTATACGGCAGACGGCAAGCTGTCAATTGTTTTCAAGGATGCGCCGGACAAACTGTCAGATGCAATCGTAGCACTTGATGCCGGCCATGGAGGGAAGGATTGCGGAACTATCGGTGTGAACGGTATATATGAGTCGGAGGTTAACCTTAATATAACTATTTTGGTTAAGGAAAAATTGGAAAAAGCAGGAGTAAATGTTATATTGACACGTTCCGATAATACTTTTTTGTCTGTTGATAAAAGACAGTCTATGGCTCGTTACAGCGGCGCTGATTTGTTTGTTTCGGTACATAACAATTTTTCCGAGAGTGTTTCGTCTCTTTCGGGTCCCGAAGTGTATTATTACAGAGCAAATTCTGAATTGCCTGCACGTCTTATTTTAAGCGGACTTGAAGAGAGTTGGAAAAATATTTATGCAGATAACCCCGGTATGAGAGCTAAAATTATACAGCCGGACGGCAGCAAACGCTTCTTTCCGTATAAGGTTACAAGAATTGAGGAATGTCCGTCGGTTCTTGTGGAGTGCGGTTATTTTTCAAATCCTACAGAGTGTACCGTACTCAGTAACCGTAATTCACAAGAAGTTATAGCTGACGGTATAGCAAAAGGTATAATTTACTATTTGAATGATGTGATATCTGAAAATAAGACTTGATTATTTGTCGATATTTTGTTATTTTATTGTTATAAACAATAAAGGAATTGTATTATGAAAAGCCGCAGAATTTTTAAAATAATATTAATTACAGCCGTATTGGTGATTGTTCTGTCTATTCCGGCTTTTGCGACTGCAAAAAACGGTGTAGTCAAAAGTAAAGCGAATGTCAGAAACGGACCCGGAACTTCGTATTCATTGGTTTATAAAGATCTTCCGGCGAACACCCAAATAATTATTATCGACAGGGTCAAGTGTAACGACGGAACAACTTCTAAAGATTGGTACAGAGTTGAATTTAATTACGGCGGTAAGTTTTACGAAAACTGTTATATTTCAACAGGACTTGTTACAGTTACAAGCGACAGCGGTATCTCGGACGAAGTCCCCGAACTCTATAAAAGCTATATAGATAATCTAAAAAAAGCACATTCGAATTGGAATTTTAAGTTTTTATACACCGGCCTTTCGTGGGATGAGGTGCTTGAAAATGAAAACGTTAGCGGCAGAAGTGCTCTTCAAGTCCCTCCGTACGATAAAAAATACTTATCCACGACAGATAAAACATATAATCCGTCAACAGGCACTTGGACACCGATTGACGGCAAGACTTGGTTTCAAGCGTCAAGCGATGTTGTCTCATATTATCTTGATCCGAGAAACTTTTTGACAAAAGAAAGCGACATTTTCCAATTCGAAACATTGTCCTATGATAAAAATGCACAAACGCTTTCCGGCGTCGAATCAATGTTAAAAGGTACTTTTATGGAAAAATCCAAAATCAGTACCGGAGAAAAAGAGAATGTCGGAGGCTCTTGTGATTTAAATTCTGACAATAAAACCGACATAGCGGACGCCATGATGCTGTTTCAGTATTCTGCAGGCAACCTTGCTGACTTGGGCAGCGGCAAAGACATTGCCGACCTTAACGGAGACGGTGAGATTGATGTTGCCGATGCTATGATATTATTTCAATATGTAGGCGGTTCAAGAAAAACAATCGGCAATAATGCAGAGACTGATGTTACGGTAACATATGCACAGGCGTTTATGAACGCCGCCGAATCGTATGACGTCAGCCCATATCATTTGGTATCGCGAGTTATTCAGGAGGTTGGCACTAACGGCAGTCGCTCCGTAAGCGGTACAGAGCCCGGGTATGAGGGAATATATAATTATTATAATATCGGTGCTTATCAAAGCAGCGATCCGGTAATAAATGCGCTTAAATGGGCTTCAACGCCCTCATCCAATGAAAAATACTTGCGTCCTTGGAACAGCAGATATAAAGCGATACTCGGCGGGGCTAAATACATAGCTACGGGCTATATCAGTGTCGGTCAAAATACTCTGTATCTTCAAAAGTTTGATGTGGTTGCAAACGGCGGTCTGTATTCACATCAGTACATGTCAAACATAATGGCCGCAAGCTCAGAAGGAATAAGAACATATAATAAGTACAGTAATATGGGGCAGCTTTCAAACTCATTTACTTTTCTTATTCCGGTTTACGATAATATGCCGAATCTTCCTGCCGGAGTTAAGCCGACAAGATAATATTAAAAAGCTCTGAGAGATATCTCAGAGCTTTTTTTCGTAAAGCGTATAATCTTGATTTGCCAGAGTGTCTAAAAGTATTTTATTCGAAGTAATTTCACGTCTGCTGATAATTCCGGCAAGTCCCTCATTTCCTTTTTGATGGTGGTCTGATCCGGCTGTCTTTTTTAGCCCGAATTTTTCCGCCCAAAGAGCAGCAATGTCGTTGTGTGAGTCATGTTCAATATTTCTGTTGCACACTTCAATACCGTCAAGATATTTGACATTTGTTATTTTCATTCCGAATCTGAACGGATGAGCCTGATATATCATTAAGCCGTTTTTTCGCGCAAGCGCGGAAAAGCTTGATATATTCATATTTAAAAGCTCTTTATTATCTCTCAAAAAACTCTCTTCTACGCCGTAAACGAGATAATCATTCGGGTCACTATCGGAATCAAAACGAAGCTCCATACCAAGTAATATGTTTATTCGTCCGTTTGCCGCTTCTTTGGCTGAATTAAAGCCCTTCAAAAAAATGTCAACTTTATCCTGCCAATTAAGACTGTCATAATTATATTTGTAATAAGTGTGTGTGCTGAAATGATCGGTTACGACTATTGTATTATATCCGAGAGATATATAGCTTTCAACTGTTTCCGCCGCCGGCATTTTACCGCAATTACTGGTTTCTTTTGTGTGCAAATGCATTTCGGTTAAATATTTATTTATCATATATACACCTCTTAAAAAACTTATTTTATTTTACAACTTTTTCGTCTGTGTGTCGATAGTTGACAGTTTTTTCTGCTAAAGTTACAATATTTTTAAATTGCTTTTTTTGTGATTGTATATTATTATATTTTTAAGTTTAACTGACCTTGGAGGAAGAAATCATGAGTCCATGTAATTGCGATAAGAATAAAATCAATCTTTCGCTGATTGACGATGTGTTGGATGAATATGCAGCCGTTCCCGGCAGTCTTATTACAATACTGCAAAAAGCACAGGATATTTACGGCTATCTGCCGACCGACGTAATAAAATACATTTCAGATAAAACAGGTATAAAACCCGCTAAGATAATGGGCGTTGCGACTTTTTATACTCAATTCAGATTAAAACCCGTCGGCAAATACCTTATTATGTTGTGTAAGGGTACTGCGTGTCACGTAAACAATTCCGATCTGATTGAAAAAACTATTATAGAAACCCTCGGCATACACGACGGTGAAACAACCGACGACGGTCTGTTTTCGCTTAAAAATGTTGCGTGCCTCGGCTGCTGCAGTCTTTCTCCGGTTATGATGATTAACGGTGAAACATACGGTTCACTTACCCCGGATAAGACAAAAAAAATAATCAACGATATCAGAGATAAGGAGTGCGCCTTATGAAAATTGTAGTTGGAGAAGGCAGCTGCGGTATAGCTGCAGGAGCAGCTAAGGTCTATGACAAGCTTGCGTCTGCTTTGGACAAGAGTAACGAACTTACCATAACAGGATGTATAGGTATGTGCTTCTTGGAGCCGATTGTTGACATTTACGATAACGGCACTCTTACGCGGCTTGTAAAGGTTTCGGAAAACGACTGCGAGAGAATAGCAAAGGCAGTTAACTCCGATGATTTGTCAACGGTAGAGGACTTTAAAATATCCGAGGACGACGAGCTCTTTTTAAAGAAGCAGACTCGAATTGCTTTGAGGCATTGCGGCATTATAAATCCTGAAAAGATCAGCGACTACGAAAATACAGACGGATATAAGGCTGTAAGAAAAGTTCTTTCCGAAATGACGCCTGAGCAGGTAATTGAGGAAATCAAAATTTCCGGCCTTGCCGGTCGCGGCGGTGCCGGGTTCCCGACGTGGTTTAAATGGAATGCCGCGCGTTCTTCGGACGGCACGGAAAAATATTTGATTTGTAATGCGGATGAGGGCGACCCGGGCGCATTTATGGACAGGGCTGTTATTGAGGGCGATCCGCATAACTTGATAGAGGGTATGCTTATAGGCGCATATGCCATAGGTGCGAAAGAAGCAATTGTTTATGTAAGGGCGGAATATCCGCTTGCTATAAAACGACTCGAAAAAGCCATAAAACAAGCAACCGAAAAAGGTTATCTCGGCAACAATATTTTCGGTAGCGGATTTTCTTGTAAAATGCGAATTAAGGCAGGAGCCGGTGCTTTTGTGTGCGGAGAAGAAACCGCGCTTATTGAGTCTCTTGAAGGTTCACGCGGTATGCCGCGCCTCAAGCCTCCTTTTCCGGCACAGGCCGGTTACTGGCATAAGCCGTCTAATATAAATAATGTTGAAACCTTTGCCAATGTTTCGTGGATAATATTAAACGGCGGAGCCGCTTTTGCCTCTATGGGAACCGCCGACAGTAAGGGTACAAAGGTATTTGCGCTTACAGGTAAAATTAAAAAAGGCGGTCTTGTTGAGATTCCGATGGGAAAAACCTTACGTGATGTTATCTTTGACATCGGCGGAGGAATTAAATCAGATAAAAAATTTAAAGCCGTTCAGATGGGCGGTCCTTCCGGCGGATGTATTCCGAATGACTTACTTGATACCGTTATTGATTATAAAGCACTCGGTGCTACCGGGGCAATTATGGGCTCGGGCGGTATGGTTGTTATGGATGAGAGCACGTGTATGGTCGGTATGGCGAAATTTTTCCTTGATTTTACCGCTAAAGAGTCATGCGGTAAATGTGTGCACTGCCGTCTCGGAACAAAGCGTATGCTTGAAATCCTTACGCGAATAGTTGACGGTAAAGGGGAGGAAGGCGATATAGAGCTACTTGAGGAGCTTTGCTATGCCGTTAAAGATGGTGCGCTTTGCGGCCTTGGGCAAACTGCGCCTAACCCGGTGCTTACGACGCTTAAATATTTCAGAAATGAATATGAAGCGCATATTAAAGATAAAAAATGCCCTGCCGGCGAATGCACAGCGTTGGTTACTTATAAAATAGATAAAAATAAATGTGTCGGATGTACATTATGTGCAAGGAACTGTCCTGTATCTGCAATAAGCGGTACTGTGAAAAAACCGCACGAAATAGATTCGCTTAAATGCATTAAGTGTGGTAAATGTAAAGAAAACTGTCGTTTCGGTGCGATAGAGGTGTTATGATGAAAGAAATCAGTGTTATTATTGACGGTAAAAAAATAAAAGTACCCGAAGGCACTACCGTGTTACGGGCTGCTGCCGACAACGGCATAGAAATACCGAATCTCTGTTTTGACGGAAGAGTTGAGCTGTACGGTGCCTGCGGACTTTGTGTTGTTGAGGCTGAGGGAATACCGAAGCTTTTACGCGCTTGCTCAACAAAGCTTAATGACGGTATGATTATACATACTGAAAGTGAGCGAATCCTGCGTGCCCGTAAAACGGCTTTAGAGCTTCTTTTATCGGATCATGATGGAGACTGTAAAGCACCGTGTACACTCGCTTGCCCGGCTAATACGGACTGTCAAGGGTATGTGGGGCTTATTGCAAACGGAGAATATAAAGAAGCGGTTAAGCTGATAAAAGATAAAATTCCTCTGCCGTCTTCCATAGGTAGAATCTGTCCGCATCCTTGTGAAAAAAAGTGCAGAAGACAATTTGTTGACGAACCTATTTCAATAGCCGGTCTCAAAGCTTTTGCTTCGGATATGGATATGGCAAGCAACGACAAGTATGTGCCTTACGTCGAGCCTGACACAGGCAAACGTGTTGCAATTGTCGGCGGCGGGCCGGGAGGACTGACAGCCGCCTATTTTCTCAGGAGGCTGGGGCACAGCGTCACTGTGTTTGATATGATGCCGAAAATGGGCGGAATGCTCCGATACGGTATACCTGAGTACAGACTGCCTAAAAAGCTTCTTGACAGAGAAATTTCACAGATAGAAGCTCTCGGAGTTAATTTGAAAAATAACGTTAAGCTCGGCCGCGACATTGAACTTGAAGAATTACGACACGATTTTGATGCCGTAGTTGTAGCTGCCGGAGCTTGGAAAAGCAGCTCAATGAGAATTCCCGGTGAAGAATTGAACGGTGTTTTTGGTGGTATTGATTTCTTGCGAGAAGTGTCGCTTGGGCATGCTCCGGTAATAGGTAAAACTGTTGCCGTTATAGGCGGCGGAAACACCGCAATGGATGCGTGTCGCACCGCAGTTCGTCTCGGGGCTGAAAAGGTTTATGTTATTTATCGCCGTACAAGAAATGAAATGCCTGCCGAAGAGCTTGAGATAACTGAAGCAACCGAAGAGGGTGTTGAGTTTAAATTTCTCAATAATCCCATTGAATTTGTAGGAGAAAACGGAAAGCTTAAAGCTGTGAATCTGCAAAAGATGAAGCTCGGCGAACCGGATTCGGGCGGAAGGCGCAGGCCTGAACCGATTGTCGGTGACACGGAAATGTTATATATAGACTCTGCCGTTATGGCTATCGGTCAACATCCGGATTTATCAGGTCTTGACGGTTTGGATACGACAAAACGTAATACTATATTTGCCGATGAGGGAACATTCAGAACATCGCTTGACGGAGTTTTTGCAGTAGGTGACATTACAAATAAAGGCGCCGATATTGCAATTTCGGCTATCGGAGAAGCACAAAAAGCAGCCGTGGTTATTGACAGATTTTTAAATGGCGAAAGCGTAAAATACAAAAAGCCTTTCCGAGTTGAAAGAGAATTGCCATTGGATTATTTTGCCCGATTTGAAAAAGCAAAACGCCAGACTGCAGCTGTTTTACCTGCACTCGAGAGGAAAAACAGCTTTAAGGAAGTCTCTAAGGGATTTACCGAGGAGCAGGCCAAAGCCGAGGCGATGCGCTGCCTTGAATGCGGTTGCCATGATTTCTTTGATTGTAAGCTTATAAAGTATGCAAATAAATACGATGTTAAGCCGGAAAAATTTAATGGAACGAAGCACAGCAGAAACAATGAAAACAAATCTTCGCTTATAATAAGAAATGTTGACAAGTGCATTCTTTGCGGACTTTGCGTCAGAGTCTGTGACGAAGCAATGGGCAATACAGCATTAGGTCTTATCGGTCGCGGATTTGATACTGTTGTTTCGCCTGAGTTTGGACTGCCACTCGAAAAAACGGATTGCTCTTTTTGCGGTCAGTGCGCGGTTGTTTGTCCGACGGGTGCAATTATCGAAAAGCAGCCGTGTGTCAAAAACCTTACCGTTAAGGAAGAAATCGTAAATTCCGTGTGTAATCTTTGCTCCGCACTTTGCAAAACCGAAATCCACAAAATCGGAAATACTGTAATTCGAATTAAACCGTCAGGGGAAAACGGTCTGCTGTGCAAAGCGGGTAAGTTCTCTGTGTTTGCCCTTAATGACTTAAAAGCCCAGGCGTTAACTAACCAAAGCAAAATGCTGCAAGCGGTCAAAAAGATTGTTTCGGAGGCTGACAGAAGTAATATTTCGGTTGTTCTCGGTCCATCTGTCACCGTGGAAGAAATCAAGTCTGCATTTAATATTACAGATAATGTTTTTGCAGAGCTTAATCCGTCTGCCGCTGCATTCAGAGCTTTTGAAAAATACGGAGTAAAATCGGTTGAGGATATGCCTTATAAAGATGTATGTATTCTTTTAAAGAGCACATTCGATAATGTTAAAAAAGGCACTTTAATTGCAATTGACTTTAAACAAAATGCGGAAGCCGATATTTCAATAGTGTGCGCGCCTTTTGTCTCCGACAGCGGAACATATATTGATACTGATGGTATTAAGCATTTGAATTGTGCGGTAAACAGTGCTCTGCCGACGGCTTTGTCGGTTATGAAGGCACTCATAATCAAAAGCTTTGATGAAAAATCCGAAGATGTTCATGAAAGCTCAGCGATTCACAAAGAAATAATCAGGGAGGGCAGAGCATACAGGCTAAACCTCAATGATTCATTAGTAAAGACTTTTACAGACAATTACTAAAATATTTATCTGTGAGATTTATAAAAAATTTCATAAAGGAGTTTTCACTATGAAAAGAAAATCAAGTAAATTTTTTGCAGCGTTAATATCGGTAATTGTTGCCGTTTCGGTATTGACTGTTACTGTTTTTGCTGCGGACACAAAGGGCCTTTCGTCGGGTCTTAAAAAATATCTTTCAAATTCCGAAAACACACAATTTGATTTTTCGGATACCTCGGTTGTTGACAATGATGCCGATTGGACTGTTTTTGTACTTTCAAGATGCGGCGAAAAAGATGTATATCCGGAATATTCGGAATACATAAATAACGCAGTCAAAGAAAATTATGCGTCATTAAAGCCGAGTGATTTAGCAAGAATTATGCTCTCGGTTAAAGCGTATGGATTGGATCCTGAAAATATCGGAGGAAAAGACCTCTTTTCCGCACTGAAGTCAGTTGATTATTCCTCTCAAATCTATATGAGCAGCATTACTTATCCTCTTACGGCTCTTAACTTTGCTGAGGAAAATATAAGTGCCGAGATGCTTGATACAATGCTTAAAACAATAATAGCCGGTCAGCAAAGCGACGGTGGATTCCCTTATTGCACCGTAGATATGGGATACGGAATATCATCGGACGTTGATACAACCGCTATGACCGTTCAGGCCTTGGCTAAATACTATAATACCGACGAAAGAGTTAAAGACTCTGTTGACAAAGCCCTCGCTTATATCAAAACCCAACAGTTTGATGACGGTTCTTTTGGATCTGTGGCTTGGAACTCTAAAAGCGGCGAGAGCACCTCTCAGGTGATAATCGCACTTTGCATGCTTGGAATTGATCCCACGGGAAGCGAATATTCTAAAGCCGACGGCAACCCCGTGTCTGCATTGGCTCAGTTTGTCGATTCTTCTACGGGTGCGGCGCTTGACTACAGCAATCAGCCGAATACACTCTCTTCTTATCAAATGCTTATGGCTCTTAATTCCTACGAGAGATTTAAAAACGGCGAGGTCAACATTTACACATTTGAGCATGCTTCGACTCCGGAACCCGGCTCTGATAAGACGTCAGGTACCACATCGGTTACCAAAACCGAAACGGCTGAAGCAACAACCGTTAAGACTGTCGACATTCCGAGAACAGGCAGTTCAAACATAATTTTAATGTCTTCTGCCGCTTTAATGGTACTTTCGGGTGTCATTATTGCTTCAAAAAAGAATAATGAAGAGCAGTAATCTCAAAAGGCTCTGCTATGTTGTTTTAGTCTTTATATTAACATTTTCAATGTCTTCATGTAAACGTGAAGACATTGTTTCAAATACAGTTGTTGACAGCACAGAAAGTACGTCGCTGTGTGAAACAGAATCCGCAACCGAAAATGTTGATGAAAGCTTTAGTGCTGATTCGGAACCGGCGAGTGAATTACGCTCTATCGAAAAAAATTCAGCCAAACAGAAGCACATAAAAAATGATAACGGTACTGTTAAGGAGACTGACGATAATAATAACGTCGGCAACGATACGGAACAAATTGAAAACAATACAGCTAACACTTATACATTATCAATAACCTGTATTAATGCGGTTAACTATGCGAACAGCCATAATATGTCTTTGCCTGCCGCAATTCCGTCTGACGGTGTAATACTAAAATCTGTTACAGACGAATTTAACGCCGGAGATTCTGTTATGAAAGTGTTAAAAAGCACATTAAAGGCTAACGGCATTTCTTATCAGATTACATCAGGAGGATATGTAAGAAGTATAAGCGGTCTTGCAGAATTTGATTGCGGTCAGGGAAGCGGATGGATGTATAAGGTTAACGGTGTGCTGCCAAATGTTTCATGCAAAAGCTACAAGCTGACGAACGGTGACAAAATAGAGTTCGTTTTTACATGTAACCTCGGTAATGATGTTTGATTTTTACTATAAAAAGCTTCGGGTGATATTCTTTTCACCCGAGGTTTTTCTTTTTTTATCCATTGTTTTGTTAACAAAGTGTAAATTTCGTTGATAAATCAGTGTTTTTACTTGTCTATTATTTTTTGCTATGCTATTATATTAAAATATAAAAGTAAATTTGGAGTGACCGTTTTTGTTAATAACCGAGACATTTAAGGACAACGGATTGTCAACGTCATTTGAAGTTTTTCCGCCTAAAAATAATGCACCTTATAAGCCGGTAGAGGACGCCGTTGATAAGCTTGCCGTTTATCATCCCGACTTCATCAGCGTTACATACGGGGCAGGTGGGGGTACATCTGTTAATACTCCGAAAATAGCCGCTCATATACAAAATGACCTCTCTATTCCTGCACTTGCTCACCTTACGTGTGCTTCTTCTACCAAAAAAGAGCTTGATAAAATTATAAACGATCTCGGTGCTGCCGGCGTTAATAATATACTTGCTCTTCGCGGAGATCTTCCGGACGGATATGACCCTGATAATCCCGATTATTATCATTACGCATATGAATTGATTGAAGCTATTAAATCAAAAGGTGACTTTTGCATAGGTGCTGCATGCTATCCGGAATGTCATCCGGAAGCTGAAAGTCTGCAAAAGGATATTGAAAATTTAAAAATAAAAGTTGACAGCGGCGTCGATTTTTTAGTTACACAAATGTTTTTTGATAACAATGTAATGTACAGCTTCCTTTACAGAGCATTGAAAGCGGGCATAGATGTTCCGGTTATAGCAGGCGTTATGCCTGTAATTAACGCTAAACAAATTAAGCGTTCCTGCGCTCTTTCTCAGACCTCATTACCGCCGCGATTCAGACGTATGATGGACAGATTTATTGATGACCCGGAAGCTTTAAAGCAGGCCGGTATAGCATACGCCACGGAGCAAATAATAGATTTGATATCTAACGGCGTAAGCGGCATACACATATATACAATGAATAAACCGGAGGTTGCCGGAAAGATAATGGAGAACTTGTCCTCGGTACTTTCTGCGAGGTGATTTACATGTTCGGCTACGTAAGGATTTATAAGCCTGAGCTTAAGATTAAAGATTACGAAATCTATAAAGCCGCTTATTGCTCGGTATGCCGTGCGCTCGGAAGACATTACGGCGTTATTGCAAGAGGTCTTTTGAGCTATGATGCAACTTTTCTTTATTTGTACAGAGCTGCAATTTCCGAAGCTGCGGATTGCAAATACGAAAAAGGTGTGTGTCCGTTTAATCCTCTCAAGAAATGCGGCTATATATGCGGGCAAGACAAAGCGTTTGAGTTTGTTGCGTCGGTTACAGTAATTTTATCGTATTTTAAATTGATTGACAGTATTAACGACAGCGGCTTTTTCAAAAGATCTTTTTCTCGACTCGCATTGCCGTATATGAAAAGAAAATATAAAAAAGCAAAAGCTCTTTATCCGGATTTGTGTGCCGTTATAGAAAAAACTATGAACGAACAAGCTCAAATTGAAAATGCAAAGACCTTATCAACAGATCTTGCGGCCGATCCAAGTGCAAAGGCTTTGGCTGCTATAATGACTTACGGCATACAAAACGAAGAAAAGAGACTCATATCGAAAAGAGTCGGTTATTGCCTCGGCAGATGGGTATATCTGACCGATGCATACGATGATATTACAAAAGATTTAAAGAGTCATAATTACAATCCGTTCATTGAGAAATATAAGATTGAAAGCAAAGCGTTTGATCGTGAACCTATAATCAAATCATTGCGGCTTACCGCAAATGAAGCTGCGCTTGCTTTTAATTTGCTCGATATAAAATGCTATAAAGAAATTCTTGAAAACATTATTTTTGATGGTCTTGAGAATCAACAAAAAATGATTACTGAAAAAGATAAAGAGGTGAGCAGATAAATGAATACAGATCCGTACAGAGTTCTTGGTGTCGGCAGAAATGCCTCAAATGATGAAATAAAAGAAGCATACCGAACGTTATCCAGAAAGTATCAGTCGGACAATTATTCGAGCAGTCCGCTCTCCGATGTTGCCGAGAAAAAAATGGATGAACTTGACAGAGCATACGATGCCATCATGGCCGAACGCTATGGAGATAACGCTGCATCTTATGGACCTTCTTACAACACTTCCGCTCAACACAACGGTTATTACGGCGCTGATAACGGCTATGGAAATTCACAGTATCCGGATGTAAGAGCGCAAATTCGGTCCGGAAGAATTGATGATGCTGAAACGATTCTTGACGGTATTCCGAAGGATATCAGAAATGCCGAGTGGTATTTTTTAAAAGGTCAGGTTCAGCAGAGGCGCGGTTGGTTTGATGAAGCATATAAAAATTACTCCACCGCTTGCAGTATGGAACCTCAGAATCGAGAATACACAGATGCTTTTAACAATTTGAATAATAACGCATCAGGCGGATACCGTACTTCTCATGAAAAAGGAACAGGGTGTAGTGCTTGTGACGTTTGTTCGGGACTTATGTGTGCCGATTGCTGTTGCGAATGTATGGGCGGCGATTTAATTCCATGGTGCTGAGCTATGAATAAGAGCTTTTATAAAAATTCGACGAAAACCGCAATCGGCGGTATTATTGCCGCTTTGTCAATTGTTCTTATGCTTTTGACTTCGGCGATACCGACACTCACGTATGCCATACCTGCTATTGCCGGACTTTTGCTTGTTATAATAGTTATTGAAGTTAACAAAAAATGGGCTTTCGGTGTTTATTTCGTAGTCGGCGTGCTCTCGATGTTGCTTGTTGCCGATAAAGAGGCGGCCGTTATGTATGTGATGTTTTTCGGCTACTATCCGATTATTAAGGCTATGGTTGAGAAAAAACTCAATAAAGCACTGTCTTGGACCGTTAAATTTATAATATTTAATATCTCAATGATATTGGCGTTTTTAATTGTCACCTATGTATTCAAGGTACCGTTTGAAGAGATGAAAAAGTATGGTGCCGCAGCCGCTTGGATTTTGTTGGCTCTCGGCAATGTTGTGTTTTTAATCTATGATATAGCTCTTACGCGTCTCATTACTTTATATATGCTGAAGTGGCGTAAAAGCTTTAAAAGGATATTTAAATCATAAACGGAACTTTTTTTACGCTTGTTTCTCTTTTCAAAAGAGAAATTATGAGTTATAATATAAAAAAACATTTCGGAGGTTAATTATGCTTTCTAAAGAAAGAGTACTTGAGGTATTAAAAGAAGCAGGTGTTTTACAGGAAGGACATTTTCTTTTAACATCAGGCAGACACTCAAATAAATATCTTCAGTGTGCAAAGATTTTCTGTAATACAAAGTACAGCGAAGAGCTCTGCGCAGATCTTGCTAATAAGTTCAAAAATGACGATGTGGAAGTAGTAATCGGCCCCGCCATGGGAGCAGTCCAAATGGCGTATGAAGTCAGCCGCGCTCTCAAATGTAAAAACTTTTTTACCGAGCGTGATGAAAACGGCAAGATGACTCTCAGACGAGGCTTTGCTATTGATAAGGGTCAGCGCGTTCTTGTTGTAGAAGATGTTGTGACCACAGGCGGCTCTGTTCGAGAAGTAATAAATCTTGTCAAAGAAGCAGGCGGTGTTGTTGTCGGTGTTGGTTCTATTGTAGACAGAACCGACGGAAAAATTGATTTCGGTGTTCCGTATAAGGCTGTATATTCGGCTGATGTTGTTTCGTGGGAAGCTGCTAATTGTCCGCTTTGCCGTGAAAGCGGATTACCGCTTGTCAAGCCCGGTAGCAGAAAGATAAAATAAAATGTCTGACTCAAGCCGTAATTTGCACGAAAACCATCGAGCAAGAGTAAGGAAAAGATTTGAACACGAAGGTTTGAAAACTTTTGCCGACCATAATGTGCTTGAACTTTTACTTTTTTATTCCATTCCGCAAAAGGATACAAATGATATTGCTCACAGATTGCTTGACGAATTCGGCTCTCTTTCGGCTGTGTTTGATGCACCTAAAGATGTGCTTATGAATGTTGTCGGTGTAGGAGAGAATACAGCTACCTTAATTAAGCTTATGCCGGAACTGTTTTCTCGTTATGAGCAGGATAAAATCAAAAACGAAAGTATTGTTCTTGATTCTGCTGAGGCTGCCGGTAAATATTTTATGTCGCGGTTCATCGGGGCTAATACCGAAAAGCTTTATGCTGTTTGTCTTGATAATAATTGCAAAGTGAAAAAGTTTGTTGAAGTTTCGGAAGGTAATCCTGATTACACCGATCTTAATATGCGAAAGCTTGTAAGTGAGGCTATCAACACAAATTCCTCTTCGGTAATTATATCGCATAATCATCCATCTGGAGTTGCGGCTCCTTCTGCTGCCGATGTTGATGCGACGCGAGCCCTTATTTTGATGCTGAAAAAGCTTGGAATTAGGGTAAATGACCATATAATAGTTGCAGGAAAAAATTACTTTTCATTGGCAACCAGCCGAAAATTCGAGTATTTGTTTATGTAATAAAAAACGCTCTCAAATGAGAGCGTTTTTTAATTATTGGTTAGAATCGATATTAAATATATTTTTTTATTTCCTGATTTATTTTTTCGCGATTTTCAAGCAGCCAAGAATTACTGTGCGGATATTCGGAAAAGGTTATAGGCTTGTCTGTAGAATCCTCCATAAGCTTAACAACGGCTTCTTTTCCGATTTTTGTTTCTAAAAGCTGCAACGCCATCATATCTTGCAGTCCGTCATAAAACACATTTAGCCTTAGTGAATTTAGTGGCGTAAAGTTATCTCCCGGATAAACTACGAAAGAATCTCCCGAAGCAAAAGCTTTTCCGGCATCGGTCACCTTGTATGGGTCAATAGGCTTTCTGGAATACTGGCTGAAGTAAAAATTGTAGCCCCAATGAAGAAATCCTTTGACTGAGTATTTGTACATTTGGTAACCGAGAATTCTGTTCCTGACAGACGGCATTGAAAAAAATCTGTTAGAAACATTTTTTGACGATTGTGCGCTGCAATAATATGTCCAAAGCTCTTCGGTTTTTCCTATAAAGCTATCAATATAGTCGTTAGCAGGTATCGGGTAGCGAACATTGCAAATTTTAGCAAGCGGATAAGAAGACATCGCATCTATTATTTTGTATTCCGGGAAAAGATGATGGATTATTCTGCTTGCTTTTTTATATGACATAAGACAACTGAACGGTGGCTCATCAGATACATGAACCAATACATTGTCTTCAAGATTTTCTTTTCGCAAAAAACTTTTTAACGCAAAGGCAAATTGACGTAAAAAGTGTTTGTATTCAATTCCGGTTGCTTTTGTGTTCCACCCGAAGATTTTCTCCTCTTTCCCATTTACGCAAGCTTCTATTTTAGGCGCGTGTTTCGCTCCCCATTGTGTGAAGAAGTGTGACAACTCAAAGTATTCGATTCCACACTCTTTAGAGATGCTTATCCACTTTTCCAATAGCGAAAAATCAAAAGAGTAAGCACCGTTTCCGGCAGTATTTATCTTAACGAGTTGAACGGTAGGACGTTCCTTGCCGATTTCGGTATCAAGCGGCGGTGTGAAAATCGGTGTTAAAACGCAGTTCATACCGTATTTTACGGCTTTATTCAAATAATTACGCAATGTTTCCCAATATTCATCGGTAAATGCTTTGAAGCCGTAATACGTCATAAGGCAGTCGGTGTGAATCCAATTTGTGTAAATAAGAGTTTGCTTTGGCAAAAGTGCGTCAATTACTTCAACTGATAACTCTGTTTTATATGAGATGCTCTTTGTTCTTGCTGTTACTACTATATTGTGGTTGCCGCTCGGTAAAAGTTTTTCCCCGCTAGGAGAAATTTCAATCCAAAAGGCGAAAGTTCCTGAAGAGTCAAAAGAACAGCCTTCGGAAAAAGGAAGTAAAAGATCGGGATAAAGTCCCGGTACTTTTTTTATGTAAAAGTTATCGGTTCTTTTCGGTGCCGCTAAGTCGCTAGGCACGTTTTTGACAACCGAGATGTTAAGAAAATCATTTAGTGAGGAGGCTATATCAATATTTATAAATTCACTATCAGTTATATCTAAAGCTATTTGAAAAGACTTTTTTTCATTTTTCAGCATTGAAAAATGCTTTAACTCTGTGAGGTCCGATACATCTGAATCGATAAAAATTTTTTCAAGTGATGAGACTGCTTTAATTGATTTTAACAAAATTAACACATCCGGATACTTTTTTGTCTATTTTACAAAAAATTGAGTCGTTTGTAAAGCCGCAATTGTGTTATAATTTGCTTGCACATATTAAACAGTAATGGTAAAATATATGTCTGTGAAAAAATTTGTGAGGGTGAATAGTTTGAAATACAGAGAAAATCTCAGAAACGTAGCCATTATAGCTCACGTTGACCACGGTAAAACTACACTTGTGGATCAGCTCTTAAGACAGAGCGGTACATTTAGGGATAATGAGGTGGTTCAGGAGCGCGTTATGGATTCAAATGATATTGAACGTGAGCGCGGAATTACAATTCTTTCCAAAAATACATCTGTTCATTATAAAGGAATAAAAATCAATATTGTCGATACTCCCGGCCATGCCGATTTCGGCGGTGAGGTTGAACGTATACTCACAATGGTTGACGGTGTTCTTTTGCTTGTTGATGCCTTTGAGGGCTGTATGCCGCAGACAAGGTTTGTTTTAAAAAAGGCACTTGCACTTAATAAAAAAGTAGTAGTTGTTGTTAATAAGATTGACAGGCCGGGGGCTCGTCCTGCCGAAGTTATAGACGAGGTCCTTGATTTGTTTATTGAACTCGGCGCGAATGACGATCAGCTTGAGTTCCCGGTTATATATGCTTCCGCTAAAGACGGATATGCATCGCATAATCCCGATGACAGAAGCGGTGATATGCGACCGCTTTTTGAAGAAATTATCAGTGAAATTCAGCCGCCTGAGGGCGATGTTGACGATCCGCTTCAGTGTCTTTTCTCAAGCTTGGATTATGATGATTATATCGGACGTATAGGTGTAGGCAGAGTCCAGCGCGGCAGAATAACGGTTAATGATAAAGTCGTGCTCTGCAGAACCGACGGTACGCAGGAAAACGTCAAAATCTCTCGCCTTTATCAGTTTGAAGGCCTTAAAAGAGTTGAAGTTAATGAGGCTGCTGCAGGAGATATTATCTGTGTTTCCGGTATAGCGGACCTCAATATCGGGGAAACTATATGTGACCCCGAATGTGTAGAACCATTGCCTTTTGTTAAAATAGACGAGCCTACTCTTTCAATGAACTTTATGGTAAATGACAGTCCGTTTGCAGGAAGAGAAGGAAAATTTGTCACTTCTCGCAATCTTCGTGACAGATTGTTTAAAGAAGTTGAAACTAATGTCAGCATGAAGGTTGAGGAGACTGATTCCACAGACTGCTTTAAGGTTTCCGGCAGAGGCGAACTACATCTTTCTATTCTTATTGAGACAATGAGACGTCAGGGATACGAGTTTCAGGTTTCTCGTCCGCAGGTTATCACAAAGGTTGAAAACGGGCAGCTTTTAGAGCCTATTGAACTTTTGATAATTGAGGTACCCGAGGAATATGTAGGGACTGTAATGCAGAAAATAGGCTCCAGAAGAGGCGAACTCGAGAATATGGGAACGCGCGACGGCGGTTCAACACATCTGGAATTTAAAATACCTGCAAGAGGTCTTATCGGTTATCGTTCCGAGTTTATGACAGATACCAACGGTAACGGCATTATGAATAACGTGTTTTCGGGATATGAGCCTTACAAGGGCGATATTGAAACCCGTGAGCGTGGTTCGATAATCGCTCATGAAACAGGCGAGAGCACAGGCTACGGTCTGTTTAATACGCAGGACAGAGGTCGACTTTTCATAGGTCCCGGTGTTGAAGTATACGAGGGTATGATTGTCGGCGAAAGCTCACGAAACGAGGATATTGTTTGTAATGTTTGCAAAAAGAAGCAAATGACAAATACCCGTGCGGCAGGCTCTGACGATGCACTTCGTCTTGTTCCTCATACCGTGCTCAGCCTTGAACAGTGTATGGAGTTTATCAAAGATGATGAACTTTTGGAGGTCACTCCCGAATCTTTAAGGCTCCGTAAACGTATACTCGCAAAGGATCAGCGACTTAAACAGCAATTTAGAAAGAAGTGATTGTTTGATTATAGATTTCCATACTCATGTTTTTCCCGACAAAGTTGCGGCTAAGGCACTTCCTAAGCTTGCTGCGGGTTCAGGTGGTATGGAGCCTGTTTATGATGCAACCGTTGCCGGTCTTGAATCGTTTCTTAGTAAAAACGGTATAGACAAAGCGGTTGCCCTCAACATTTCTACTAATACGCATCAGCAAAAAAGTGTTAACGACTTTGCTGTTTCGCTTCTTAAAAGTGACAGAATAATTCCCTTCGGAAGCGTCCATCCCGACAGCCCCGATGTTTTCGATGAATTGGAAAGGTTAAAAGAGGCCGGTATAAAAGGAATTAAACTTCATCCCGACTATCAAGGCTTTTTCGTTGACGAAAAACGTATGCTGCCGATTTATAAAAAGATTTCGGAGCTGGGCTTTATTACCGTATTTCACGCCGGTGTTGACATCGGATTTCCGGAGCCGGTGCATTGCACACCTACGATGCTTTTGAGAGTCTTAGGCGCTTTCGGTGACGCACCGGTTGTTGCCGCGCATTTCGGCGGATATCTTCTGTGGAAAGAAGTTTATGATGTTCTCTGCGGCACCGATATTTATCTTGATACCGCGTTTTCATCGGGCAAAATGCCTCCGCGATACGCAAAAGAAATTATCGACAAACATTCTCCCGATAGGATTTTGTTCGGCAGTGATATGCCTTGGAGTTCTTCTGTTAATGAAGTTAACTTTATTAAAAGTCTTGGATTAAATGCTCGGGATGAAGAGAAAATATTGTCGGGTAACGCTGAAAAGCTGTTAAATTTATAATAAATAAAATAACCTCTTGACTTATTTCGGTTAAGAGGTTACAATTATGCCGTTACGCTTTAACAGATAAAAGCTTTAAAGCACAAAATCATTAAAGAGGAATGAAGAGATGGAAAATAACACCGTTTTATGGATTACCATTGCAGCATACATAATTTGTCTTGTTGTAATAGGTATTGTGGAAGGCAGAAAGGCAAAAAGCATTGCCGATTTGACGGTAGGCGGCAGAAATGCAGGCGCGTGGCTTTCGGCATTGTCTTACGGAACAGCTTATTTTTCGGCTGTAATGTTTGTAGGATATGCAGGCAAAACAGGTCTCAGCTTTGGACTTTGGGGCGTTCTTGCAGGTCTCGGAAATGCTGTTTTCGGCTCATTACTCGCATGGCTCGTATTAGCGAGAAGAACGCGCGAGATTTCCGGAAGACTTAAAATACATACAATGCCCGATTTCTTTGAAAAAAGATATAACAGCAGAGCTATGAGAATTTTTTCGGCTGTGGTTATCTTTGTATTTCTTATTCCGTATTCGGCATCAGTTTACAGCGGCCTTGCCAGCGTTGCTGATGTTTTACTCGGAATAGACGATACGATTTTCCTTATAATAATTGCCGTTCTTGCAATACTTTTGGTAACTCTCGGCGGCTATCTTGTACAGGCACGTGCCGATTTTGTGCAGGGTATTGTTATGATGTTCGGTGTTGTTTTCCTGATAGTTGCAATTATAAGATGTGATAAGGTCGGCGGAATTGACGGCCTAATTGAATATGCGCATACAGACGCAGGTTTGCCGAAATTAAACGGTTCGCAATGGGTTTCGCTTATGGCAACGGTTCTTATGACGAGCTTCGGTACATGGGGTCTTCCGCAAATGATACAGAAATACTTTGGTATAAAGGACGACAAACAGGCGAAAAGGGGAGTTGTTATATCAACCTTTTTTGCATTGCTTGTTGCGGGTGGCGGATACTTTATCGGTTCGCTTTGCCATCGCTTCTTCACGGTAGGTGTAGATATGCCGTCAGCCGATTACATTGTACCTAATATGCTTAAAGCCGCTAATCTTTCTTCAATACTTCTCGGAATAATAGTTGTGCTATTGCTGTCTGCTTCGGTTTCGACGCTTTGTTCCATAACTCTTTCGGCAAGCTCTACGCTTACCATTGATCTTGTTGCGACGAAAATAAAGCCTGATATTGACGATAAAGGGAAAAGCAGGCTTACAAAAATTTTATGCGTGCTGTTTATTATACTTTCTTACGTGGTTGCAAATACAAAGACCCCGATACTTGATATGATGAGTTATTCTTGGGGCATAATCTCCGGCTCGTTTCTTGCTCCGTATGTACTCGCTTTGTACAGTAAAAAGCTTAATAAGCATGGCGCGTGGGCAGGCATTATAACCGGATTTGTAATTGCGATAATTCCTGCCGGATGCAAAATACTTAACCTCTGCGGTGTAAATAGCAGTCTTGTTTTAAAATTACTTGCACAAGGTCCGCTTTATGCGTGCATAGCTATGATAGCTTCAATAATTATGTGCCTTGTTGTAAGCTTTGTCACAAAAAACAAAACAGATAAAGAAAATGTCGAATTCTTTTATAATGGTGTTGTAGACAACGAATAATTATGCTATAATTATTTAAATTTATATATTCTGCCGCAGCTGTTAACTGCGGCTTGTTGTCTGTATAAATTCAGAAGATTGGAAATGGTAAAATGTTTTTTCAAAAAGATGTCGAAACAATGAAAAGAAAGGATATTGAGGCTCTTCAGCTCGAAAAGCTTCGTCATATGGTAGATTATTGTTATCGTAATGTTCCTTTCTACACAAAAAAGCTTGATGAAGCTCATGTTACGGCTGATAAAATCAAGTCTCTTTCTGACATTAAGTACATACCTCCTACAACCAAGGCAGATTTGCGAGACAATTATCCGTTTGGGATGTTTGCAGTGCCCATGAGCGATATTGTCAGAATCCATGCTTCATCCGGCACTACCGGTAAACCGACCGTTGTAGGGTATACAAAAAAAGACCTTGATATGTGGTCGGATTGTGTTGCTCGTATCGCCGTAGCGGCAGGGGCAACAAAAGAAGATATAGTACAGATTTCTTTCGGTTATGGTATGTTTACCGGTGCTCTTGGGCTTCATTTCGGTCTTGAAAAAATAGGATGTGCCGTTGTTCCGAATTCGAGCGGCAATACGGAAAAAGCTCTAATGTTTATGCGCGATTTTAAGACCACCGCGCTTGTAGCTACACCTTCGTATGCCCTTTATATGGCAGAAACCGCAAAAAAACTCGAATATCCAATGAGTGATTATCATCTGCGTCTCGGTCTTTTCGGTTCCGAAGGATGCACACCGGAAATGAGAACACAAATCGAAAAAGGCTGGGGACTTTTTGCAACCGATAACTACGGAATGAGTGAGCTTATAGGTCCGGGTGTTTCGGGCGAATGTACCGAGAGATGCGGTCTTCACATTAACGAGGACCATTTCCTTGTTGAGGTTGTTGATCCGGAAACTCTTGAACCCGTTGACGAGGGTGAGGACGGTGAACTTATTGTAACGCCGCTTTCCAAGGAAGCTTTCCCGTTATTGAGGTACAGAACAAGAGACATTTCCAATGTTATATATGAACCTTGCAAATGCGGAAGAACATTTGCGAGGATGGAAAAAATTAAGGGCAGAAGCGACGATATGCTTAAAATACGCGGAGTTAACGTATTCCCGTCACAAATTGAGAGCGTACTTGTCGGAATGAAAAATGTCAGTCCGCATTATCAGCTTATCGTCAGAAGAGAAGGCTTTGCGGATACTCTTGAAGTTCAGGTTGAGCTTTCCGATAATTCTCTTCTTGAAAGTTTCGGTATGATTCAGGATCTCCAGAATTCCATAAAACATAATCTTCATACGGTTCTCGGCATTCAGTGTAAGGTCAGCATTGTAGAGCCGATGACAATTGAGAGATTTGTCGGAAAAGCAAAAAGAGTGATAGATTTAAGACACGAAAAAGACTAATTTGGGGTGAAATAATGAGTAAAAAACTTTTAATCGGTAATGAGGCTGTTGCCCGCGGACTTTACGAGGGCGGCCTTAGGGTAGCTTCAAGTTATCCCGGTACGCCAAGCACAGAAATAACGGAATGCATCGCAAAATATGATGATGTTTACAGTGAATGGGCTCCTAACGAAAAAGTAGCCATGGAGGTTGCTGTCGGTTCATCTATCGCCGGCGCTCGTTCTTTCTGCGGTATGAAACACGTTGGGTTAAATGTAGCTGCCGATCCGCTGTTTACCGCTTCTTATACAGGTGTTAATGCAGGTATGGTTATAGCTGTTGCCGATGATCCGGGGATGCATTCCTCACAGAATGAACAGGACAGCCGCCACTATGCTAAGGCAGCTAAGTTATTGATGCTTGAGCCGTCGGACTCCGAGGAATGTCTCGAGTATGCCAAAGCGGCTTATGAGCTTTCGGAAAAGTTTGATACTCCCGTCATATTAAGATTGACAACAAGAGTCGCCCATTCAAGAAGCATAGTTAATATCGGTGAAAGAAACGATATAGGCGTTAAGGAATATGTTAAAAATCCGGGTAAATATGTTATGATGCCTGCCATGGCAAAGAAAAGACATATTGTTGTAGAGGACAGAATGGTTGCAGAGCGCGAATGGGCTGAAACCGCCTCTATAAATACCGTTGAATATAACGATAAGAAAATCGGTGTTATCTCTTCCGGTATTTGCTATCAATATGCAAAAGAGGCATTGGGCGACCGCGTTTCGTATCTTAAACTCGGCTGTGTAAATCCGCTTCCGATTGAACTTATTAAGAACTTTGCCGCTAACTGTGACAAGGTCTATGTTCTTGAAGAGCTTGACCCGTTTATTGAGGAGCATTGCAAGCAGATAGGAATAGATGTTATAGGTAAAGACGCTTTCACATTACAGGGCGAATACTCACAAAACCTTATAGCAAAAGTCATTTTCGGTGAAACAAAGCCGACTATGAAAGCGGATATTGATATTCCCGCACGTCCGCCCGTGCTTTGTGCCGGTTGTCCTCATAGAGGTCTTTATTATGCGCTGAAAAAATTAAAATTAACGGTAAGCGGCGATATAGGCTGCTATACTCTCGGTGCACTTCCGCCTATCGGTATGATGGATACCTGTGTTTGTATGGGTGCTTCGGTATCTGCGCTTCACGGCAGGAATAAGGCTGATGAAAACAACTGCAAGAACTCTGTAGCGGTTATCGGCGATTCAACGTTTATTCATTCCGGTATTACAGGACTTATTGATATTGCTTATAATCAAAGTAACTCAACCGTTATCATACTTGATAACAGCATTACGGGTATGACCGGTCACCAGGACAATCCGACTACAGGAAAGACAATTAAGGGCGATCCAACTACCGCAGTCAGCTTAGAGCTTCTTGCAAAGGCTGTCGGTATCGACAGAGTCAGAGTAGTAGACCCGTATAACCTTAAAGAGTGTGAAGATGTAATCCGTGAAGAAGTTGCCGCAGACGAGCCGTCGGTTGTAATTTCAAGAAGACCTTGTGCTCTTTTAAAATATGTTAAACACAATCCTCCGCTTAAGATAAACAAAGATAAATGCGTCGGTTGTAAAATGTGTATGAAGATAGGCTGCCCGGCTATCAGCATGAGAGACGGAAAGTCGGAGATTGATTTTACACAATGTGTCGGCTGTAATGTATGCAGTCAGCTCTGCAAATTTGACGCAATAGAGGAGGGCGAATAACATGGAAACAAAAAGTATTATGATTGTCGGAGTCGGCGGACAGGGCACTCTTCTTGCCAGCAGAATACTTGGCGCGGCGCTTATAAGTAACGGCTTCGACGTTAAGGTCTCAGAAGTACACGGTATGAGTCAGCGCGGCGGATCGGTTGTTACTTATGTAAAATACGGTTCAAAAGTTAATTCACCCATAGTTAATGAGGGCGAAGCCGATTTGATTCTTGCATTTGAGCAGCTTGAAGCTGCAAGATGGCTTCAGTATCTTAAAAAAGACGGAACACTTATAATAAACACGCAAAAAATCGACCCGATGTCGGTAATAATCGGCAATTCGATTTATCCTGACGGTGTACTTGATGCTATTAATAAAGCAGGTGCAAAGACTACAAATCTTGATGCACTTTCTCTGGCTGTCTCGGCAGGCTCTGCCAAAGCCGTAAATGTCGTTCTTATCGGTGTTATGGCCTCACATATGGATTTGAATCGTGATGTTTGGATTAATGCTATTAAGAATACTGTACCTGAGAAATTCCTTGAGATGAATCTCAAAGCATTTGACCTCGGTTACAATTATAATAAGTAAGAAAGAACGGAGATATTCAAATGCAAAACTATTTCACCCCGGACATTGAAACCGCTTCAAGAGATTATCTTACTGCTATACAGTCTGCAAGACTGATTAAAATGGTTGAAAACTGCTACAAGCATGTGCCTTTTTATAAACAGAAGTTTGATGAGATTGGTCTTCTGCCCGGTGATATTAAATCAATAGCGGATATAACTAAGCTGCCTTTTACGATTAAACAGGACCTTCGCGATAATTATCCTTTCGGCCTTTTTGCCGTTCCAAAAGAAAAGCTTGTACGAGTTCATGCTTCTTCGGGAACAACAGGCAAACAGACTGTTGTAGGTTATACCAAGCATGACATTTCCATTTGGAGCGAAAGTGCTGCACGAGCTTTATCTGCAGCAGGTGCTACAAAAGGTGATTATATACATATATCTTATGGCTACGGCCTTTTTACGGGCGGCCTCGGACTGCATTATGCCGCTGAAAAACTCGGTGCAACTGCTATTCCCGTTTCGTCAGGCAATACTAACAGACAAATGCAAATTTTGCAGGATTTTGGTTCCGACATTATTTGCTGTACTCCGTCGTATGCCATGTATATCGGCGAATCACTGAAAGCTGCCGGTGTCGATTCCACGAAGCTGCCTTTAAGAGTGGGAATTTTCGGTGCGGAAGCATGGAGTGAAAATATGCGCAAGGAAATCGAAAGGTCACTTAATATCAAAGCTTATGATATTTACGGTCTTTCAGAAATTGCAGGACCCGGCGTTGCTTTTGAATGCTCTGAGCAAAACGGTATGCATATTAACGAAGATTATTTTTATCCCGAGATTGTTGACCCTGACACACTTGAAGTTTTGCCGGACGGAGTATTCGGCGAGCTTGTGTTTACGTGCATTGGGAAAGAAGCCCTTCCTTTAGTGAGGTACAGAACACATGATATTTCCGCCCTTACTCACGAAAAATGTGATTGCGGAAGAACGCTTGTAAAAATGCTTAAACCCAAGGGCAGATGTGATGATATGCTCATAATCAGAGGCGTTAATGTTTTCCCGTCACAAATTGAGCATGTAATTCTGTCTCTCGGCATGGAGCCGAATTATCAAATAGTTGTTGATCGAAAGAATAATCTTGACATAATGACGGTCAAAATTGAAATGTCTGATGCTCTTTTCTCTGACTCGGTTCGTGTGATTGAAGAACAGGAGAAAAGGATTAAAGACGCAATGCATGCAACTCTCGGTCTCTCTGCAATTATTAAGCTTGTTGAACCTCGCTCTCTTCCTCGTTCGGAGGGCAAGGCAGCAAGAGTAATAGATAATAGACACATTTAAGGAGACAAATGTTATGGCAATTAAGCAGATCTCAGTTTTTGTTGAAAACAAACCCGGCAGGCTTGCCGATATTACGGGCTTTTTGGCTGACGGCGGAATAAGCATCCGTGCTTTTTCAATTGCCGATACAACGGATTTCGGCATTTTGAGACTTATTGTGTCGGATACCGATAAGGCTGCAAAAGTATTGAAGGAACACGGTGTTGCCGTTTCTATAACAGAGGTTGTCGGGATTTCTATTCCGGATGTTACCGGTGCTTTTGCCAAAGTTGTCAAGCTTCTTTCCGATGCAGGAGAAAATGTTGAATATGCTTATGCTTTCTTAACTCCGGAAGAAGGGCATGCCTATGTTATTTTCAGAGTTGATAATAACGAAAAAGCTTGCGAGCACCTTAAGGAAAACGGCATCGATGTTATCGAAGAAAACTCTCTGCTGTAATTCAATCAGTTTAAAGCCCGGTGCTGTTGCATCGGGCTTTTTCTGCGAATTTGCGGACGTTTTTAATTTACTTTTTTTATTCACTGTGATAAAATATTTAATAATAAAATTATAGGTAGGTGATTAAGAATGATTGGAACAAATATAGCAATTGACTTTGGTTCTTCCTCAACGGAATTATATGTTCAGGGGAAAGGTGTCATTCTTGATGAGCCTACTATGATTGCTGTTGATGTAGAAACCGGTATGCCGATAGCAATAGGCAATGCGGCATACACTATAAATGGTAGAACAGATGATAGTATTGAGGTTATAAGTCCGATTGTAGGAGGTATTATCTCTAATTATACTATGGCGGAGCACATACTGAAGTATTATTTGCAAAAGATTTTAAAAAACAGCGTTATAAAGCCGAATGTCGTAATATCGATACCGAGCGGAGCTACGGGGCTTGAAAGACGTACTTTCCTGGATGTTGTTACGGCAGCCGGTGCCGGGCGTGCTTGCCTGATTGAAGAGTCACTTGCTTCTGCCGTCGGCATTGGAATAAAAAATGACTCTCTTTCCGGCAGATTGCTTGTAAATATGGGCGGCGGTTCAATCGATGTTTCGGTTGTAACCATGGGCAGTATTGCTGTGGCTAAGTCGCTGAAAATAGGCGGAATTTCAATTGATGAGGCAATAATGCGTTATTTAAAGAAAAATCGTGATATTTTAATCGGTCCTCAAACTGCTGAAAGACTGAAAATATGCTTGGGCAGTGCTGTTCCGCGTGAAGAGGAGCTTGCGGTTATAGCCTCCGGCAAAAGCTGCCTTGACAATATGCCTATATCCTTTGAAGTTACTTCCACTGAGATTTTTGACTCAATAAGCGAGCAAATAAATATGATGATACAAGGTATAAAAGATGTGTTGGAAAAAACACCTCCTGAGCTTGTTGGAGACATTTCGGATAACGGAGTTACTTTGACAGGCGGCACTTCTCTTTTGTGGGGAATGGATAAGCTTGTTGAAAACGAAACCGGTATAGAAACAAAAATTGCCGAGGACGCCATGTACTCAACAGTTAACGGCGCCGCTGCGGCAATCAATGATATTGAATATTTAACCAATAACGGTTATACATTTCAAACGGTACGCGAAGTATAATCAGATTTTGATGCCTTCGCTTGCATTTTTGAGAAGCTCACAGGATTCTTTGAGCTTCTTTTCTTCTTCAGCTGTTATGTCAAGAGTAACTATTTCTCTGACTCCGTCTCTTCCTATAATGCTCGGTATACCGGCATATACTCCGTTGATGTCATATTCTCCGCGGAACATTGAAGAAACGGTTAATACGCTTTTTTCATCGCCGAATATAGCTTTTACGATTCTTACCAAAGCCATTCCTATTCCGTAATAGGTGGCTTTTTTTGCTTCTATTATTTTTTGTGCAGCTCCTGTAACATCTTTTGCTATTTCATCAAGGTCGGTAAGCTTGAATCTATCCGGATTGTTTTCAACAATGCTCATTATGCTTTTTGTGCCGACGAAAGCTTGCGACCAAGGTACCATCTCGCTGTCTCCGTGCTCGCCGATAACGTATGCGTGAACATTTTTCGGGTCAACGTTAAAATAATCACCGAGAAGATAACGAAGTCTTGCCGTATCAAGCGTAGTACCGGTGCCTATAACTTTTTTGCAGTCGAATCCGGAAAGCTGCCATGTAATCTTTGTCATAATGTCAACAGGATTGGTTGCAACAAGGAAAATTCCGTTAAAACCCGAATATATTATAGGAGAAATTATTGTTTTGAAAACCTCAGTATTTCGTTGAAGCAACGACAGCCTGTCTTCTCCGGGCTTTTGACCTACGCCGGCGCATATAACTACTATGTCCGCATCTCGGCAATCGGTATAAGAGCCTGCATATATCTTCATATTTGTTTTAGCAAAGGACAAACCGTGATTAAGGTCCATGGCCTCTCCTTCAGCTTTTTGTTTGTTAACATCAATCAACACAAGCTCGTCGCAAACACTTTCGCAAAGCATGGCGTATGCAAAACTCATTCCTACAAAACCGGTGCCAACCAAGGCTATTTTCTTTGTAAATCCGTATGTGTTCATTTGTTTCATCCTTTCTTTGATTGCTGTTGTACGTATTTTGTACGCGTTGCATTTTTAGTATATCATTAAGCCTGTAAAAAATAAACAAAATTCACTTGTTTAGGAAAAGTTTCAGCATATTATTCATATGCAAGAGAAAAAAACAATTTATACTATTGAATATTATGAATAAATGATGCAAAATCCGCGGATTTTTTATCGCCGCTATTCTTTTATATTGAAATCCGGCATCGCTTGTGATATAATTAACAAAATGTTGATGCTGAGCAAGTGCAATTTATATAATTTGCTGCAATTAACGCAAAAATATAAAAAGGGGTTGTTATTTATGGTCTTAACAAAAGAGCAACAAGCGCTTTTGGACGGCGAAAAAGGCGAAACCATGGCAAAGGTTATGAAAACTCTTGTTATGTACGGTGAAGCCTTCGGCGCAGAGCGTATGGTTCCCGTTACAAGCAAGTATGGACATACAGTTATCAGCTTCGGAATAGGGGTTATGAAGCCGATATATGAGCTGTATGATACTCTTCTTGAAGCCGGTGCTGTCAGTAAGCAGCCATTTTCGGCCGACCCGAGACCGCTTGATAAAAACGTGCCGTCATCATTTTTGCAGGACATTGTATTTAAGTTTATGTACAGTCAGCAAGAGAGGTATGAGTCACAGCTCAAACACTTCGGACTGATGGGTGATAAGGCGTATACGTGCGCCTGTTATCTTCCGGAGGTTGGTAATACTCCTAAACGCGGTGAAATTCTGTCCTGGGCTGAGTCCTCGGCTGTTGTATATGCCAACAGCGTTCTCGGAGCGAGGTGCAACAGAAATTCAGGTATTATTGAGTTGATGGGTTCAATAGCAGGATTTGTTCCTGAATTTGGATTGCTTACCGATGAAGGCAGAAAAGCAGATTGGATAATAGAAATCAAAACAACCAAAAAGCCTGAGGCCCAGATACTCGGTTCTGCCATAGGAATGAAGGTAATGGAAAAAGTACCTTATATAAGTGGCCTTGATAAATGGATAGGAACCGAATTGAATGACGAGGCTTGTGCCTATCTCAAGGATTTCGGTGCCGCAACAGCATCTAACGGCTCTGTGGGTCTGTATCATATAGAAAACCTGACGCCGGAAGCCGTTGACTACGGTAAAAAGCTTTTGAGGGATAACGCGCCTACATACATTATTGATGACGCGGAGCTCGAGCGAGTAAAAAACAATTATCCTTGTATTTGGAAAGACCCGAATGCAACGCCTAAGCTTTGCTTTATGGGCTGTCCGCATATGACATTGAAACAACTTGAAATGTGGACGGAACGCGTTGAAAACGGCTTAAAGGAGTCAGGAAATAAAAAGGTTCTTGTTCCGACGGTATTTACATCCGCTCCGGATATAATAGAAGAGTTTAACAAAACCGAGTATGCCGAGCGGCTTAAAAATACCGGCGTTATATTGAGCTATATTTGCCCGCTTATGTATATGAATAATCCGTTATCTAAAAAAATGCCTGTTATTACTTCATCAAATAAGCTTCGTACATATACAAGTGCAAAGTTTTATTCTGATGACGAAATTGTACGTATTATAACAAAGGAGGGCAAATAAGATGAGTAAATCATTTAAAGGTCGCGTTGTTACTCCCGGCAGAGTTAAAGCTGAAGCCCTCGTTTCACACGGTGGTTTTAATACACTTGCAAGCTTTCAAATGGCTTTGATGTTCGGCGATAAGCAGGTTAAGTGCGGTGACCAAAATAACAGTGATATTTATAAAAAGCCCATGATAGGCAAAGCGCTTTGTTTACCGGAAACCATCGGTTCAACAACAGGTGGAATGGTACTTTATGCGGCTTGTGCTCTTTCAAAGCAGCCCGCTTGTATGTTGTTCTCTAAGCCGATTGATTCGCTTGCTGCCTCCGGTGCGATACTTGCGGCAAATTGGACAAATGCGTCTATGCCGGTAGTTGATATGCTCGGCGATGAATTTCTTGACTATGTCAAGGACGGCATGACGGTCTCAATCGGAGATGACGGACTCGTCACGGTAGAATAACGATTGCAAAATTTTATAGGACGGTGATAATATGAAACAAGAATATGAGGCGTTGTTTACGCCGTGGCACATAGGTAATGTAGAAATTAAAAACCGTATTGTTCAATGCTCAATGGGCGGTACTTCTATATTCGGTTGGATGGAGCCTAACCATTTTGACAAAGAGGCCGCAAATTTTTTACTTGAAAGAGCTAAAAACAATGTCGGCTTGATTTTGCCGGGTATAGCACCTATACGCGACACCTTCGGTGGTAAATGGTTATATCAGAATACAGGAAAATTCAAGCAGCTTAAAGCTTTTATGGAAGAGTACCATAAAACCGGCGCAAAACTTTTTATACAGTTAACGGCAGGTTTTGGTCGTTCTATGGCAGTAAATGACCTTATGGAAAAGGTATATTGCAACAAAGCTTTACGTGTGCTTGCAAAGCCAATTCTAGATGTTGAGTACCTTTGTGCAAGCGCATCTCCCAATCCGAACAGATGGAGCGATAAGGTCCCGTCGAGGGCCTTAACAATCAAGGAAATCGACGAAATGATCGACGCTTTTGCGAAAACCGCTAAATTATGTAAGGAAGCAGGAGTGGATGGCATTGAAATTCACGCTGTACATGAGGGCTATTTGCTTGACCAGTTCACGATGAAATATACCAATCAGCGTACGGACGAATACGGCGGTTCTTTTGAAAACCGTTACCGTTTCCCCGTTGAAATAGTAAAAGCCGTAAAAAAGGCGTGCGGAAAAGAATTTCCGGTTTCCCTCAGATATTCGGTTGTTTCAAAGACCAAGGGCTTCCGTCAAGGGGCATTGCCCGGTGAAGAGTATACGGAAGTCGGCAGAGATATGGAAGAATCTGAGCGTGCCGCAAAATACTTGCAGGACGCAGGTTATGATATGCTCAACTGCGACAACGGTACATATGATGCTTGGTATTGGGCTCATCCTCCCGGATATATGCCGGAGAACTGTAATTTGGAAGATGTAGAACATATAAAAAAGTTTGTCGACATACCTGTTGTTTGTGCCGGCAGAATGACTCCTCAAGAGGGAGCGAGCGCTGTTAAAGAAAATAAAATTGACGCTGTCGGATTTGCAAGACAGTTTCTTACCGATCCCGCATGGGTTACAAAACTGATGGAAGACAGAGAAGAAGATATCAAGCCGTGTATTTGCTGTCATAACGCCTGCTTTAATATGGCACATTATGAGGGTGTGCCGAATATTCAAGATATGGATGACACTTCGAATATGTCTCGCTGCGCGCTTAATCCGATGACAATGCAGTCAAAGAAGTATAAGATTGTCCCGGCAAGAGTTTCAAAATCCGTTGCTGTTATCGGTGGCGGTATCGGAGGTATGGAGACTGCTTTAGTTGCCGCTGCACGCGGTCATGCCGTTACTCTTTATGAAAAGACCGATAGACTCGGAGGTATATTTATTGAAGCTGCCGCTCCTTCATTTAAGGAGAAAGACCGTGATTTAATTGAATGGTACAGGCGAGCAATAAATAATTCGTCCGTAACAGTTAAGCTTAACAGTGAGATTAAAAGATTTTCGGATATTTCTGCAGACGAGATTATTGTTGCTACCGGCTCGGCAGCTAATAAACCTCCGATTCCGGGAATTGAGTATGCAATGGACGCAACAACATATCTTGACGGCATAGATGTAGGGGAGAATGTTGCGATTATCGGCGGCGGTTTAACCGGCTGTGAAATTGCTTACGACTTAATCCTCAAAGGCAAAAAGCCGACTGTTATCGAAATGAAAAACGACCTTATAGCGGTTAAGGGCGTTTGCCTTGCCAATTCATCGTTTCTCAGAGAAATGTTAAAATACAAAAAAGCTCCTGTTTATCTTAATACAAAGGTTAAAGAAATATTAAAGGACGGAGTAATTGTTGAAACAAGCGACGGTAAAACACAAAAAATATCTGCCGATTCAGTTATTTTGTCTGTAGGTTATCATTCAATGCCTTTGTTCCCCGAGAGCAAAAATGTCCATTTGGTTGGCGACGCGGATCACGTCGGTAACCTACGAACCGTTATATGGCGTGCTTGGGACGTAGCTATGAAACTTTGATTTTATAATACTATAAAAACATTAAATCCCGACAGAGCTGTTATCTGTCGGGATTTTTATCGGTACGTTATTGATTTATTTGCACTTTTATTATAAAATGTGGAAAGATTTTTTATGAGGTTCCGAACGATGAAAAAAAGCTATAAATCAACAATGTGTGCTTGCTTTACAGGGTATATTGTGCAAGCAATTATTAATAATTTTGCGCCGCTTTTATTTATAACATTTCAAAAAACATTTGATATACCGTTATCGCAGATAACCGCTCTGATTACGGTTAACTTTGCCATACAGCTGCTGATTGACCTCTTATCGGCAGGATTTATCGATAAAATAGGTTATCGGGCATCGGCTGTATTATCGCACGTATTTGCCGCGGTCGGTCTGATTTTGTTAACGGTACTTCCCGAGGTATTTGCATCGCCTTTTGTCGGGCTTTTAATAGCTGTTATCATATATGCCGTCGGCGGCGGTTTACTTGAGGTTTTGGTAAGCCCGATTATGGAAGCGTGCCCTACCGAAAACAAAGAAAAAGCTATGAGCTTACTTCATTCATTTTACTGTTGGGGACATATGGCGGTAGTTTTGCTCTCAACGCTGTTTTTTACGGCTTTCGGTATATCAAATTGGAGAATATTAGCGATATTTTGGGCTTTAATCCCAATAGTAAACGCCATATTTTTTACACAGGTACCTATATATTCTTTGCAGGAGGAAGGGGAAAAAGGATTAACGCTAAAGGAACTTTGCCGCAACAAGGTCTTTTGGCTAATGATGATAATGATGGTGTGTTCCGGAGCCAGCGAACAGGCAGTAAGTCAATGGGCGTCAACATTTGCGGAGCAAGGTCTCGGAGTCAGCAAAACCGTCGGAGATCTCGCAGGACCGCTTGCTTTCGCCGCTCTTATGGGATCTTCACGTTTGTTATACGGCAAATTCGGTGATAAATTAAATCTCAATAAGTGTATGTTTTTTTCAGCGTGTCTTTGCGTTATTTCATATCTATGTATTGCGTTGATTCCCGTTCCTGCAATAGGTCTTGTAGGCTGCGCTTTATGCGGATTTTCTGTCGGCGTATTATGGCCGGGCACGTTCAGCAAATCTTCTGCAGCAATCAAAAGAGGCGGAACTGTTATGTTTGCAATGTTGGCTCTTGCGGGAGATCTCGGATGCTCCGGCGGTCCTACTCTTGCCGGTTTGGTTTCGGGAAACTTTAACAATAATCTTCATATTGGTATTTTGTCGGCAATTATCTTCCCGGCGATTATGCTTTTATGCTTATTGATAAGCAAGTATAAATTATCAAAATCATAATACTTTTCTATACAGTAGTTGAATAACGTGTAAATCCTGTCACAATGAGATCCCGTAAATAGAGAAATAGAGAATATCAAAAAGGAGTAATGTTCATAATATAAATGAACGACAATCTTACGTTGAAGATTGTCGTTCATTTTTTGGTAGAGACAGGGGGATTTGAACCCTCGACCTCACGGATGTGAACCGTGCGCTCTAACCAACTGAGCTATGCCTCCGAATATTATATAATTATAGCACGAAAATAAAAAAGTGCAAGAAAAAAATCAACTGTTAAAGAGAGCGCAATTAACTAAAATATTGAATATAATGTAATTTTATGTTATCTTATTTATTAGAAAATCCAAGGAGGATAAAATGGAAAACTTTGCAGATTATATCGACGGATTTATGACCGGTGCAGTAAAATATAAGCCGTATGTTTTGCTTTCGGCAACCTCTCTTAACGGTGAGCTTACCTTATCAATGTGTGTCAGAGGAAATGAAAAAGACAAAACTGTAGTTGAAAAGTTCTTTGATCTTATGAAAAAGAACATAAAAGTGATTGCTGAAGAAAAAATATAAACAATTTTTTGCTAAATGATTAAAATAAGCGGTTGTTTTGTCATACATTCGCTTGTTTTTTATAATCAGCAATTGTGTGTTGCGTTTTTTTGTGTTATAATACAAAAGAGGTTTTGAAAATGGTTTTAATTTTATATGGTTTTGTTGTTTTTTTGGCGACACTTTTAGGGTCGTTTGTAGGACTCGGCGGCGGAGTTATAATCAAGCCGGTCCTCGATGTTATCAATGCACACTCTCTAACCGAAATTTCTTTCTTTTCGTCTTGTGCTGTTTTTGCGATGTCGATAACATCAACTACACGTCATATCATTAAAAAAACGCCGATAAAGCCGTCTATTGTGTTGTTGGTTGCTTTGGGCTCGGTCGGCGGCGGTCTGCTCGGAAATTATCTTTTTAATTATGCGTTAAGTGTTTCTTCAACTCCGAATACCGTAAGAGGCATACAGTCTGCAATATTGGCTGTTTTTTTAGTGTGCGTTATTATTTTTGTATCCGGTAATTTCAAAACATTTAATGTTAAAAATCCCATAGCAATTTTGCTATCCGGATTACTGCTCGGTACCGCGGCGGCATTTCTGGGTATTGGCGGCGGACCGATAAATGTTGCTTTTTTAACTCTTATGTTTTCGTTTACGATGAGAGATGCGGCGGTGTATTCGGTGGCTGTTATTTTCTTTTCCCAATGCGCAAACATTATATCCACATATATAAAAACGGGCTTTTCCGGATTTGATATGAAGGTGCTGCTTGTGATTATCCCTGTTGCGGTTATCGGAGGGTTCATAGGTTCGATTTTAAATAGGAAATGCAATGAAAAAGCAATTAAAGTCACGTTTACAATTGCCGTATCTTCGGTTGCGGCACTATCTTTATACAATGCTGTAATGTCATTTATATAATATAACGGAGGAACATAATGAGGCCAAATATTATTTTTTATTTCAGCGATCAACAGAGATGGGATACTGTTAATGAAACCGTTACTCCAAATCTTATGAAGCTTGCTGAAAACGGTGTGAATTTTACAAATTCATATACATGTCAACCGGTTTGCGGACCGGCTCGCGCTTGCCTTCAAACCGGTCTTTATGCGACGCAAAACCAATGCTATTGGAATGGAATTCCGCTTCCGCAAAACATTAAGCCGTTAGCGGAATACTTCAACGAAGCAGGATACGAAACAGCTTATGTCGGGAAGTGGCACTTAGCCTCCGACAGACTGCCGAACGTAGGCTTTCACTGCGAAAAAAGCGCAATTCCGGAGAACCTGCGCGGCGGTTATAAAGATTGGTGGCGTGCATCCGATGTGCTTGAGTTTACATCACACGGATATGATGGATATGTCTTTGACAATGAAAACAGAAAAATTGATTTCAAGGGCTACCGCGCTGATTGCATAAACGATTTCGCCCTTCAATATCTTGAGCAAAAGACATCGGATAAGCCGTTTTTTATGTTTGTATCTCATATTGAACCACATCATCAAAATGATCATCATTGTTATGAAGGTCCTAAGGATACTGTAGATAAATTTAAAGACTATCCTATACCGCCCGACTTGTCGTTTTTACCCGGCGATTATAATAAAATGTATCCGGATTACATAGCTGCAATAAACAGACTTGATGATAATGTCGGTAAGCTCGTTAAAAAGCTGAAGGAAAAGGGACTCTACGATAACACAATTATTATTTATACAAGCGATCACGGCTCTCATTTTAAGACCCGCAATCTTGAGTATAAGAGAAGTTGCCACGACAGCGCAACGCATACGCCGCTGATTATCAGCGGAGGGATGTTCAAAGGCGGTGTAGTTGATGACAGGCTTGTTAGTCTTATAGATCTTCCTCCGACATTGCTTGATATGGCAGGAATACCGATACCGAAAAGCTATTCGGGCATATCGCTGCTCAAGGAAATGCGTGAAAATAAGGAACGCGACTGCGTATTTATTCAAATAAGTGAAAGTCAGTGTGGAAGAGCTATACGCACCAAAAAGTACAAATATTCCGTAAGGACTCTTGCTCCTACCGGATATGTTGCCCACAACTCAGATGTATATTTTGAAGATTATTTATATGATCTATCAGTTGATCCGATTGAGAAAAACAACCTAATAAAATCTCCGGAGTATACTTCCGTAAGGGCTGAACTCAAAGATATGCTGATAAGCGAAATGGTCAAAGCAGGGGAGCGTAAGCCAAAAATTTTACCGGCTTTATTTGTAAGAAAAAAATAACAGGAGTTAAGGGAATGGAAAAGAAATATTTAACTTTAAAAGAAAAAATTTGTTTTCCGCTTTCTGCTTTCGGCAGAAGCGGAATATATACTATAATGACAATGTTCTATCTTGTCTTTTTGGTTGACGTTGCTAAACTAAACGCTGTTACAGCAAGTGCTATTATACTCGGCGGTCGTATTTTTGATGCGCTTAACGACCCAATAATGGGAATGATAGTAGATAAGACGAGAAGTAAATGGGGAAAAATGCGTCCGTATTTGCTTTTCTCTCCGATACCGGTTTGTGTGTCGACCATCCTTTTGTTTATTGCTCCTTTTCAAAGCAGCGCGGCGGCTACTGTATATGCTGCGTGTACATATGTGCTTTGGGGTGTTTGCTTTACGATACAAGACGTTCCTTTTTGGGGACTGACTTCGGTTATAACACCAAACGAAAAAGAACGTACACAGTTTATTTCAAACGGACGTTTGGGTTCTACATTTGGCGGTATTCTTCCGGCACTTCTTATTCCTATTTTACGTCAGTCTTCTCTCGGCTTGCGCGGCGGTTATCTTTTCGGCGCAATTCTCTTTGGTGTCATGGGCGCGCTTCTTTCAAGTCTTGCGTTCTTTACTACTAAAGAGCGAATAGAGCCGTCAACAACGACACCTACTTTTAAAGAGACTGTTCATGTTGTCGGTCAAAACAAACTGCTTTTACTTGTAATCGCAGCAGCGATACTCGGTTCTACAATGGTTATTGCCAATATATCTGCTGACTATATAGCTAACTATTTAATAATTCAAGGTTACACGGACTTTGATGTTCTTGCTTCTACAAACGATGTTGTAGCCGCTTATAAAGCGGGCGGATTTTGGATACCGCGCGGAACTATTCTCACGACTTTAACTGTTGCCATTGGTGCCGGTATGGTGCCGGCCATGGTCGTATTCCCGATGCTTCGCAAGAAATTTGATTTGAAGCAGATTTACATCGGCTCATCTATTTTCGGAGTCATTGCACACTGTGTTTGCTATTTCCTCTTTATGAATGATCCGGGGCATATTAATATTTATATTCTTTGGGTATGTCTGTTCTTAATGGGATTCCCTCTCGGAATTTATAATGTAATTACCTATGCTTTCATAGCTGACTCGGTTGATTATATGCAATGGAAAACAGGTAAACGATCAGAGGGTGTGTGTTTTGCTTTCCAGACATTCCTTTCAAAGGTTACAGCGGGTATAGCCGGAGTTGTAACGGGTTGGGTTCTCGAAATAGGTAAGTATCAAAAGCCGATTGACGGTAATCTTGACATAAACGGCAAACAGATTTTGGCACAACAAACACCTTTCACTCAAAAATGGCTTCTGATTATGGTAACTCTTCTTCCCGCTCTTGGCTTCCTTTTAACAATGATACCGATGTTTTTCAATGATTATACCGGAAAGAAGAAAGAAAAAATACAAAATGAACTTGAAGAGATACGTAAAAAAGAGCATGAGTTGAGTTCCGCTGTAAAAGACTGAACTATTATTTATTTAAAATAGACAAAAAGACAGGCTGTATTTTTAGCAGCTTGTCTTTTTTTATAATTATTGCAAGAATTTAAAACAAATATTGCAAAATCGAGTAAAATATTATAAAATCTATAAGGTTAAAAAAGTATTTTTAAATCTTGGAGGCAAGAATAATGCAATACAGCAAAATGAAAAAGGAAGAACTTGAGGATTTAAAATGTGAGCTTAAGAAGCAATACGATGACGTTAAGTCACAAAATCTTAAACTCAATATGGCGAGAGGTAAGCCGTCGCCCGAGCAGTTGGCGCTTTCCATGGATATGCTTAATTCATCGCTTTCAGCTTCTGATTGGATATCAGAAGACGGTACGGACGTGCGCAATTACGGTGGCCTTGACGGTATTCCGGAATGCAAAAAGCTTTTTGCGGATGAGCTCGGTGTCGCTCCGGAAAACATTATTGTCGGCGGCACATCAAGTTTGAATCTTATGTATGACTATATTTCACAGTGTTATACGCATGGTGCAGGTGTCGAGCCATGGTGCCGTCAGGGCGATGTTAAATTCATATGTAATGTTCCCGGATATGACAGACATTTCGGTATATGCGAGCATTTCGGCATTAAAATGATAAATGTCAGAATGACAGAAACAGGACCTGATGTTGCAAAAATTGCCGAGCTTGTTAAAGATCCTTCGGTAAAAGGTATGTTCTGCGTACCGAAGTATTCCAATCCCGACGGAATAACGTATTCGGATGAAACAGTTCGTGCGTTGGCCGCTTTAAAACCGTCTGCGCCAGATTTCCGTGTAATATGGGACAACGCTTATATTGTGCACGACCTTTGCGATGATGCTGATACTTTGCTCAATATTTTTGACGCCTGCAAGGAATTCGGAACAGAGGATAATTTCATTGAATTTACTTCAACATCAAAAATAACCTTCCCCGGAGCAGGTATTTCGGCAATAGCTGCTTCACCGAAGAACATTGCGATGATTAAAGACAGATTAAAGTCGCAGACAATAAGCTATGATAAGATGAATCAGTTAAGACACGTTAAATACTTCAAAAATGCCGATGGTATTAAGGCACATATGAAGAAACACGCTAAACTTCTTGCACCTAAATTTAATATAGTGCTTGAAACGCTTGAAAAGGAGCTTAAAGACAATGATCTTGCATCCTGGTCATCTCCTAAAGGCGGATATTTTATAAGTCTTGACGTTAACCATTGCAGCGCAAAACGCGTGGGTGAAATTTGTAAAGAACTCGGTGTCGTTCTTACTACCGTAGGTGCAACCTTCCCGTACGGAATAGATCCCGATGACAGAAATATCAGAATTGCACCTTCTTATCCTTCGACTGATGAGCTTCAAAAAGCAGCCGATATTCTTTGCCTTGCAGTTAAGCTTGCAACTATAGAGGCTTTGGTGTAAAATATACTCATAAAATCTATTTGTTTGCCCTAAGTATTACAAAGGGGTTATGAGTATGCTAAGAACAAAAAAATATAATAATGAGGCAGCTTCTTATCCGTATGTTTCCGCGATTATTGTAGCTGCCGGAAATTCAACAAGAATGGGCGGCGTCAATAAGCAGTTTTTGCTAATTGACGGCGTCCCTGTGCTTATCAGGACTTTGAAGGCATTTGAAAATTCGGATCTTATTAATGAAATAATCATATCGGCACGCGAAGAGGACATTCCTCAAATTTTTGCTATGGTAAAAAATTATTCGGTTAATAAGGTCAGTAATATCGTTAAAGGCGGCTGTACGCGCCAGGAAAGCGTTTTTAATGCTGTTAGGTGTTGTATGACAGAGTCCGATTATATTGCCATACACGACGGTGCAAGACCTCTTGTGGACAGAGAAACAATTGAAAAAACGATTTTTGCGGCTTTTGATTTTGATGCCGCTGCGCCCGGTATCCCGGTTAAAGATACAATAAAAACCGTTAGTGATGAAGGAATAGTAACTTCAACGCCGGCGAGGGATTCGCTAAGGGCAATCCAAACGCCGCAGGTATTTAATAAAAAAATGTACTTAAGCGCTATGCAGGGCGTTCCGAACAGTGAACTTTTTACGGATGATTGCGGCTTAATTGAAGCATACGGTAAACTTGTCAAAATTGTTGATGGAGATAATACAAACATCAAAATTACGACTCCTGAGGATTTAATCATTGCCGAAGCAATTATCAACAAAGGAGAAAAAGATGAATTATAGAATCGGGCATGGATATGATGTTCATAAGCTTCAAAAGGGTAGAGAATTAATATTAGGCGGAGTTCATATTGAAAATGGTGGGATTGGTCTTTTAGGCCATTCAGACGCAGATGTACTTGCCCATGCTGTTAGTGACGCTTTACTCGGTGCAGCTGCGCTCGGTGATATCGGAAAGCATTTTCCCGATACAGACGATGCCTATAAAAATGCCGACAGTATGGTTCTTTTATCTAAAGTGTGTGATTTACTTAAGGAGAACGGTTATTCTGTCGGAAATATAGATGCCACGGTTTTGGCTCAAAGCCCGAAGCTTGCGCCGTATATTGCGGCGATGCGTACAAACATTGCAAAAGCATGTAAAATACCGTTGTCTGATGTCAGCGTAAAAGCGACAACAGAAGAGGGGCTTGGCTTTACAGGAGCAAAGGAAGGAATTGCGGCGCATAGTGTGTGTATTATAATAAAAGAGAAGGAGATAAAATTTATATAATATGCAAACTCAAAAAACATTGATGTTGATATTGAACTTTACCATAATATGTTGTGTTTTATTCAGCGCTGTTTTATTAAAAAAGCTTTATAAAAAAACCAAAAGAGAAAATGCAACAGCTCCGGACGACAAAACCGCAAAAAAATATCTGCGTTTTCTTATGGTAATTTTGATAATTCTGATTGTTTTAAGTGTTATCGCAATGATGTTAGGCATATTCAGTAAAATTCACATTTATAGCTAAAACCACTCTTTTTCGAGATTATCATTTATACTATTTTATATCTATTCTAAGCCATTTTTGCACTGTTTTGAGGTGATTTTTTGCTATGTTATTTCTTTTATCATCACTCGTGTTGCAAAATATGTTGCAATTATAGCAAAAGAATAATTCCCGATGGCTTGTACCTTGTTTTATCCAAGAGAAAAGCCCGGCAATTAAGCCGAGCTTTTGCAATTCAGGCTGTTATGTACAACCCATCAACCAGTCGAGTGATAAGCGAAATATTATCCATTAACTCATCGTCTATTTCTCTGCTGTCATTGAGCCTTTTTAGTTGTTCAAGGACTTCGGTTAGCCGGTCATACACAGCTCTGTGAACTTTACAACTTGCTTTAACATTTATTGTTCTGTCAAGCAGCTTGTATGTAATATAGTCCTGCTTTGTCATTCCGGATAAAGAAACAGCAATATTTATCTGCTTATCTTCTTCAGGTGATACCCTAAATGCTATCGTTTGGGAACGAAAGCGGTTGTGATTGTCATTGTTTTTTGCTGACATATTATGCTCCTCTCCTGAGCTTGTCCAAATCATTGGCAATGCTCTTTTGTACATCATCAAACAGATGACCGTAAATATCCTGTGTTGTTTTTACTGACTTATGACCTATTCGTTTTGACACTTCAAATATGTCATACTTCTTGCTTATGAGAAGTGAAACGTGCGAATGACGCAAGCCGTGTATTGTTATTCGTTTTAATCCTGCTTCATCTGAAAGCAAGTGAAAATTATTTGCCAACTTCGATTTTGATATTTGGAATATTCTTTGCTCTCTTGTAGGCTCGTATTGCAAACCTATGTACTCTTTGAGTTCATCACAGAGAAAAGCAGGCATACTGACTTTTCTAACAGAACTTGGTGTTTTAGGTGTGCTGATTATATCTTCACCATTGAGATGGTTGTATGTTTTGGTTACGGATATAATTCCATTTTCCAAATCAATATCATTAAGTGTTAAAGCAAGCATTTCGCCCAATCGTAAACCACACCAGTAAAGCACCTCGTAAACATAATAGTATTGCGGATATTCCATCGCATAGTAAGCAAATCTTTCGTATTCTTCGGGCGTCCAAAATTCAACTCGTTTATCCTTAATACCCATATTCTTTATATCTGCAAGAGGATTGGCTTTCAAATATCCTTTGCTGAAAGCATAGTTTATAATTGAGTTGAACTGACTTTGAATAGTCCTTAAATACGCTTCTGAAAAATGTTTTCCATTAGGTTGAATACATAGTTTCATCTTCTTTTGCCAGTTAGCTATGTCATCATCGGTTATCGAATCAATAGGTACTTCCTCAAAAGTCGGGAAAATGTGCTTATTAAAAATGTTGAATTTCGTTTCCAACGACGACTCTTTTATATCTGCTCTTTTGTGCGACATCAAATACTCCTGAAAGACATCTCCGTAAGTTCTTATAACTTTAACTTCATCTTCCTCAGGAGCAATGAGGCTATCTATAAAATCATCCTCATATTTCTTTGCTTCACGCTTACTGTCGAAGCCTCGCTTATACGCAGTTTTCACTATACCGCTTTTAGGGTCTGTGTAGTTGAACTTTGTCATCCACTTGGCTCCGCCTTTTACGGGGTACTTATACTGTGGCATTTATATTCTCCTTTCTAATCACTTTTTATACTGCCTTCACAAGGAAAATATCTTTTTTCAAGATACAGAGAGTCAACTTTTCCGTGTATGGTCAAATAACCTGCTTTCTCTAACTCTCTATTGAGTTGGTCGATAACCTTATATGCATAAGAATTTGATATTGCAAGGCGTTCAGAAACTTCTTTTGCACCGAGCATTCTTCTTGTGTTATCCATTACTTATCCTTTCCGGTATCGACTCAAATCAACCTCCTTTTCTTGTACGCTCACATTTTATAGCGAATTCCGAAAACGGACAATTATACGATTTGAGCCGAAACCTGTTTATCGTATCATTGACAAATCAATTTACTTTTTAATGTTTCTTTCGGTTACAACATAATCCCAACCGAGATTATTGCATCTGTCGCAGTTGTCTTTAACTCTTGCGAATGGGTCAAGCCTTCTTACTATAAAGTCGGGATTTTCAATATAGTCATTCAGGCATTTATGGCACAAACAACGAATGTTTTCTTCTTTTACCGGCTTATAAAACCATAAGCCCAATGTCTTTTTTATCGCTGTATTTATCTGCCGAATAATTCTTTCATCATCTACCGACCCAATGTATTCCTGTAGTTCGAATTTATTGATTGTCCGTACTTGCTCCAAAAGAACCATTGAGGGCTTTTTCAGTCCAAATCTTTCACCTAAAACTATATGCGACGGCAAATACCTTTTCTTAACCACACTGGTTACAGCGGCAATAATAACTGTTGGTGCATTGCGGTTATAATCATTCGCTTGCAGCACCAACACCGGGCGTTCTCCGTGTTGTACAGAACCGGTATTGTTACCAAAATCGTAGTAAAACAAATCACCACGACGAATTATTTTTTCTTCCATATGTAAATCCTCCGTAATGTCAGTTTGAAGTTGTTATTAGTATCCGGAATAAATAACCCCTTCACTTGTTTGAACTGGGAGAGGCGTTTTGCACCCCCTCTGAGCAAAAATTTTTCAACTTTTTTTGAAAATAAAAAAAGCCGCCTATTTTAAATTTGAGGTCAATAGACGGAGGGTAGAAATTTTCATATTTATGATGTATAATATGTGATATTAAAGATTGATAAATCGGAATTTGAGAAGGTAAGTGAATGGGATACCATGGAGGAATATGATAATGTCGAAAGATGAGTATTTGATAACCGATACGCCCCTCAAAGCGTTGACGGTTTTTGCAATGCCAATGATTCTTGGAAGTTTTTTTCAGCAAATATACAATATGGCCGACAGTCTGTTGTACAAAGAAGATTTTGCATGGATGAAAAAAACAAACCTTGTTGAGGTTAAATTGAGTTTTCCATTGTATTGTATTGCTAA